>Ga0208787_1001256_pt1 | contig 11282 bp, 8 predicted proteins | sample Wag4_2014_7_11_FD_187362 | JGI IMG/M metagenome (GOLD analysis project Ga0208787, IMG submission 187362) | Fresh water microbial communities from Ohio, USA - Utica-2 Time Series HT 2014_7_11 (SPAdes) (version 2) | ecosystem: Environmental > Aquatic > Freshwater > Water tank | place: USA: Ohio... | reverse complement strand
CGAGCGCTGCATTGAGTGCGGATCGGTGGATCACGCGCGCTGCATTACTGGAAAAGGTTGGATCATCCAGCCACTCGGTTTTTCCCAATACCTCGCAAAGTCGCTGAAACTGCCGTTCAGTGCCTACCGCTAACACAAGAGAAACCCCATCCGATCCCTGAAAAATGTCTCCATACGGAGCAATGTTGGGGTGGGCCGTCCCCATCCGCTGTGGAATAAAACCCGTATTGAGGTAGTTGGAGGCTTGATTTGCCAAAGAGGCCAAGGCACTTTCTAACAAGGAGACCCGGACTATTGCCCCTTCTCCACTTCGCTCACGGTTTAGCAGAGCAATTAAAATTGCTTCTTTTAACTGGTGGCCCGCTAGTACATCAATCAGCGCTACGGGCATTTTAACAGGTGGCCGATCTGGTTCCCCATTCATGTACAAAAAACCAGCCTCCGCCTGAAGAACCATATCAAAAGCCGGACTTTCATCGGTCGGATCCGCAAATGACTGCAACTGAGCTACGATTAACCGGGGGTTGAGCTGCCGCAAGCGGTCGGGGTCCATCCCCATTTTTTGGGCCGAACTCGACATAAAATTGGATACGACGATGTCGGCTGTCCGTATCAACTCTTCTGCTACTTCACGGTCAGAAGAGAGGATCAAATCAAGGAAAAGATGCTTTTTTTTCCAATTGACACTGCAAAAATAAGCAGACCAAGAGCGATCTGCCGGCTCCTCTGGTAGCCGCCATTTTCTGGTGACATCTCCACCCGTTTGCGGGTTTTCAATCTTGATCACCTGCGCCCCCAGTTCCGCAAAAAACATTCCAACCGCTGGACCTGCCAAAACGGAGGCCAATTCCACCACTTTTAGATCTTTAAATGGATATTTCATTTCTATTGGCAAAGGTAAAAGAAATTTTAACGACCTTTGCGGCCATAATTGGATATTAAAACATGCAAGAAGATTTATTTAAGCGCCTTGTGGCGCACTGCAAAGAATACGGATTTGTTTATCCCAGCTCAGAGGTCTATGATGGTTTAGGGGGGGTGTATGACTACGGACCGCTGGGTGTGGAACTCAAAAATAACATCAAAAGTTATTGGTGGAATGCCATGGTGAAGGTCCACGAAAACATTGTTGGACTCGACAGCGCCATCTTTATGCATCCGCTTATTTGGAAAGCCTCCGGACACGTGGATGCGTTCAATGACCCACTGGTAGACAACAAGGATTCCAAGAAACGCTTCCGGGCCGATGTATTGATCGAAACGGAGATTGATAAACTACGGGCTAAGGCGGATAAAGAAGTTGAAAAAGCCGCCAAACGCTTTGGCGACTCTTTTGATGAAAAATTATACCGCGAAACCAATCCTCGGGTGGTCGACTACCTTCAGCGGGCGGAAGCGGTAGAGAAACGCCTTGCCGCCTCTTTGCAAGCGGGAGATATGGCGGATATTAAAGCCATTATTGAGGAACTTGAAATCACCGAGCCAGATACCGGCTCTAAAAATTGGACGGACGTTCGGCAGTTCAATTTGATGTTCTCCACACAAATGAGCAACATTGCCGGGGAAGAAGGGAAGTTGTACCTACGGCCAGAAACCGCCCAAGGTATTTTTGTAAATTTCCTTAATGTCCAAAAAACAACCCGACAAAAAATTCCATTCGGAATTGCGCAAATCGGAAAAGCGTTCCGAAATGAGATTGTAGCTCGTCAGTTTATCTTCCGAATGCGGGAATTTGAGCAAATGGAAATGCAATACTTCGTCCGCCCTGGAACTGAAATGGAATGGTACCAGTACTGGAAGGAAAAGCGAATGGCCTGGCATAAGGCCATTACACCAACAGAGAAATTGAAGTTTAAAGACCACGACAATTTAGCCCACTACGCCAATGCCGCCGTCGATATACAGTTCGAATTTCCGTTTGGCTTCAAAGAGCTGGAAGGAATCCACTCCCGTACCGACTTCGATTTGAAAAGCCACTCTGATCTTTCTGGTAAAAAAATGACCTATTACGATCCAGAGCTGGAAGAACACTATATCCCCTATGTGGTAGAAACCTCCGTTGGCTGCGATCGAATGTTCCTTTCTGTCTTGAGTAATGCCCTGATAGAGGAAACAGTCCCCGACGCCCAAGGAGAAGATGCCAAGCGGACGGTCCTCAAAATCCATCCAGCGCTTTCTCCTGTGAAATGCGCCGTGCTGCCCATCGTTCGTAATAAAGAAGAATTGGTTGGAAAGGCACGTGAAATTTATGACCGCCTCAAGCTGCACTTCTTGTGCCAGTACGACGAAAAGGATGCCATTGGCCGTCGGTACCGCCGACAAGATGCGATTGGTACGCCTTACTGTGTGACGATTGATTTTGATACCATCGAAGATGATACCGTCACTATCCGCGAGCGCGATTCCATGCGTCAAGAGCGAATTCCAGTTAGCGAAGTGGTTCGTATTGTTCGGGAGCGAACCGATATGGCCAATCTTTTAGGCTAAAGGAATAACTTTCTGAAAAAAAAAGGGCTGATGGAATCTTCGTTTTGATTCCTTCAGCCCCTCTCCTTTTTGGTAAAAACGATAGTCGACATCAGTAAAATGTAGAGGACCCTTCCTCCAAACATGTCAATACTGCTGCCATCCCCTTTTTATTAGTAAAAATATTTCAATTTAGTCAAAAACTCGGGTTCGGTGGCGCCTATTTTTTGGGCAGCACCCAAGGAAAGTACCACCTCCGTACGTTTACTGAACGTGGGAGGAATGCGACCAATGACCTTTGCATAGACTGTTTTGCGGTTGGCAGGATTGGTCACTGCTAGTACACTACCAATGGCAGCTTCCCGATGCAAGGCATATAGATCTTGGGCGTCCGTTTCATCATTCGTCCAAGTACAAATTCCTTGGCTTACCATTTCTTTCAATTTGGTGTTTTGCTCTTCAAAATGGCCTGCCAATGCTTCCACCGTTTCTGCCTTTTTTTCGGTCCTCCAAGAAGCCTGAAAACCCTCCGTACCAATCCATCCAATGTGAAGAAGTTGCCCAGGGACCAGGTTATCCGACTTCAATTTATTCCGTGCTTTAACGGAATCGACGGGCATATCAAAATTTCTTCTTGAAATTTGATATAAATTATCACCCGGTTGAACGACGTAATATACGGGCGTGTGTTGGCTGTTTTTGAACCCTTTTCGCTTATACCGTTTGACAGCAATGTTTGGCGTGGGAATAGCTACCAGTTGCCCCACTTTCAAGGTGGGGTCTGTTCGGTATCGAGGGTTGAATTCATACAGTTCATCCAGGCCTAGGCAGTAGAATTGGGCAAGAGAAAAAAGGGTCTGCTTGGGTTTAGCTCGGTGGTGAATTATTTTTTTCCCCTCGTCAATGGTAAGATATAAGGTATCTTTGCTGCTCAGGAGCACTTTGGGCCCCCTAGTTGGTTTGGTTTGATTGGGTTGTGCCGTTAAAGCCGTATAAAAGACGGCTAGAATTAGGCTTAAAAGGTGTTTCATCATGGGTATGTTCGAATTCTTTAGAGAACGCCACAAATTTAGGTTAAATTTTATCAAGGTTAAAAAATATGGTTTTGGCTGTTATCCCTGCAAGGTTTGCTTCCACCCGTTTTCCCGGTAAACCTTTGGTGCAAATTCAAGGAAAAACCATGGTTCAACGGGTTTTTGAACAAGTATCAAAAGTGGCTTCCATACAAGAAGTGGTGGTCGCCACAGATGATGCGCGTATCTTTGACCATGTGCATTCGTTTGGAGGAAAAGCAGTAATGACCAAAGCAGAGCATCCAAGTGGAACCGATCGCTGTGCGGAAGTCTGCCAAGCCTTTCCCGATGCCAAATGGGTGCTTAATATTCAGGGAGATGAACCGTTCATTCAGCCTGAACAAATAGAACTTCTTTTGGAAACCATACAAGTGAGCAATGCTGGTATCGCCACCTTAGCCAAACAGCTGACAGAGTCTACCCAGCTTAGTAACCCCAACCTAGTGAAAGTGGTGCGCAACCAACAGGGGAATGCGCTATACTTCAGCCGGCACCCCGTTCCATATTGCAGGGGAGTGGATCCCTCTGAATGGACCAATGCGGGCTTGCACTTCAAGCATATCGGGCTGTATGCCTTTCAACGAAGTACCTTGCTCGAAATTACTCAACTACCTCCTTCTCCCTTAGAAAAGGCGGAATCGTTGGAGCAACTTCGATGGCTAGAACACGGTTTTACGATTCAGGTGGGTCTTACTGATTTAGAAACAATTGGTATTGACACGCCAGAAGATTTGGAGCGTCTTCACTAACGCTCTTGCCCACCGAGGAGCGCAGCACTAGATGCCCTCCTATTAATCACTATCTTGAACGATCATTTTGCTGTATGCGTGTTATTTTTCTCCTTCTTCTACTTCCCACTTTTTTGTGTGCACAGGACAGTCTTTCGCTGGACCAGGCCATCTCTTTGGCACTGGAGCGCAACTATGACATTCGTTTGAGCAGCAATGACGCGGAGATTGCTCGCTTGAACAACACCCGCGCCAATGCTGGTTTGCTCCCACTGGTTACGCTTAATGCAAGCGATAACCTCTCTGCCGTTAATTTTCAACAGCGCCTTTCTAATGGGACAGAAATTACAAGGCCATTAGGTATTAACAACGCATTTAATGCTAACCTTGCCGCCAGCTATACCCTTTACAACGGAGGTCGACTTTACCTAGAAAAAGGACGATTAGAAGCGCTAGATGCCTTGGGTAAAAAACAATTGAACGCCCAAATAAAACAAACAACCCTGGAAGTCAGCCTAGCTTGGTTCCAGGTAGCAACGCTTTCTGCTACGGTAAAGAACCTCAAAGAGGTGCTAGCGGTCGTTACGGAACGCTATCAGCTGGCAAGCAACCGCCTAGAATTTGGTTTTGGGAACCAAGCTGATGTGCTACAAGCGCAAATTGACCTGAATCAACGCAATCAGGCCCTAATTCTGACTCAAAACAGTCTTAATGCTGCTAAATTTGCCCTAAATACCCTCCTTGGGAGAGATCCAGGTATTTCCTTCGAAGCTACTTCAACTACCATCGCTCCAGCATTTCCTGCACTCGATAAGCTGGTAAGTGAGCTATTGACATCCAATGATAACTTAGAAGTACTTCGACAGACCGTCCGCATTTCTGAATTGGTGGAGCAGCAGGCCTACACGTTACAGAAGCCAACGCTAAGCGTAAATGGGGCCTATAATTTTACTAGGAGCGACAATAATGCCGGTTTTTTTCTCTTTAACCAACAACATGGGCCGGTAGTGGGGATTAACTTCAGCATGCCCATCTACACGGGCGGAAATATTCAACGGCAGCAGGAAGTGGCCAAACTAGGCAAAGTAGCAGCCTCTTTGCGCTTTGAACAACTTCAAGCCAACCTCCTTCAACAACTGTACAATCTTTACCATCAATACCAAGCATTTGAACAAACCAATCAATTGGTAATGAGTAATTTAGAGTTTGCTAGACAGCAGCAAGTGATTGCTTTGGAGCGCTTCCGACAAGGCCAATCTACTGCTTTGGACATTCGAGAGGCGCAGCTTACCTTAGAAAATGCCTTGCTGGCGGTGACCCAAAATCGCTTTGATATACTGGTCACAGCAGCCCGCTTGAATGCCCTCCTTTAAAAATAAATTAGGTAATGTCGTTTTCTAACATTATCTTTGTGTCGACTTCGGTCGGTTTTTTTCAATTTTTAAATTTTATACAATGCAAAAAGGAACGGTTAAGTTCTTCAATGAATCCAAAGGATTCGGCTTCATTACTGACGAATCTACTGGAGAAGAAATTTTTGTCCACGTAAGTGGCTTGCGCGATGATATTCGCGAAGGCGACGTGGTTGTTTTCCAAACACAGCCAGGACGAAAAGGTATCAATGCAGTGAATGTTCAAATCGCACGATAAGAATTCAGTTACATTGTAGTACAGTAATGAAAAAGCTTCAGGAGGTTCGCCTCCTGAAGCTTTTCACTTATAGGGCCTTCTTTCCCTGCTGATACACCTTTATATACTGGTCCACCACCACCTTGGGATGGTAGTGTTGCTCTACCCATTCTCGAGCATGCGTACGAAGACGCTTTTGTACATTTTCTGATTCTACAATCTTTTTGATAGCAATGGCCAAGCCCTGGCTATCGCGTTGAGATGCAAGGTGTCCGTTGTATCCGTCCTTCACCATTTCCGGAATTCCACCAGTTGTAAATCCCGCTACGGGGGTGCCACAAGCCAGCGACTCCATGACGGTGTTGGGCAGGTTGTCTTCCAAAGAGGGAATAACAAAAACATCCGCCATTCCATACGCTTTTACTAGTTTCTTGGGGTCTGTGACTAATCCCAGTGCATGAATCGGGTAGGGGAGTGCCGTTAACTCTGATGGATCAGCCTTCCCCAATACCAACAACTCCAACGGTAGTTCCGGGTGGTTTTGCTTAAGCCAATTCAAGCCTTCCTGCAAATACGAGAAACCTTTTCTTGTCTCACTCACTTTCATCGCCGCGAACAAGACGACCTTGCTCTCGGGAGCAATACCCAATTCCGATCTACTTTCTTGGATACTCTCCTGGCTCATTGGCTGAAAAACGCCTACGTCAATCGGATTGGGAATGGAAGTTATAGAGGCGTTCTTTAGCAGTCCGGAAGCTTTTGCTTCGTTTGCTAGCCAGGTACTACACGCCACAAATTGTATATTTTCGGGAAAAAGTGCCTTTTTTTTCTCCCAAATTCGGAAAGACAGGTCCCTTGCAGTTGGACGGCGGAGATAGGGACAATGGCCACATTGCTGTTCAAAATGGCGGCAGCCTCGACTGTAATGGCACCCTCCGGTAAAGGCCCACATATCGTGCAACGTCCAGCAAATTGGTTTGCCAAATTGTGCTAATTGGCGGACATTTTCCAGTGAGAGAAAGCCCTGGTTGACCCAGTGCAAATGAATCACATCGGCACCTTGGATGGCTGGGTGTTTACTAATATCCGTTCCATAATTAGCCAATGAAAAGGAAAATCGGACGCTTTTGTCTTTTTCAAAAGGAAGAAAATGCAGGCGTTCTGCGTAAAAAGGCCACTTTTTACCGACAGTCTCTCTAGTTAACAGTGTCACCTCATGACCTTCCGATCGAAGCGCCTGCTCCAATCGTCGGCAAGCAATACCGGCCCCACCTTGTGAGTAAGTGTTGATTAATACTATTTTCATACGTGCTCCAAGTAGTTGGCCACAGCTCGAGCCACATTTTGCCCGTCCATAGCTGCCGAAATAATGCCGCCCGCATAACCAGCACCCTCACCACATGGGAAAAACCCACGCAGGCCGGGATGTTGGAAGGTTTCTTTGTCTCTTGGAATTCGAATAGGAGAACTCGTTCTGCTTTCAGTTCCAATGACATTTGCCTCCGAGGTGTAATATCCTTTCATTTGCTTATCAAACTGTGAAAGGCCTTCTCGAAGCCGTTTGTACACAAAGGTGGGGAGAAGTTCAAAGAGGGGGGCTGGAAATAAGCCTGGAATATAGGAGGAATTGGGTAAACTGGAAGAGAGTTTGCCTTTAATAAAATCCGTCAATCGAAGGGCTGGTGCTTTTTGGGAGCCATCTCCTGCCTCAAACATTTTCCGTTCCACCTCTGCTTGGAATTCTAGGTGGGCAAAAACACCGTGCTTCGACCAAGGTTTTAAATCTTCTGGCTCAATAGCAGTCACCACGCCAGAGTTGGCATAGGCCGAATCGCGGCGACTCATACTCATTCCATTTACTACTAGTTCACCTGGGGCCGTGGCGGCAGGGACCACCAAGCCTCCTGGACACATGCAGAAGGAAAATACCCCTCTGTTTCCCACTTGGCACACCAAACTATAGCTAGCGGCAGGCAGGTGTTCGGATCGAGGATGCTGCTTGTATTGGACGGTATCCACGATGGATTGGGGGTGTTCTACCCGAACCCCCAACGCAAACGGCTTGGGCTCAATGACTATTCCTTTATTATGACAAAGGTGATAGATATCCCTTGCGGAGTGGCCGGTTGCTAAAATAACCGAATCAGCCATCCATTCCGTGGAGCTTGGTTGGGAGGAGTCTTCACCGGTATAGGACGTGATGCAGCCCAAAATGCGGCCACCCCGCAGGATGAAATCCGTTACCTGTTGCTCAAAATGGACCTCGCCCCCGTAATGAAGGATTGTTTCCCTAATATTCTGGACCACCCCAGGCAGCTTGTTGGAGCCAATGTGGGGATGTGCTTCTACCAGTATTTCTGATTGGGCGCCGTGCTCCACCAACAGCCGAAGGGCTTTTTGAACTACCCCTCGTTTGAGGGAACGGGTGTACAATTTGCCATCAGAATAGGTGCCTGCTCCTCCTTCTCCAAAACAATAATTGGAATGCGGGTGCACCACTCCGAATTGCTGAATGGCCCTCAAATCCCTTCGTCTGGCGCGGGCATCTTTACCTCTGTCCAGCACGATAGGCTGATACCCAAGTTCCAAAAGCTCCAGTGCAGCAAAATAACCGGCTGGTCCGGCACCAACCACAATTACCTTTCCCTTTTTTCCGTCGACGGGTTGGAACTGTTGGAGAAGTGCGGGTTCAGGTTGATGGGTTTCTGATGCGTCAAAAACCTGCACCCGAAGTCGATAAACCGCTTGTCTGCTTCTTGCATCCAAGGATGCTTTTAGAACTTCGAGATGGGAAATTTGTGAAGCCTGCAGGCCAAGTTGCCTGGCTGCTTGCATCAAAAGGTAGTCTTGATGATGGCGGTGCTCGGGCGCTACCGCAAGTTCGATGGTACTGGGCATAAAAAGGAGGTCCTGTAGTTATCAGGAAGTGTTTAGGAGCAAAAGTAGCTACATTGAATGGTAAATAAGCAATCGTTCTACACTTTTCCCACTACCTATCCGAGGAATTGCTTGTGGTGCGATTAGCTTTCAGTGAACCCACCTTGGATAATTCCACCTCCAATTACGTCGTTGCCTTCGTAAAAGACGGCGCTTTGTCCAGGGGCGATTCCTTTGACATTGGCATGAAATTCCACAGAAATATCGTTTCCAAGTGGATATAAGGTAGCCATGGTCCCGCTATCACGGTACCGCACCTTGGTAATGGTTTCGAGCCCTTCCGCTGGGATACTACTGTACTTCATTAGGTTTACTTTTCCTACCATCATCCCATTTTTGATTAACTCTTCTTCTTTTCCCAAGACGACGGTATTGGAATCTGGCCGGATTTCTGTGACAAACATTGGCTCTCCAAGTGCGATACCTAAGCCTTTTCGTTGACCAACGGTGTAGAACGGATATCCATCGTGTTTACCTAGGATTTTGCCACTTTTATCAACGAAATTTCCACCTGCCACTTGGGCATCTAACCCATCTATACGCCGGCGAAGAAAACCACGGTAGTCATTATCTGGCACAAAACAAATCTCATAACTCTCTGCTTTATTGCTGAGCTCAAGATAGCCCCGTTCGGCTGCCATTTGACGCACTTCTGGCTTCGTGAATACCCCAAGCGGCATGCGCGTTCGGTGTAGGCATTCTTGGCTAAGTCCCCAGAGTACGTAGGATTGATCTTTTTGTTGATCGACTGCGCGAGTGATGTATTTTCGACCATCCAATTCATTAATGATGCCATAGTGGCCGGTAGCAATAAATTCACAATCCAGCATGTCAGCACGGCGGAGAAGGCTATTCCATTTGATGTGGGTATTGCAAAGGACACAGGGATTGGGGGTACGCCCAGCCATGTATTCATCTACAAAATTATCAATAACATAATCGCCAAATTCCTCCCGGATGTCAACAATAAAATGGTGAAAGCCAAGACGCACCGCTACTTGGCGCGCATCGTTGATACTATCTAGGGAGCAGCAGCCTGTTTCCTTTGTTGATCCTCCAGAAGTGGCATAATCCCAAGTTTTCATGGTAATTCCGACCACTTCCCATCCTTCTTCATGCAGTAGTACGGCGGTCATCGTCGAGTCAATTCCGCCAGACATGGCTACTAAAGCTTTTCCGTGTTTAGACATAATGTAAAAATAAAGAGAAAGTCAGGCAAAGATCCTGACTTTCTCCGTTCAAAACACCAGTTTATATAGATTGTTTTTGTAAAATACCCTTGTGGCTATGATTTTTTCAGTTCCTGAAGCAACTCCTCTGCCGAAGTGTAGTCTTCCTCTGATTTTTTAGCCAATGCGATGGCTTTTTCTGCCATTTTTTTTGCCGCTTTTTTCTTTCCTAATTTACTTAGGAGATGGGCAACGGTGTCTGTATTCTTGTATTGTTCCTCCATTTGAACCGATTTTTCTGCCCATTTGAGGGCACGGCCCAACAGATCTTTATCGTCTGAGTTTTCGTAAAAGAACCGTGCAATCATATTTAGCTCCTCAAAATCGGTACTGGAGAACTCGTCGTAGTGCTGGGCGGCAGCAGTCATAAAATTGGGCATATCCTCCTGCATGTAGTACATGGTCATTCGGATTTGTGACCATTTGGCGGGAGCATTTTCGGGGAGGGCCTTTTGCACCATTTTTTCTGCCTCCGCTGGGTCCAGTTCAGGACTGTTCATAATGTGGTAAGTGAGTATGCTTTCAATCCGTGCACCCACCTCTTCTGTTCCAAATTGCTCATCAAAGGAGGCTCTATTGGCAATTAGATATTGGAAAGGAGCCTTTGTTGGATCAATTGCGTATTGTGCAATAAGCAACTTGTTTTCTTCTGTCCCGTAATCAGTCTGACTGTCCAGGTACTCGCTAGCCACCTCAAAGGCCATTGGATCTTCCATTTCGGACAAGGAAGCCAGGTATTCCCGCACAAAAGCTGGGTCACGGTCACCCTCTTCATACCTGCGTTTCATGGTGCCAGATTGGGTGGAGGGGTTAATAGCTTTTTTTCCTACTTCAATCAGCTGTTCTGGGCTGAGGTAGCCCATTGCTCGATGCACTTCCACGCCATTGGAGTCCACAAAAATTAAGGTAGGGAAGGCGGCCACCTTGAATTTTTCAGAAAGCTCAACGCCCTCTCCTTTCTCCATATCAATTTTAGCATTGACAAAATGCTGGTTAAAAAAGGCACCCACTTCAGGGTCGGGGAAGGTGGAGTTAGATAGTTTTTTGCAAGGTCCACACCAGGAGGCGTAGGCATCCAAAAAAACAAGCTTTTTCTCCGCTTTGGCTTTGGCTAGAATTTCTTGCCAACCGCTGGTTTCAAAATTAATACCTTGAGCTTGAAGGTGCTGACCCAAGAATAGCATGGCTGCGGTGATTAATAAGGGGCGTACTAACATAGG
>Ga0208787_1001253_pt1 | contig 11298 bp, 8 predicted proteins | sample Wag4_2014_7_11_FD_187362 | JGI IMG/M metagenome (GOLD analysis project Ga0208787, IMG submission 187362) | Fresh water microbial communities from Ohio, USA - Utica-2 Time Series HT 2014_7_11 (SPAdes) (version 2) | ecosystem: Environmental > Aquatic > Freshwater > Water tank | place: USA: Ohio... | reverse complement strand
GTTTTTTACAGATGTCAGTGAAGATGCTGGTATCTATGGCAGTCTTATTGGTTTTGGTTTGGGCGTTACTGTTGGGGATGTAAATGGGGATCTCTTGCCTGATATTTATGTAAGCAATGATTTCTTTGAACGTGATTATCTCTATATCAACCAGGGTAACGGAAAGTTCACTGAAGAACTGACTAAAAGAGTAAGACATCTCAGTCATTCATCAATGGGAGCAGATATGGCAGATGTCAACAATGATGGCTGGAATGATATGTTTGTTACAGAGATGCTGCCCGGTGATGACAAGCGGTTGAAAATAACAACATCTTTTGAGCGATATGATGTTTTCAAATATAAATTCAAATCTGATTTCTATTACCAATACATGCAGAATACCCTTCAGAAAAATAATGGAAAGGGAATGTTCAGCGATGTTGCGCATTATGCAGGTGTCTCAGCAACTGACTGGAGTTGGGGTGCCTTACTTTTTGATGCAGATAACGATGGGTTAAATGATATTTATGTATGCAATGGCATTTACCATGATCTTACAGATCAGGATTTCATAGACTTTTTTGCTGACGAAGTTGTACAGCGTATGGTTATAACAGGTGAAAAAGAAGAGGTGGAGGAAGTGATAAAGAAAATGCCATCTAGACCAATCAAGAACAAATTTTACCTCAACAAAGGGGCATTTAGTTTTGCTGATGCAGGAGATTCTTCTGGCGTTACCACAAACTCTTTTTCTAATGGCGCGGCATATGGGGATCTTGACAATGATGGCGACCTTGATCTGATCGTCAATAACCTCAATCAACCTGCTTTCATCTACCGGAATAATAGCCGAGAAACTACGGATAATCATTATATCGGATTTACACTTCAGGCTGATAAACCCAATAGACAGGCTATAGGCTCTCGCATTGAACTCTACAGCGGAAAAGAAATACTCTCAAGAGAACTGCTTCCAACCCGCGGATTTCAGTCATCCGTCGATTATAAAATACTATTCGGTCTTGGTCATAACAGACCCATCGACTCTGTTAGGGTCTACTGGCCAGACAGGACCTTTCGTACGGTAAAAAACCTAGCTCAAGATTCAGTATATCATCTTGTTAAGGATGCTTCAGACAAGAAATTTATTCCTGTTATTGAGGCTCCCTCTTATTTGGTTGAGCAGAAGAGTATAAAATTTGATCCACATGTAGAAGACAATTATGTAGATATCTATCAGGAGAGAAATATTCCCAGACTGATATCCCGGGAAGGCCCAAGGGCTGCAGTTGGAGATGTTAACGGAGATGGGTTAGATGATGTTTTCATTGGTGGTGCTTCTTCACATGCAGCAAGTTTGTACATACAATCCAAACAAGGTTTTTATAAGTCGAATGAAGCGCTGTGGATTCATGAAAAAGAGCCGGAAGATATTGCTGCGGTTTTCTTTGATGCGGACGGAGATAAAGACCTGGACTTACTGGTAGGTTCCGGCGGGAATAACAGGCCAACAATGTCCAAACCCATGTCTCATCGGTTGTATATTAATGATGGAAAGGGGCTGTTTAAGAAAAAAGAAAATGCGATTCCATTGTCTGTTGGTAATACGAATGTGATGCTCACCATTGATATTGATGCCGATGGAGATCTGGATGTATTTACTGCTTCATGTTCCGTGCCGGTACAGTATGGTATTTTACCGAAACCTGCATTTTACAGAAATAAAGGGAATGGAGCGTTTGTATTGGACGAATCTATAATGGCTGATGTTAAGCCAGGTTTGATAACGGCAGCTACTTTTGCCAACCTCGATGCCAAAGGTATGCCAGAACTGATTCTGGTGGGTGAATGGATGGAGCCAGCAATTTACAGTATTGTAAATGGAAAATTCACGCCTTCAGGAAAGCAGGAAGGACTTTATAAAGGATGGTGGCATGCTGTAGCAGCAGCAGATCTGGATCAGGATGGTGATTTAGACCTTGTACTTGGTAATAATGGAGCTAATAACTACCTGAGGCCCACTCATACAGAACCGGTTAAAATGTGGGTTAATCAGTTTGATGAATCAGCGGTTAAGCAAGTTATAATCAGCCGCACAGTTAATGGCAAAGATGTGCCTGTATTTCTCAAGAAGGAGTTGACTGATCAGATACCTTCATTGAAGAAACAAAATCTCCGGCATGACGCTTATGCTGAAAAATCAGTTCAACAACTTTTCAGCAGTGAGTTAATCAGCAGCAGTGAAATTCAAACTTACAATTATAGTAGTTCTTGTATTGCTTGGAATAATGGAGATGGGTCTTTTGAATTTAAGCCATTGCCTATGGAGGTTCAGCTCTCTGCTGTTACATCTATCCTGCCAACTGATGTCAATGGCGATGGTCTTGTGGATTTGATTTTTGGTTTCAACTTATATGAGTGGCTTCCTCAGTTCTCAAGGATGGATGCAGGTTATGGTTTGTTGTTGTTGAACAATGGTAAAAGACAATTCAGTCCACTTTCCCCGGCAGTTTCTGGTATCGAAATTATTGGTGAAACGAGGGACATCAAGTCCATTTTCATCAAAGGAAAGCTAAACTACCTATTCATTCAAAATAACGATACTCCTATTCTATACCAATCTAATCAGGGAAAGTGAAAAAACTGAAATTGTTATGCTGGTTGGCGTTTACTGTATGTGTAGTATCATGCAGCAAGCAGGAGCCATTGTTTGAAGTACTTGATAAAGATAAGACTGGTCTTGAGTTTGCTAACAGTCTGACACCCGGCGGTAAAGTAAACATGTTAAACTACATGTATTTCTACAATGGTGCAGGGATGGCTGCAGGCGACTTTAACAAGGATGGTAATATAGATCTGTTTTTTTGTTCCAATCAGGGCAGGAACAGTATGTTTCTAAATGATGGACAGATGCATTTTACCGACGTCACAATTCAGGCAGGCATTCCCGATGATGGTGGTTGGTCAACAGGTGTTTCCGTAGCAGATATCAACCAGGATGGCATGCTTGATTTGTATATTTGTCGTGTTGGTCGTTATGAAACACTGCAAAAAGGTAATATACTCCTGATATGCAAATCAATAAGCCGTGAAGGGATACCTGAGTTTGAAGAAGCAACTGATGCGTATGGATTAGCATTCAATGGGTTCAGCACACAGGCAGCTTTTTTTGACCAAGACCTTGATGGAGACCTGGACATGTACCTCCTTAATCATTCGTTACGTTACAACAGTACGTTCAATGCCAGGCAAACTTATTTCAACACTTATGACAGTTTATCCGGGGATAGGTTTTACAGAAATGAAGGTGGTTATTATCTAGATGAAACGAAAGTGTCTGGGATTAATTCTTCTGTGATTGGTTATGGTTTGGGTATAGTGGTATCTGATTTAAACTCAGATGGCTATCCGGATTTGTATATCGGAAATGATTTTCATGAGAATGATTATTTCTACCTAAACAATCAAAATGGAGGATTCAGTGAAGTTCTTGACAGCACTATAATGCATACTTCCCAGTTTTCGATGGGAGTAGATGCGGCTGATATCAACAATGATGCTTTACCTGATATTATTTCTGTAGATATGTTGCCTGAGGATCCGTATATCCTGAAGAGGTCTCTCGGTGAAGACCAGTACAACCTTTTCAATATGAAGTTACGCTATGGGTATAATCACCAGTATGCGCGCAATAATCTGCAACTCAACAGGGGCAACGGTTTTTTCAGCGAAGTGGGCATTTACGCAGGAGTCCATGCAACTGATTGGTCATGGGCCCCCCTTTGGGTTGACTTTGACAATGACGGGTACAAGGATCTTTTCATTTCCAATGGCATACCCCGCAGGCTGAATGATATAGACTATGTCAACTTCATTTCTGATGATGCTATTCAGTCAAAGATTAGAACAGGTGAAATGTCTGAAAAAGAAATGAAAGTCATAGATAAGTTTCCACAGCTAAAATTGAAGAACAAGTTCTTTCGAAATACTGGTGAAGCGAGATTTGCGGATATGTCTGGCAGTATTAAAAATGATCAGCCAACTTTTTCAAATGGAGCTGTATATGCCGATCTTGATAATGATGGTGATCTTGACATTGTTGTCAACAATATCGATGAAGCACCACTTGTTTACAAAAATGTACACAAGCCACTTCCACTTGAAAAGCAACTCACCCTCAAGCTTCAGGGACTAAAAGGAAATCTGCAGGCTATTGGTACAAAAATTTTAGTCTATGCCCGAGGAGAAGTCAGGAGTTATGAAAAGTTTCCTGTCAGGGGTTTTCAATCGAGTATGGAAGGGCCATTGCAAATTGGAATGGGACAAGTTCCGGTTGATTCAATAGTGTTGATATGGCCGGGAGGGCGGTATCAAAGGCTGAATCCAGCTGATACAGGATCTATTGAGGTTGTTTACCAGGAAGGATTACAACAATATGCATATCAGTCAGCTATTCGTATTCAAGCAACAGGAACTTTGTGGCAGGAAGAAGCCGGCGTAATAACACATCAGGAAAATCCATTCAATGAATTTGACCGCGAGCCACTGATGCCACACATGCTTTCTACTGAGGGGCCAGCATTTACAGTCAGTGAAAAGGTTGCTGGCATGACTTATTTGTTTATGGGTTCATCTAAGGGGAAACGAAGTCAGCTCATGTGGTTAAGCAAAGACATGGAGCAGCCTGTCTTTGCTGAAGATCTTATTAATGATTCCACCTATGAGGATGTTGATGCAGCATTTGTGGATGTCGATAAAGATGGTTGGCAAGATTTGATAGTTGTATCTGGGGGTAATGAATATTATGGAGAAACACCTTACCTCACTCCCAGGTTATATTTAAACAAAGGAGGTGTGTTTAAGCGTCAGCCAAATGCATTTCCTTTTTTTGATATTACCCTTTCCTGTGTCCGACCTTTTGATTTCAATTCCGATGGCTTGGTCGATCTTTTTTTGGGCGGACGAGCCATGCCTTTTGCCTATGGTAAACCAGTAGCATCTTTTTTATTGTTAAATAATGGTAAGGGAGGATTTACTGATGTAACTGACGCTTGGGCACCGGCATTGAAGCATACTGGCATGGTAACTGATGCCCGCTGGGCAGATTTGAATGGAGATAAGCGAAACGATCTGGTTCTGGCCAGAGATTGGGGAGCAGTTACTGTGTTCGAGGCGGGAGCAGATTATCACTTTTTGGGGGAGGAGAAGATCATATCCAACTCAGAAGGATTTTGGCACTTTATTTTGCCCTTTGATTTTGACGGAGATGGGGATATGGATCTGATTGCCGGAAACAATGGAACCAATGGCAGGCTTAGTCCGCACGAAAAAGAACCCATCAGGATGTATTACAATGATTTTGACGGTAATGGTTTGGGTGAGCAGGTTATCACCTACTACGTGGATGGCAAAGAGATTTGTTTTGCTGTTAAAGCTGATTTGGAAAAGCAATTGCCCCCTTTGAAAAAGCAGTTTCTTTATGCTTCAGATTTTGCTGGGGCAGACCTGGAACAAATTTTTGGGAAGTCGAAGCTGCGTGAATCTGTTAAGTGGCAGGTTACTGAATCCAGGAGTATGATTTTTGTTAATCAGGGAAGAGATGGATTTACGGGCCGACCATTGCCTTGGCAGCAGCAGTTGTCTCCATTGAAAACTGCGTTACCTTTTGATGTGGATCAGGATGGCGACCTGGATATTGTGTTGGCGGGAAACTATTATGAAAATAATATACAGCTTGGCAGGAATGATGCGGATTTTGGAAGCTTTCTTATTAATGATGGCGGAGGCAGGTTGAGGTATATGTCTATTCCCGGCGTGACATTAAAAGGTCAGATCCGTAAACTGGCATCATTGGGGGCAGGTATATTTGTTGTGCGTAATTCAGGTAATTCTTCAATGCTGTCTCTAAAACGAAAATGAATAATAAGATATGAGAAAGAAAATGAAATGGCTTTTGATGTTGCTGACTTCTGCAGTTGCATTGTTATTTTTATTTGTTCCAACAAGTGAAGAGGTAATTGTGCGTGTTCCGCTTCCACTAGAAAGGGTTATGAAAGAATTTGAAACACCTGAGAACCTGAAAAAATGGTTTTATCCTGCTGATTCGGCAGGGTATCAGTTATCCGTGAAAAAAGCTAATCCTTTTGAATTCATACTTACTAACACCAGTGAAACCCAAATTATTCCTTTGCGAGTAGTTGTTAGTCCGGATACAATAGACCCTGCTCTTACCAAAATTATTTACAGGTATCAGCGATCATGGATACCCGGAGAAATGGGCAGATTTAAAGAGGCCTCTGCAGATGCCATTCGAAAGCTTGCTGAACTGTTGACCACAACACAATACGTTTATGGTTATGAGATTTCTGTTGCAACTGTTACAGATAGTTCTTTTTTCTTTCAACAGCGCATAGTAAAGAAGACCAATATGCAAACTGAGACCAAGAATCTTTTTGATGAATTAATAGCTAGAGCAGAAAAGGTTGGTGCTGGGTATAATGGTGTGCGTATTTTTTACAGTCAGTCACTCAATAAAGAAGAAGAAGTTATTTATGGGTCAATAGGTGTAAACAATGGTTCTGATAAAGATCCGGGAAACAACATACAGTTTAAAATGATGCCTTATGGTAAAAAGTTGTTGGTACTTGATTATGAAGGACCCTATGGTAAAACAAAAGATTTATACGCCGTACTTGAAGAATACAAACGCAACAATAATCTTGTAAGTATGGCTATTCCTTTTCAAAAATTCCTTACGGCAGGCTATGATTTTGCAGATTCTCAGGTGGTAAAAACACGGATTTCTTATCCAATATTTTAAAACCGTCAAAAAAATTACTGATAATCAATTGATTATAACGATATGTTTAAAAATATGTACGGGTTTACGTGTTTTTAAGTAATTCATTCTATAACTTTACAGTCCTTCAGAAAAAGAAGGAGTGAACCCGGGATGGCGGGACACTATTTTCAAACCCGGATGGAAATCCGTAAATAAATTAAAATGAGTAAACTACATTTCACCACAAAGCATGCAAATGCAGCTTCCGTGCAACGCAAATGGCATGTTGTAGACGGGACCAATCAAACTGTGGGTCGGATCAGCAGCAAAATTGCTTCTGTTTTACGCGGTAAGAACAAAGCGTATTATTCACCCCACGTAGATTGCGGAGATTATGTGATTGTTATCAATGCAGAAAAGGTTGTTTTTACAGGTAACAAGTTGAATGACAAGGAGTACCAACATGTTACCGGGTACCCTGGCGGACAGAAAATTGAAATCGCCAAGGACTTACTGAAGCGTCGTCCTGAGCAGATTTTAGAGCGTGCAGTTAAGGGTATGTTGCCAAAGAACAGACTTGGTCGCAAGATGATCAAAAAGTTTTTTGTTTATGCAGGTGCAGAGCATCCTCATACCGCACAGCAACCAACACCTTTTAAATACTAATTTTCAAACGCATTCAATCAAAGCATAATGGAAAAACAAAAAAACGGACTTGGTCGCAGAAAAGAAGCGGTTACAAGGGTATTCCTCAGCAAGGGGGATGGTCAGATTACCGTGAACGACCTTGACTATAAGGCATACTTTCCGCAGGTTTATCTGCAAAATCAAGTAGAGCTTCCAATCAAAACGATAGAAGGAGCAGGCAAATATGATATCAAAATCAATGCAGCAGGCGGTGGTAAAAAAGGCCAAGCTGAAGCTTCTAAGCTCGGAATTTCAAGAGCCCTAATCGAAATGAATCCTGAGTTCAGGCCTGTTTTAAAGGCAGCCGGTTTGCTAAGAAGGGATCCAAGGGGTGTTGAAAGGAAGAAATTTGGTAAGAAGAAGGCCAGAAGAAGCTACCAGTTCAGCAAGCGTTAATCGTATCATCAATCAAGTAAAAAAAACATACAGTTTACAATGGAAAATAATACTTCACTGCAGCAGCAACTTCTGGAAGCAGGTGTTCATTTCGGTCACCTCCGCAAGAAGTGGAATCCAAAGATGTTGCCTTACATCTATGCAGAGAAAAAAGGTATACATATCATTGATTTGAACAAGACTGTTGAATGCCTTCAGGAGACAGCACTTGCCCTCAAAAATATTGCCAAGAGCGGTAAGAAGATCATGTTTGTGGGTACCAAAAAGCAGGCTAAAGAAATCGTTACAGAATGTGCTCAGCGTGTTAACATGCCTTATGTAACTGAGCGTTGGCTTGGTGGTATGCTAACCAACTTCAATACAGTTCGTAAGTCTGTAAAGAAAATGCAGAGCATTGAGAAAATGCTGAACGATGGCAGCTTTGACAACATTACCAAGAAAGAGCGTCTTCAATTGTCTCGCGACAAGGATAAAATGGAAAAGGTTTTAGGTGGTATTGCCCAGCTTGGAAGGGTGCCTGCTGCACTTTTCATCATCGATATCGGTCATGAGCACATTGCCATGTCTGAAGCCAAGCGTTTGGGTATTACAACATTCGGCATGGTGGATACCAACTGCGATCCAAACAAGGTTGATTTCCCGGTACCTGCCAATGACGATGCAACCAAGTCAATAGCTATCATTACCAATTACATTACTGCCGCCATTGCAGAAGGTCTTGCTGAGCGTCAGGCGGAAAAGTCTGAAGATGATGATTCTGAAGAGTCAGCTGACAATGCCTTGAGGTTTTCTCTTGATGAGGAAGGTGGTGATTCAGAAGGTGGACGTAGGGCTAAGCCAGGTGCTCCCAAGCGTCGTGTACCTGCAGCAGGGGCAGGTGGCAGGAAACCTGCTTTGAAGAAATAAGGATTCCATAACCATAACTTAAAACAGTGTCTCTTTAGTTCTGAGTAACTTTGAGACCGGAGGATAGATTATGTCAGAAGTAAAAATAACGGCAGCTGAAATCAATCAGCTGCGTCAGATGACCGGTGCCGGCATGATGGATTGCCGCAAGGCACTAACCGAAAATAATGGCGACATCGAAGCTGCAATCGACTGGCTTAGGAAAAAAGGTCAGAAAGTGGCTGCTTTGCGCGGAGACCGTGATGCTAAGGAAGGTGTTGTTCTTGCAAAAACAAATGAAAGCAATACAACAGGTATTACCTTATGCTTGAGTTGTGAAACCGACTTCGTTAGTAAGAATTCAGATTTTATTGCTTTTGCTCAGAGTATCATTGATGCCGCAATTGCCAATGATGTTAAGTCGGTAGATGAACTCAATGGTATCGAAATTGCCGGTGCAAAAATTTCTGATCTTGTAAACGACAAGCTTGCAAGTATCGGTGAGAAGATTGGTATTTCGAAATTCGAGCGTATTGAAGCACCTTTTGTTGCTTCCTATATTCATGGTGCAAACAGAATGGGTGTGCTTGTTGGTCTCAGTGAGGCACAAGCAGAGGTTGGTAAGGATGTTGCCATGCAGATTGCTGCGATGAATCCTGTGGCTATTGATCCTGCTACTGTTTCATCTGAAGTTGTTGAAAGGGAGAAGGGAATTATTGTGGACTTGATCAAAAATGATCCCAAAATGGCTGGAAAGCCTGATGAGATGATCTCTAAAATTGCCGATGGCAAGCTCAATTCATTCTTCAAAGAAAGTACCCTGCTTGCTCAGGCTTTCGTTAAAGATGGTGGCATGTCTGTAGGTGATTACATCAAGTCTAAGGGTAAAGATCTCAGTGTGCTTTCTTTCAAGCGTGTAGCGCTTGGTTAATTGAGCTTTCACATCTAAGATATAAAAGGGCTTTCTTCATGAAAGCCCTTTTTGTATCTTTGCAGTATGCAATCCAAATACAAAAGAGTTCTACTCAAGCTTTCAGGCGAATCACTCACAGGAGATGCAAGTTTTGGCATCGATCCCAATATAGTCAACCGTTATGCGAGAGACATCAAAAGTATAGTAGATCTTGGAGTTGAGGTAGCCATCGTGATTGGTGGAGGTAATATTTACAGGGGTATGAATGAGTCTGAAACCGGCATTGAGAGGGCTCATGGTGATTACATGGGGATGCTGGCTACCGTTATTAATGGCATGGCTGTGCAGGCTATGCTTGAAAAGCAGGGTATGTATACACGCCTGCTTAGTGCCATTAAAATGGAGCAGGTTGCCGAACCCTATATTCGAAGGCGTGCGATCCGGCATCTTGAAAAGCACAGGATTGTCATATTTGGTGCAGGTACGGGCAATCCATATTTCACAACAGATACAGCTGGATCTTTAAGGGCCATTGAAATTGGTGCTGATGTTATCTTAAAGGGCACAAGGGTGAACGGAATTTATACTGCTGATCCGGAAAAAGATCCCAATGCTACAAAGTATGATTCCATTTCTTTCAAAGAATGTATAGATAAGAATCTGAAGATCATGGATATGACTGCTTTTACATTGTGTATGGAAAACAATCTGCCTATAATTGTGTTTGATATGAATCAGGAAGGCAATTTGAGAAGGTTAATCTTGGGAGAGCAGATTGGTACCCTGGTTAAATAAATACATTACACACATATTGGTTAACTGATGAGTATATCATCTATCAGGAAGGATTATCAATTGCAATCGCTTGATTTCACAGATGTTGCGGAAACACCATTGTTGCAGTTCGAAAAATGGTGGAATGAAGCAGCCTCATCTTCTATAGAAGAGGTTAATGCCATGACATTGGCAACAGTAAATGCTGATGGCAAACCTTCCGCCAGGATAGTCCTGTTAAAAGGCTTTGATGAAAATGGTTTTGTTTTCTTTACGAATTATCTCAGTGAAAAGGGGCAGTCCATTCGCGCAAATCCCAATGTTTCACTGGTCTTTTTTTGGAAAGAGCTGGAGCGTCAGGTTAGGGTAGAAGGAATATGTATCCCTGTAAGTGAGTCAGAGAGTGATGAATATTTTATGAGCAGACCCATTGGAAGCAGGTTGGGCGCCTGGGCATCACCACAAAGTACTGTAATCAGTAGCAGATCTGTGCTCGATCAGAATCTGGATGAGGTAACTACAAAATATGCTTATCGAGATGTACCCAGACCTGAACACTGGGGTGGATACCGTGTTGTACCCGAGATGATAGAATTCTGGCAGGGAAGACCTTCAAGGCTACATGACCGTATCAGGTACAGGAAGAATGAAGTTCAGTGGTTGATTGAGAGACTTGCACCTTAATCATAGTAAAGAAGCGGGCCGATATGTTAGTTTTCAGCCCTGCTTCAAAATACTATTGATTGTTGCTCAGGCTTGTGGTTTTGCCGGAGCTGACTTCTTGGTGGATTTTGCAGGCCTTGACTTTCCGAATGAGCCTTTAAAAATTTTACCTTTTTTTGTTTTTTTGTCGCCTCTTCCCATTTTATTTTTATTTAAT
>Ga0208787_1001252_pt1 | contig 11303 bp, 7 predicted proteins | sample Wag4_2014_7_11_FD_187362 | JGI IMG/M metagenome (GOLD analysis project Ga0208787, IMG submission 187362) | Fresh water microbial communities from Ohio, USA - Utica-2 Time Series HT 2014_7_11 (SPAdes) (version 2) | ecosystem: Environmental > Aquatic > Freshwater > Water tank | place: USA: Ohio... | reverse complement strand
ATTGCACTATCAATTTATATAGAATCAATAGTGGTATTATTTCGAAAGCACAAAGGTAAAGAAAAAAATGAAAGGAGGAGATATGTAATTTGTTCCTAACAGATGTTAATGAAAATAAGTACCTATATAGTATGAGAAGGACCATTAATAAGCCTGCCCCACCTATTGCAAAAGGATGCAAGTAGGGCTTAGCGAATGCTAAGATTGCAATGAAAGGTATGAGTAGGATACCTAGCACTTTATTGATCATAAAAACCACAAAAATATAGGTTTGGACAAGTTGATTGGTATTGAAAATATAGCCTGCAATCGTTAAACAAATGTACTTTCCAAAATACAACCCTAGAAAGAATAAACACATATAAAAAAATCCTTCCCAAAAATTGATGGGCAACAGGTGCGCATTAAAAATAACCAATGTAGTCATTAAAGAAAAACTCATAATAAACCCAATGTTCATGATGAAAGAAGCTAAACTATTTTGTAAAAGCTGCTCTCTATTTTGCATCATCCTTAAGGAGGATTGACTAAATTGACTAAATAATTTTGCAATATACTGTGGGGCAATTTGAATCAGAAAACTATATAAAAAAATTAAAGCAATGATGGCATAAAAAAGAACGTCTTTATCTGGCAATGAAAACTTTTGTTCTATTTTATATAATACATCCTCTGCTTTTGATGATGTCACTTTTTGATTGTACAACTGATAGGCATTCTTTTTTTTTGCAAAGAAATTTAGATACAATTGTAGGACATTAAAGCTACTATCTTTTGGATCTCTTGGTATGGATTGTAAATACCATGCATCGGATTGAATAAATGTTTTTGGAATAATTGGTACATACTTTACCCATAAAGTGTCTTTAACCATCACACTATCTTGTAGAATTGCAATTGTATCCTTTGCAACCAATACAGTATCTTTTTGACTTGCTTGCCTCACAAGGGTGAAGCTAGACAATACAAATAGTCCAATGAAGGCAAATGAAAATTTCTTGAGTTGGGCTAACATCTACTGCAAAAATAAGTATACTAATGCAGAATTAAAGAACAATGCCTAGCTTTGTTGGTAATTCAACTTATGGCAGGCATCTACCTACATATTCCTTTTTGCAAAAAAGCTTGTCATTATTGCAATTTTCATTTTTCTACACATACAGATACTATCCAAGCTTTTGTAAATGCACTCATTCTAGAAATTGAACTTCAGAAAAGCTATATCAACGAACCCATTGAGACCATTTATTTTGGCGGTGGAACACCCTCTCTACTAAATGAGCCTCAATTAAAAGCAATTCTAGCAGCTATTTATAACCATTTTAAAGTCGCAGATAACATCGAATGTACTTTAGAAGCCAACCCGGACGACATGCATCCAATTAAATTGGCGGGATGGAAACAAGTAGGCATTAACCGTTTAAGTATTGGTATTCAAAGTTTTCAGGCTGCTGCATTGACTTGGATGAATCGTGCGCATACAGTGGAACAATCACATGCAGGCATTGAAATGGCAATGCAAGCTGGTATTCATAATTTAAGTATTGACTTAATTTATGGTACCCCAACACTAAGTGACCAAGCATTGATGGCCGATCTAGCTTGGATTCAACAATATCAAATTAATCATGTCTCCTGTTATGCATTGACAGTAGAAGATAAGACAGCATTAAAAAAGCTGATCGAAAATGCGCAAATAGAAGCTGTGGACCCAGAAAAACAAGCAAGACATTTTGAAATCGTATCTACAAGATTAATAGCAATGGGCATGGAGCATTATGAAATTTCAAATTTTGCAAAGCCAGGTTTTAGGAGTCAACACAATAGCAATTATTGGTCAGGTAAAACTTATCTTGGACTTGGCCCATCCGCACATTCCTTTAATACCATTTCTAGACAATGGAATATTTCAAACAATGCATTATACATCCAAAGCATTACCAATAGGCAATTAAATTTTGAAATCGAATACCTCACAGAAGCCAACAGCTTCAATGAATACATGATGACAAGTTTAAGAAGAATAGAAGGATTTGATCTGGACTTGATAGAAGCCACATTTGGCAAGCGCTACCTTGATCATAGCATTGAAATGATTCAAGCAATGCGTTCTAAAAACATTTTTCAACAAAATGGAAATCAATACAGTTTAAAAAACGAAGCAAAATTTTTAGCAGACGGGATTGCTTCGGATTTCTTTATACTAGGATCTGCTCTATCTCCTTAAAGGTTATATCTGGCGCCGCTCCTTCCCATAATATTTGATACACTGCATCCATAATCGGAAGCTTTACGTTTAAATTTTGATTCATGGTATGGATACACTTACTCGCATTGTAGCCTTCGGCCACCATGTTTAATTCTAATTCTGCTGCTCTAACAGAATAACCTTTACCAATCATATTTCCAAAGGTTCTATTTCTACTATGTAAGGAATAGCAGGTCACCAATAAGTCACCCAAATAAACGGATGCATTGTGATTCATCAAGTCTGCTCCACTTGATTCCTTAATGGCAATTTCTTTTAACAATACTTGCATTTCATTGGCGCAATTTGCAATAAAAACACTTAAAAAATTATCTCCATATTCCAATCCATGTGCGATACCCGCACCAAGGGCATAAATATTTTTTGCAACCCCGGCATATTGAACACCTATCACATCCTTATTGACAATAGTATTGATATACTCTGATTTAAAATAACTAGCAATGGTTGTAGTTGCAGTTTCGTCCAAGCCAGAAAAAGTCAAATAAGATAATTGCTCAGCTGCCACTTCCTCTGCATGGCTTGGCCCTAATAGGGTAAAGTAAGATGAAAGCGGAAAATTGAATTTTTGTTCAAGCCATTCATTCAATAAAATATTATGTATAGGCAATACGCCTTTCACTGCCGAAATGATTGACTTATCTTTAAGGTCTTCTGCTTCTAAGGTTGCAAGTGTTTTTTCAATGTGGATGGAAGGAACTGCAATAATGAGGATGTCCGACGCCGCTACCACCAATTTGATGTCTGTTGAAAAACTGATTTTTTGTAAATCAAAATAAGCATTTCTTAAATAATGCGGATTATGTTTACGTTTTTCAAAATAATCTATATTGGACTGTTGTCTTAGACACCATGTAATTGGATGGCCATTTTCTGTTACAATTTTTGCTATTGCAGTAGCCCAACTTCCACTACCAATAATGCCAATTCGCTTATTTTCCATTGTACAAACATAAGAAATTCATAAAAAAAGGGGCGCATTTTTTATATACGCCCCTTTTTAATGGTCAAATTAATGTTTCTACTTACTTTTTCTCTTCAAATAACTTTTCTTTTGTAACTACTTTTACTAAAGAGCCATCTTTTAAAGTCTTACTAACAATACTATAAGGACCGGTGATCACTTGCTCTCCCACCTTTAATCCAGCCACTTCGATAAAGTTTAAGTCTTGAATATCTGTTTTTACTTTAATCATTTTCACCTTATTGTCTTTTTGCAAGACAAAAACCACTTCATTTAACTCTTGCTCTTTTACAGGTTCTTTTTCTGTGTTATTATTTGAAGTGCTAGACACTTTGGTATCTTTTCCTTTACCATCACTGTCTCTTGTTGTCACTGCATTCAATGGTACGGTAATAACATTCACTTTAGACTTCGTTTGTATGTCTGCACTTGCAGTCATACCTGGTCTAAATGGGAATATGGCATTCTCTTGTATTAAGTCTGTATAGCTATCCGTTAATAAACGAATATGTACTTTATAATTAGCCACTTCTGCAGCAGAACTGATACCTGATGCTGCAGTGATTGGATTTGCAATTTTATATACAATCCCTTTGAATTTTCTATTGTTATATGCATCTACTTCTACCAATGCGGTGTCTCCTAATTTCACTTTGGTGATATCATTCTCGCCCACATCTACTCTTACTTCTATGCTCTTCATATCAGCGACACGCATCATTTCGGTACCTGCCATTTGAGCAGTTCCAACAACACGCTCTCCTTTCTTTACATTCATCAAACTAATGATACCATCCATTGGAGACACAATCGTAGTTCTAGCTAAGTCTTTTTCTGCTCTAGCCAATTGTGCTTTTACACCTTGAACTTGTGCTTCTCCACTTTTAATAGACTCTTTAGCTGCATTGTAACTAGATTCCGCAGAACGGAAAGTTTGCTCTATTTGTTCGTATTCGGCTCTTGACACAATCTTGTCAGCAAATAATTTTTTATAGCGCTCATATGCCGCTTTTGAGCTTTCGTATCCATTCTTTAAGCCACTTAAATTGGCTTTGACATTTTCATATTGCGCTTTCACTTGATTCACCGAAGCTGTAACTTGATCTCTTTGAGAAGAGTAAATGTCTGCATAGATCTTAGCTAAAATCTGTCCTTTAGTTACTTTAGCACCTTCTTCAACAAACAAACTCACGATCTCTCCAGAAATATCTGGACTTACTTTTACTTCGATTTCTGGATACACTTTACCACTAGCATTCACCGACTCAGTGATGGTTCTTAATTCTACCTTCTCTACTGTGACTTCGGTACCTTCGTCTTTGCCAATAACACCTGCTTTTTTTAGTCCCACTAGAACTACTACTAGTACAACAAAACCTACGATACCCCAAATGATTTTCTTATTCATTTTAATTTATTTTACGATGCGATTAATCAATTAAAGAGAAAGTGCTTCTCCTTTATAAAACTCAAGTAATTTAATTCTAAATACATACTCATACTGAGCAGCTTTATAATTTACTTTAGCCTTTAAAAAATTATTTTGATTGTTTAATAATTCTATGGTGCCCAATAAGCCTAATTCATATCGCTTTGTTGCAAAGCTGTAAGCCTTTTCTGCAGATGTGACTGCCTTTTGATTGGCATTCAATTTATTAAATGCTACCACTGCATTGGTATAAGCTGCATATATATCTTGCTTTAACTTTCTCTGTGTATTTTCTTGTTGTAAACTAGCAGATTGGTAATTTAATTTAGATTGCTGATACGCAGTTTTAGATTGATTGGCATTGAATATTGGTATCGATAATTGAAATCCAAAATTTTGACCAAAATTGTTGTTTAATTGTCTACCCCATCCATTCCAGATATTACTAAAATCTCTATTGCTTGCAATGGTATTGTACAAAGGACTTTGTACATAATACTTTGCAGCACCTACTGTTACAAATGGACTAGTTGGTGAGATATTGCTAAATCCAGCAGGCACAACGCCACTGATATATTTAAATGAATTAGAGAAATTTGAACTTAAAGAATAACCAAAACTTAAAGTTGGAAAAAATCCAGCTTTAGCGACTAATTGATTTTTTTCTGCCGCCTTTAAACGTAGGTTAGCCGCTTTGATATTTGGAAGATTTTGTTCTGCAATACCAAACACATAGTCTGGTTGCAAGTCTGCAAAAGCTTGTAATTTAATTTGATCTACAGGTTGAACAAATACATCAAATACTTCGGAAGCATCTAAATTCAACAATGCTTTTAAACTTAATTTACTTTGTTCTACATTAGAAATAGCCGTGATATAATTACTGCTATCATTCGCTAACTGCGTTTCTAATTCTAATAAATTAATTTCTGGCAACAACCCAACTTCTACACGTTTTTTTGTAGCAGCCAATTGTTCATTTGTTTGTGCAATTTGTATTTTAGCTATTTCTGATTGTTCAATAGTGGATAAGACTTGTAAATAAAATGTAGCCACATTCACTGAGATATCATTAGAAGCCGTTTTAAGATCAGCAATACTTGCCAACCAACTATAATTACTTGCTGCTGCTGTATTGCCTAATCTATTATTATTATATAACTGAACACCCCCATTCATACCAAAATTATTGTATAAAAATTGGGTGGTGGTGAAGGCGTTGGTCACAGGGTCAATGGAACGTCCTAAACGCATCCCTAAACCAGAAGACCCACTCATTGTAGGTAATTGGTTATACTTAGCCTGATCTGCCTGCAGTTTCGCCAATCTTGCTTGAATATCTGCTTGTTGAACCGAAATATTATGCTTGATTGCATACTCCACGCAGGTTCTTAGATCCCATTGCTTTGGAGCTTGAGCCGTCAATGACATAGTGAACACTAGAAAAATAAACGAAAAAATGTATCTCATTGTCTATATTGATAATTAGAAATTCCTATTTTGCTTCACAAAAGTAATGCAAACCTAAGGAGTTGTCTAATTTTTAGACAAACGGACTTCTAATTGGCTGAACGGCGCTTATACCCCTTTTTTATAGTAAAAGATGCGGTACAACACCAATACAATCGCCACCAAGATGACAGCTGTTAGTGCAGCATAGGGTTTATCTATCACCACTGCGACTGCCACAAAAGCATATGCCAATACAAAAATGGATGCAAAAATAGGCGTCCAACGTTTTAATCCACCGGTTACAGAGGCGTCACCCTGGCCCTTGCGTCTTAATATGAATAAAGTGGCTGCCGAAGTACTCATCCCCAGGCAATCCAAGAAAATACTAAAACTCAATACATCGTCTACCCCTTTCCCAAAAAAAGTAATCAAAATAGTAGTGATCGCAAAAACGGTAAGACCAGGCACTAAGGCATCTGTTGTAGCATGCTTTTTTTGGAATACCGAAGGCAATACTTTATCCTCACTCATCGCAAACATCACCCTTGGATTGCTCATTAAAATTACATTGACATATGCGAGTACACTTAAGACCATCGCAAAATCAAATACTTTAGCGCCTAATTTTCCAAACCACGCTTCAAATAAAAGCGAGCCAATGGCATTGGCATTTTTAATATTGTCAAAACCAATCACTTTTACATAAGTATAGTTGATGGCTAAGTATAAAAATAAAACCAATAAAATTCCAATCACAATCCCTCTTTGCATGGTTTTAGCAGAACTTACTTCTGCACCAAAATTGATGGTTTGTTGATAGCCTCCGTAAGTAAAAAACACAGACACCAAACTCACTAGTAAAAGCAACATCCCATTGCTGCCATCATACACATAAACTTTACCATCATTGAAACCGTGTGGTGCCACATTCACTCCTTTAAACAAGGAAGTGATGAGTAATAAAATCAAACTAATTTTCACAATCATCAACACGTTCTGCGTCCTACTACTTGTTTTTAATCCTAGTAAATTGACGATATAAAATAAGCCGACCGAAAAGGAAGCCACACCAATATTGAATAAGGTACCAGAAGGTCTTCCAAATAATAAATCACTTACATAATCTGCACCTATCAATGCAACCACTGCTAAAGAAGCGGCATTGCTAATTAAAATCAAAACATTAATTGTGAATCCAACACCTGAATGGTAACAATGTGCAAACACTTTATAGTACCCGCCCATCACAGGCAATCTTTGTCCAATTTCTGCATAGGTTAACGCACCAAATAAAGCAATGATTCCACCAATAATCCAAGCACTAAAAAAAATGAGTGGCGTGCCCGATTTAGCAGCAATCGTGGCGGGGGTTTTAAAAATACCCATACCAATCACTAAGCTCACCACAATCATGGTTAAGCTAAAAAAATTGATGCTTTGTTTTGCTTTTGTGCTCATATGAAATATTTAAACTTTTCTTAATTATAAATATATCAACTTATTGGGAGTTTTCAACAAGGGGTTGATAATTAAATACATCTTCTATTTTAAAAGAGAATAAGTTTGTGCTCGATTAGGTTCATGCAAATGATTAAAAGGGAATCCTGTTCAAACCAGGAGCTATTCCCGTAGCTGTAAGTTCGATGCGAAAGTATTAAGTCAGATCCACTGAAGCAATTTGGGAAGGATGACTTTGAGAAGAACGAGCCAGAAGACCTGCCTGATTAAAAATAACCAACAGCTTTCGGGTAAAAAGCAAGGATTGTATTAAGTTTTGGCTCGCCAAAATCTCTTATGGTTCTCTTATTCCAGGAAGCTCATTGTTCACTCAGTAAAATGAAAAAAACAAAACAATGAGCAAAAAAATCATCGCGCTCTCGGTGTGCTTTATCGCCACCACAAGCCTCGTCTTTGGGCAACAAAAAGACAGCCTTCAAAAAAACACCACTGCAAATCAGCTGGAGGATGTCATTGTCACTGCCAATAAAATTGAGCAGAAACAAAATGGTACAAGTAAAGTCATCACCGTAATTACTGCAGCTCAGATTCAGCAAAATGCAGGCAGAACCATTGCACAATTATTAAATGAACAAGCAGGATTAAGCTTACCAGGAGCATTAAGCAATTTAGGCACTGTGCCTAGTATTTACATGCGAGGTGCTGCTTCTGGAAGAACATTGATTTTACTTGACGGCGCACCTGTGGGTGACCCATCCATGATTAGCAATGAATTTGATTTGAACTTAGTGCCACTGAATCAAGTGGAGCGCATTGAAATCTTAAAAGGTGCGCAGAGCACATTGTATGGATCGGATGCGATTGGTGGAGTGATCAATATCATTACAAAATCAAAAGGTGGTGGCGGAGGTGGATTGAGTTATGGTAGCTATGGAACTAAACAAAGTAATTTTCAGTTCAATGTGAATTTCAAAAAGCTAGATATTGCGATTGGTTTTGAAAATCAGAATGCAGATGGATTTTCATCGGCAAAGGATATCACCAACAAAGGCAATTTTGACAAGGATGGCTATCAAAATAATAGCTTTTTTGTAAAAGCAAAATACCAAATTGATACCCTTTGGAATTTGCAATTGTCAAGCCGAAAAACAGCCTATAAAGCTGCGATAGATTATGGCGGATTTATGGATGACAAAGACAATGAGTTTAAAAATGCGACAACTATGAGTGGATTGGTCTTAAAATATAAAAAGGCTAAAACCAATTTTCAATTACAATACCAGTATACCACGCAGGACAGAACTTATTACAATGATAGTGCGGATAGAACGTATTTGATTTTTGAGAATAACCAATATGCAGGTACAACCCATTTTGCAGATGCTTTTTTATCTACAACAATTAATAAAAACATACAATGGATTATCGGAAGCGATTTTAGATATGGCTCATATAATCAAACCTACGAATCCATCAGTCAATGGGGACCATACAATGATGTTTTTAAAGACACATTCCAATTACAGAATGCTATATATACATCCACTTTAATCAATGATAACTCAAAAAAATGGTTGCTTGAATTAGGCGCTAGATACAATAACCACAATCGTTTTGGCAATAACCAAACATTTACATTCAACCCATCTTATGCATTGAATGATCAGGTTAGATTAATTGCGAGTGTATCCACAGGATTCAAGGCGCCATCACTATATCAGCTGGGTTACAATGACCAATTAAAAGCAGAAACTTCTTTCAATACTGAATTTGGAATTTCATTTAGAAAAGGGCAAGTATTTGCAAGAGCAGTTTACTATAATAGAAATATTAAAAATGGTATTGACTACAATTATATAGATTATAATTTTTTCAATTTCATCCAACAAAAAGTGAATGGTTTAGAAATTGAGATCCAACATCCCATCAATGAGCAGCATCATTTTTCATTGAACTACACTTTGATGAATGGACAAGAAACCAACCAAAACAGGATCACCACAACAGATACTATTACTTATAATTATTTATTAAAGCGTCCTAAACACAGTTTAAACGCACAATGGAATTATACCATTAATAATAAATGGAATGCAAGCTTATCTGGAAGATTCATTAGCAAACGTTTTGATGTAGGCGGTTACGCAAGTCCAGATGTGACCTTGAGTTACTATACCTTATTGAACGCGGCCATTCAATACAAATGGAACAAGCGTATTGTGGTATTTGCAAATGGACAAAATCTATTGAACGACAATTTCAGTGAAGTCAATGGCTACAATGCCATTGGTAGAATGCTTCAATTTGGGATACGAGTTCATTTTTAATGAAAGGTGTCGCAATAATTTCAATAACAGAATAGCATAATAATTTATTGTTAATCAAGCTTAGGATGATTCAAATGCGTTAATAAATATAAAAAAGCTTTGTATCTTCATACAAAGCTTTTTTATGGGATTTAAAATAGATGAACTACTTACGATTGTTTTTACATTATTTGCCGTGATTGATATCGTTGGCTCTATACCACTATTAATTGCGATGAAAGAAAAATCGGGCGCCATAAAATCGCTTAAAGTGACCCTCATTTCAGGTGCACTTATGATCTTATTTTTATTTTTAGGAAAACCTTTTTTACAATTATTGGGCTTAGATGTGAAATCATTTGCAGTAGGTGGTTCTATTGTGATATTTCTATTAGGACTCGAAATGGTATTAGGGCATGAAATTTTTAAGGGCGATAAAAATGCACAGTCTGGTGCAGTCGTTCCAATCGCATTCCCAATCATTGCCGGAAGTGGAACGCTTACTACCATTATGTCACTTAAAGCCAACTTTGAGGAAGCTTATATACTTGGAGGTATTTTAGTCAACTTAATTATTGTCTACCTTGTTTTAAAATCACTCAATTTTATTGAACGTATGTTAGGTCCAGGTGGCCTATTGGCCGTGCGTAAATTCTTTGGTGTGATCTTATTAGCCATTGCTGTAAAGATTTTCTCTAGTAATATCAGCGCACTAAAAAGATAATCTAGCTTGTGCTACATAGTTTCTTCCTAATGCCGAAATCCCACTCGCAAAATAACGGTAATTTAAGTCAGCGATATTTTCTATTTGAAAACTGAAACTTAATTTATTACTAGCTTGATAGTTTGTGTTGATATTCCAAATTTGCCAAGCTGGCATACCATCCTTAGTCGCATAAATCTCGTTGTCTTCTCCATTTAAGTTATAGTCTTTCATGCGCTTCCACCCATTAAATACAGTAAATAATTCTGCAGAAAACTTTTTTACATCATGCTTTAATCCTACTCTACCATAGGTTGGAGGGATATGGTCTAAAGGTTTTTCAGCATTAACGCCATTCACGTCTTTATTGATATACCTACCCTTGGTATAAGAATAGGTGGCAGCTACAATTATATTAGGTGTTAAATTAGCAGAACCATTTATATTAAAGCCATATACATTTGCAATCGCTTTATTTTGCATTGCATAAACATCACTCATAATCCCTTGATATAAAATAGCACTTGCATTATTCCATTTAAATTTGTCTACTACTAAAGCATTTTTGAATCTAGTAAAGAAAATAGATGCGCCGATGGTATATTTCTCTGCAGTTTTAGAAGCATTTAATTCTGTATTGTAAGTATACTCTGGTTTTAAATCCTTGTTTGGTACTACCACATAATCCGTTCTGGTATCAAATACTTTTGTCAAATCATCCA
>Ga0208787_1001250_pt1 | contig 11316 bp, 7 predicted proteins | sample Wag4_2014_7_11_FD_187362 | JGI IMG/M metagenome (GOLD analysis project Ga0208787, IMG submission 187362) | Fresh water microbial communities from Ohio, USA - Utica-2 Time Series HT 2014_7_11 (SPAdes) (version 2) | ecosystem: Environmental > Aquatic > Freshwater > Water tank | place: USA: Ohio... | reverse complement strand
GTCCTTGACGATCCTTCCATGCCTCCTGAATAATGGAAGTCTTGGCCAGGTTCATGACCTGCTCCATGACATTCAATTCAATCAGCCTGTCAACCCGCTTGTTTTCATCTGCTATGCTGTAAAATTCTTCCCGGTGGATGCGGTACACGTCCTTGATGTTGCGGAGCCATTTGTTGATGATACCAAAGGAGTTTTGGCTCATGGCCGCTTTTACCCCTCCACAACCATAGTGTCCGCAAACAATCACATGCTTTACTTTCAGCACATTTACAGCATAATGCAATACAGAAAGCATGTTCAGGTCAGTATGCACCACCATATTCGCAATATTCCTATGGATGAAGATTTCTCCGGGTGATGTACCAGTGATTTCATTGGGTGGAACGCGGCTGTCGCTGCAGCCTATCCAAAGGTATTCCGGGCTTTGTACATTAGCCAGCCTGGAGAAGAATTCAGGATCTTCCTTAACTTTTGTACTGGCCCAATTCTTGTTACTTTCGAGTAATTTTTCGTATGCTTTCATTTTGGTTTTTGATTTAGTTAATTTTTGTTTTTTCATTGGTCAATCTTTTTCTGAATGCACATGGGTGAATTCCCCCATCTTGTAAGCATCTTTGAAATTCATCAGCGTGATATTGATGTTTTTTTCTTTCGAACCATAATTCACAAAATCCCGTAGGAGTTCCAGTACATCATGGTCGATGTAAACGGTATTGGCGGCATCCACTACTACAGTGCTGTTTTCAGGCAATGCGCCGAGTGTTTGTTTGATGGCTGCTTTGTTGAGGAAGGACACTTCCTGTGCCAGGTCGATGTGAATGGTTTCTCCATCGTTGTGTTTTTCTTTTCTGAAGAAATAAGCCAGTTTCATGTTTCCTGCAAGAATATAAAAAACGCTTACCACCAGTCCGATGCCCACACCTTTGAGCAGGTCGGTGAATACCACTGCTAAGACAGTGATGATGAAGGGGACGAATTGGTGTTTACCTGAATGCCAGATGTGTAAGAATACTTTCGGACTCGCTAGCCGGAGTCCAATCATAATCAGGATGGCTGCCAGGCTGGCCATTGGGATTTTGTTGAGGAGGCCGGGAATCGCTACAACAGCCAGCAGCAGAAAGATACCATGAAAAATCGCAGACCATTTACTCTTTGCACCTGCATTGATATTGGCAGTAGTCCTAACGATTACTGAAGTCATTGGTAATCCCCCAATCAGACCAGACAGCATATTGCCAATACCTTGTGCGCGCAGTTCTGCATTGGCACTGGAGTAGCGTTTCAGTGGGTCCATTTTATCGCCTGCCTCAAGGCAAAGTAATGTTTCAATACTTGCTACGATGGCAATTGTTAGCCCAACTACCCATACCTGTGGGTTGATAAAACCGGAAAATGAAGGTGTCTGGAACTGGGAGAAAAAGTCAGCAACGGAGCTGGCGGTAGGCAACACAACCAGGTGTTCATTGGCGATGATCCATTGTGGTGCGGCAATTTTGAAGAGCTCGTTCAGCAGAATACCCGCAACCACTGCTATCAATGCGCCAGGAATGGCTTTGATTTTTTTTAATGCCGGCACTTTGTTGAAAGCGATGATGATAGCAATGGAAATCAGCGCAACAATGATGGCTCCGGTATGGGCAAAATTGAGCGAATGAATCAATTCTCCAAAGAAACCTTCATCTTCTTTCAACAATTGGTAAGAGAAGAAATCACCTTCATGTTCCAGGTCATAGCCAATGGCATGCGGCAATTCTTTCTTGATGATGATGATACCTATAGCCACCAACATCCCTTCAATGACACTGGTTGGGAAATAGCTGGAAATTCCACCTGCCTTTGCCAATCCGAGTGTCAATTGAATCAGACCGGCAATCATCACTGCTGCCAAAAATGTTTCATATCCCAGGTCTGTTACCGCTACCAGGATGATGGCGATGAGACCTGCAGCCGGACCAGTTACACTTACATGTGATTTGCTTAATACACCTACAATAATACCACCTATGATACCGCTGATGATGCCTGCAAAAGGCGGCGCCCCACTGGCTACAGCTATGCCAAGACAGAGAGGCAGGGCAACCAGGAAAACGACCATACCGGCCAGCAGGTCTGCACTAAATGTTTGTTTTAGGGATTTCATATGTTTAAGACTTGGAGCGTTGGTACAAAAGAATGTTTATTGATGAAGCCTGTTTTACGTTCACCAGGATATGATATTATGCACAATATTTTTGTAAAAATGCTGTGATCATAATTTGCATTAACTTCTATGAAGCTGGAAATTGAGTATAGATATCGTTAAGCTAAAACTTGAAAAAAGGACAGGGGTGGTGGGGTTGGTATGTCATCAGCCGGACGGGAATGGTAATCTTGCTGGATGGCATATGAAGTTGCAGATTTACTGGTATTGAGTGAAAGGCTGTCGCTAAAAGACTGCAAAAACATGTCTGATTTTTTCAAGTCTTCGCTATTTTCGGCATTTTTACCGTCGGCATCAGCACCAGTATTGCATATTTCTTCTATCATTTGGTTGCCATAAAAAATAGCACCAACCTCCTTTAACGGAAGTAGTTGAAAGGAGATAATCGTAAGCAGGAAGTATGCAAATATTTTCTTATTCAAAGCACGTAAAACTACAATACGAAATCAATAAATAGATGATTCCGATCGGGTTTTAATAAAAAAATATTATTTGAAAGATTAAATCAGCTTATATATTGAGTCCGCCACAGGCACTAATTACCTGTCCGGTTATATAACTGCTGAGATCTGAGGCCAGGAAAAGGGTGGTATTGCCTATCTCTTCAGCGGAACCGAACCTGCCCATTGGAATTTTAGACATATAAGCCTGTGCGCCTTCCCCATCTTTGAGGTATTGTGTCATATCTGTTTCAACAAAACCGGGTGCAATGGCATTGCAACGTACGTTCCGGCTGCCAAGTTCCTGGGCTATAGATTTGGTAAAGCCAATGATACCTGCTTTGCTGGCGGCATAGCTGCATTGGCCGGCATTGCCGCGCACACCTACGATTGAGCTCATGTTGATGATAGAGCCTTTGCGTTGTTTCATCATTGGTCTGATGACCTGTTTGGTCATGTTGAAAACACTTTTCAGGTTCACTTCCATAACATCATCCCATTGTTCTGGTGTCATGCGCATGAGGAGGTTATCTTTAGAGATGCCTGCATTGTTGACACATACATCAATGGTTCCGAATTCTTTTACAACATCATTGACAAAGGCTTCTGATTCAGCATATTTTCCTGCATTACTTCTCCATGCCTTTGCCTTAACTCCCAATCCTTCCAGTTTTATTACCAATGCAGCAGCTTTTTCCGCGCTGCTTTCACTGACATACGTGAAGGCAATGTGCGCACCATGTTCAGCCAATTTAAGGGCAATGGCTTCACCTATTCCGCGGGCAGCACCGGTAACAATGGCAACTTTATTTTCGAGTAGCATGATGGGATAGTTTAGAGTTGTGAGGGTTTGGTTGAGTGGGCGAAATTATTGAATTTCCAGCATCTTGAGGATTTCTTCCACAATTTTCCGGTCATTGCTGAGTCTGGGTATCTTGTGCTGGCCACCGAGTTTATTTTTGTCTCTTAGCCACTTACTGAATGTACCGCGTGGAAGCGACTGAATAACAGGTTCCCGGAGGGCAATCCCTTTATGTCTTTTTGCTTCGTAGTCGCTGTTCTGTTTTTTCAGTTCCTCATCCAGGATGTGCGCAAATGCACGGATATCTTCTGGTTCTTTTTCAAATTCAATCAGCCACTGGTGGGCTCCATTTCCGTCTTCACTGAAATAAACAGGGGCTGCTGTATAGTCTGTGATTACTGTTCCCGTTAGCTGGCAGGTGGCTGCCATGGCTCTTTCTGCATTATCGATGATCAGTTCTTCTCCAAAAGCATTGATATATAATTTCAGACGACCACTGACTTTGATCCGGAATGGTTTCAGGCTGGTGAATTCAATGGTATCTCCTATAAGATACCGCCACAGTCCGCCATTGGTGCTGATTACGGGAGCATACTGCTGGTGCAGTTCAACATCCTTTAGTCCGATGGTTCGGGGTTCATCTTTGCCATATTCTTCGAGCGGCATGAATTCATAGAAAATACCATGGTCGAGGAACAGCAACATGCCATCCGAACCCGGAATATCCTGAGCCGCAAAGAAGCCTTCACTGGCATTGTACATTTCGAGGTAATGGATATCTTCTCCAATCAGTTTTTTGAATTGTTCCTTATAGGGATGAAAGGAAACACCACCATGCATGTACAGTTCAAGAGATGGCCAGACTTCCTTCATGGTTTGTTTGCCGGTTTTCTCCAGTATTTTTTGGAAAAGTACAAGTGTCCAGGTGGGTACCCCGGAAACTGAAGTTACATTTTCAAGCAGGGTTGTGTCTGCCAGCATTTCAATTTTGCTTTCCCATTCATCCATGAGCGCAATTTTGAGTTCCGGCGTTCTGATCCAGTTACCCCAAAATGGTGTGTTTTGCATCAGTACTGCACTGAGGTCGCCAAAATGGGCTTCGTCATGCAGGTTGCTGATGGTATGGCTCCCACCTATTACGAGCCCTTTTCCTGTAAGGAGGTCCGAGTCAGGGTTATGCATGTAATAGAGGGAAAGCACATCTTTGGCAGCTTTGAAATGACCGTCTACCAGGCTTTCCTCGCTTACAGGTATGAATTTGCTTTTATCTGATGTGGTGCCACTACTTTTGGCAAACCAGTTTACGGGTGTGTTCCAGAGGATATTTTGTTCTCCGGCCATAATCCTTTCCACATAGGGTTTGAGGTCTTCATAGCTGTGGATGGGAACGGCTTGTTTAAATGCTCTAGTTGTGAAAAGACTCGGGAAGTCATATAGTCTGCCAAATTCTGTGTATTGGGCAGCAGTCACAAGGTCTTGCAGCACTTCACGTTGTGCAGATATGGGATGCTGTATCCAGGCTTCTATCCGCCAGGATCTCAGCCTTGCCAGGGTTGATATGGCAGGACTCAAGAGTTTCATGTTGGTTGTATTGCTCAGCGATCTCCGTATAGGGATTCCTGCCGGGCTTCTTCGTGAAGATAATCCTTTCTTTTCAGTTCGAAGTTTCTTCCGAGGTAAAGTCTGCGGACTTGTTCATCTTCTGCAAGTTCTTCGGCTGATCCATGCTTGAAGATTTTTCCTTCGATGAGCAGGTATGCCCTGTCGCAGATAGAAAGGGTCTCATTTACGTTGTGATCGGTAATCAGGATACCAATATTTTTGAGTTTGAGGCGGGCTACAACGGTCTGGATGTCTTCAACGGCTATGGGGTCTACTCCGGCAAAGGGTTCATCCAGCAGAATAAATTTCGGGTCAACGGCCAATGCACGCGCAATTTCAGTGCGTCTGCGTTCGCCACCACTCAGGGAATCGCCATTGTTTTTGCGCACATGGGTGAGCCTGAATTCGTTCAGCAGTTCTTCCAGCTTTTCCTTCTGTTGTTTTTTACTGAGTTTGGTCATCTCCAGTACGGCACTGATATTGTCTTCTACAGATAACTTTCTGAAAACGGATGCTTCTTGCGGGAGGTAACCGATTCCCATCTGTGCTCTTTTGTACATGGGCAGCTTGGTGATGTTCTGGTTGTCTAAAAACACCTCTCCTTCATCAGGTTTAATCAGACCGACCACCATATAAAAAGAAGTGGTCTTACCTGCACCATTGGGACCAAGCAATCCAACGATTTCTCCCTGCTGCACGTTAACGGATACCTGGTTAACCACGGTTCGGTTCTTGTAGCGTTTGACGAGATTACTGGTATGGATGGTAAGATTCATCTATGCAAAAGTATCGAATTTCATGGGTATTAAATTGTACTTTTGCCCTTCAATCTAAAGAAATCACTACTCATGAAAGTTATTGATCACATCAACCAGGCCAAAGAAACGCTTGTCTCTTTTGAAGTACTGCCACCGTTGAAGGGTAAGAACATCAATTCGCTGTACAATCACCTTGACCCGCTGATGGAGTTCAAGCCTTCATTTATAAACGTTACTTACCACCGCAGTGAACATATCTTCAAGAAAAAGCTTGATGGTACTTTTGAGAAAGTCGAAATCAGGAAAAGGCCTGGAACTGTGGCCATCTGTGCGGCAATCATGAACCACTACAAGATTGATGCGGTTCCCCACCTCATTTGTGGTGGTTTCAACAAGCGTGAAACAGAAGATGCATTAATAGACCTCAATTTCTTGGGTATCGACAATGTACTCGTGCTTCGTGGTGATGCCACTAAAAATGAAGCAAGTTTTGAGCCGGAACCCAATGGTAATGAGTATGCCATAGACTTACTCAGGCAGGTTGACCGGCTGAATAATGGCATTTATCTGGAAGAAGACATACGCAATGGCTACCGCACACAATTCTGCATGGGTGTGGCTGGTTATCCTGAAAAACATTTTGAAGCACCCAATCTGGAAGCTGACATGAAACACCTGAAGGCCAAAGTAGATGCCGGTGCGGAGTACATTGTGACACAGATGTTTTTCGATAACAGCAAGTACTTTGCCTTTGTAGAAAAATGCCGCGCTAATGGAATAAATGTTCCAATTGTACCCGGATTAAAACCCCTGACCAATAAAAAGCAGCTTACGGTTATACCAAGAATTTTTCATGTTGACCTCCCCAACGAGCTTATCGACGAAATGAACCGGACCAAAACAGATGAGGATGCAGAAAAAGTAGGTGAGGAATGGCTTGTTCAGCAGTCTCTGGAACTGAAAAAGGCGGGTGTTCCTGTACTTCATTACTATACATTGGGAAAGCCAATGGTAATTTATAACGCTGTGAGTAAGGTGTTCTGATCTGCCTGTTTTAGGATCTGTTCCCAGGTTTTTTTGTTGAGTTGAACGGGATATTTCTTCTTCAGGTTCTCCATCCACCTGTTTTCGAGGTATTCTTGGTAGTCATTGATAACCTGACCCCTTGCTTCTTCAAATGATTTCTGGGCTGGGTATGGGTAAATTTTATCAATGATTACAAAACTCACCGATCCATCGCTTTCATTGGTTTGAAATCCGGAAATATAACCTTCATACGGGGTAGCGCCTTCCAGTAAAAGAATATCTTTTTGCTCATATCTTCCAGTGTCCACAAGTGCTATTTCACTGTACAGTTTTCTGATTTGATTTGCTGAACGATCTGTGAGGTATGCAGTTTTAACCAGTTCAGCAGATTCGCGGTTCATGCTTGTTATCGTTGTAACAGACAAGGAAGTCTGCCAGATGTACCTGGATTTTTCCTTCAAGTAAAAGTTCATGAGTCCTGTTTGGTCAGCCGTGGCTTTACGCCAGACCATCCTGTCCATGATCTCAAACAACAAGTTGCCTTCCCTGAATTCCCTGATCTGTTCTGCGTAGGCCGGATTGAATTTTTCAAGCTGTCTAGCGATATAAGCTTCTTTGTCTTTGGTATCACGTGTTAGTCCGTATTTACCTATTGAGTGTTCAATAAGGGCATTTACGGCTATCATACGGCGGTCATCCTGTAGCAATTGTTCCTTTATTTCATATTCACTTTCAGCAAATGTTTGCGGTACTGGTAATTCTTCTGCCAGTTGCAGGATGTGAAAACCATAGTCTGTCTGGAATACGGCAGAAGGCTTGCCGTTTGTGGAGAGACTGAAAACTTCCCTTTCAAATACCGCATCGAATTGTCCAACACCAATAGCCTCGATTAGTCCCCCGTTAACAGCTGAACTTTTATCGTCTGAAAACTGCTTTGCCAGCGGTGCAACCATTTCACCCGCTGCCACCAGTTGATGCAGTGAGTCTGCCAGCTTTTTTCTGTCTGCTACAATTTCAGTCGAAGCCTCTTCGGGGAGCGCAATCAGGATGTGAAAAACACTCCGTTTGCCGGTAGATTTTCGGGTGCTGATTCTTTTAAAACGGTGAAAACCCTCAATGGATTCAATGGTGCTGGTGGTTTCCCCATCTTTGATGGCATAAATGGCATTTTCAAAGGGGTGGGGAAGGGTCAGTGCTGTTATGTAACCAAGGTATTGAAAAGCCGTGTCTGCCTGTGTGCCGACAATTTTAGGGATAAACTGATGAGCAGTTTCTATGGTAAGGAGCGATCGTTCAAAGGCTTGTTTGACGAGAGAGTCCAGGGTTTGCGTATGCAGTAGGTATTGCGGTTTGATCTGTTCTTTGAATGAAGCAAGGTCTGATAATTGGTTGGGCAGCGTATCTATTTTCAAATCCATGGCGGCCCTTACTTTCAGCTTGTAACGCATGAAGGGTTCGAGGTAGTTCCGAACGGCTATGCTGTCGGTTTCAGCGCCCGCGGCATTTTTGCGGTAAGACCGGATGAACTCTTTTGCATCAACCGCCTTGCCGCCATAGGTGAAAAGTGTTTGTGCCTGTAAGCTGCATGTTGCCGTCAGTGCTGTAAGGACAAGGAACAGGAGCCTGCATTTCATAGTTAAGGGGTTTTGACCGATTTGTTTTTCACGTCCATAAAGTCATCCACTTGCAGGTAGCTGAGTTTTTTGGCCATGATGTTCTTGTCTTTATCGAGCAGGTAAACCATGGGTGTTTGATAGACATCATACAATTGTCTGTATCCTGGTCTCCCTTCTTTATAAATCTTGTCTTTTGTGGCATCCGTCTGGTAAATATGAACCCAGTCTTTGAGTTTATTGTCTTTGATGAATTTCAGCCAGTTTTCTTTTCCGCCATCGGTCATGATACCCACCAGTTTAACGCCTGATTTTTTCCATTTGGCCTGAAATATTGAGTCTATTTTGGGTACTTCTTCCTTGCAGTGACTGCAGGTGGGGTCCCAGAAACAGAGAACAGTATAGGGTGCTTCCAGGGCATACAAGGAGAAATTTCTTCCTAGGGTATCAATCATTGGCAGTTCAGCAGCCCTTTTGCCAATAACATTGGCCATGAGTGAGTAACCGCGGTCGTATATGAATTTGCGGTATTTCTCATTCATCCAGCTTTCTGCCTGTCCGGTCAGGTAATATTTTTCAAAGAGGTGCACAAAAACGGCATCCTGCCCCATATACCTGGGGTTGACGTATTTGTCTGTAAGGCTGGAAAGAACAAATTTGAACATTTCCTCATTGGGTTTTGAGGCTGAAAGCATTTTGTCTGCATAGCGGATCAGTGAATCGCTCTGCTGCGGCAATACATCATCGTAATAGCGGTCGAAACGACCCTGCAGTACAGGCGTTCTGATCAGCCTTTCATCTGTGAAACTGATGCCATCCCAGAAATGATCTCTGTAGTAATTATAAGCAAAAACGCTGTCGAATTTTCCTCCCGGATGTTTGTCGGCAGTAGGTACTGCAGGGTCTTTGAGGAGGTTGAATATCGACGAAAGCAGGTGTTTGGGGTTGTTTTTCTGCAGGTTGTCTCTGTATTGCTGCATCTCTATGCTAAGCCTTCGTATACGTGCGTTGGCACTGTCGTATGCCGGTTCACCCGGCTTGCCGGTCATTTCCTTGCGTAAAATATTGACAGCGTTGCCTGTTTCGAATGATTTTTTCTGGTAGTTGCCAAAAAGCTGGTTATCTGTTGATCCGGTGTAGTTTAAGCCTTTCACCAGATTAGCCGTATCGGCCTGCACTGAAAACTGCTGTTGCTGGTCGATGATACATTCCACCCAACCGTTTTTCTGGGGATATACAATCATGTAAACACCACCCTGCAGTTTTTTTTCGCCCTTGAACATGGCATTGCCTGCAGCATCAATGGCAGCTGAATCGATCAGGTACTGTTTGCTGCCAAAGTGGTAGGCCAGGTAGAGGTAGCCAGACTTAAAAGGTTTGATGTTTGCTTTTATGGCAAAACCGGTTGGCTGGCTGAAGCCAGACAGGAGCAGTAAAGACAGGATAGGTATCAGGATAATTCTCTTCATGCAGCTTGCGTTTGCACAAAATTATTCAATTCATCCCGTTTTTACATGAAGATTAACTACAGCCTCAACATTTAACGCTTTGGGAAGGTTTGGAGGCGATGCGATTCCCTTAATTTTGCTCCATGCGCAAAAAGAAAAATCCTGTACTAACGGGAGTGCAGGTAGAAAGTTATGCAGCCGGAGGGAAATCTATTGCCCGTGTTGATGGCAAGGCCGTTTTTATTGAGGGAGCGGTACCAGGTGATGTGGTGGACGTGCGGCTTTCAAAGAACAAGAAAGATTGGGCTGAGGGGAAGGCCATCCGGTTTCAATCCTATTCATCAGACCGCGAAACAGCTTTTTGCAGCCATTTCGGGGTCTGCGGCGGTTGTAAGTGGCAGATGCTTCCTTATGCCAAACAGCTTATTTACAAGCAGGAGGAAGTGGAGCAGCAGATGAAGCGAATTGGCAAGGTAGAACTCCCAGAGATGCTGCCCATTGCCGGCGCACAGGAGACAAGGCATTACCGCAACAAGCTCGAGTTCACTTTCAGTTCCCGAAAATATTTTACCGATGCTGAGATAGCAGGCATGGAAATGCCTGAAGAGGGTCCGCGTGGATTACCTGCCATCCCTGCGCTTGGATTTCATGTTCCGGGTTCATTTGACAAGGTCATAGACATTGACACCTGTTACCTCCAGCAGGAGCCCAGCAATGCAATCCGAAATGCAGTGCGCGAGTACGCTTTAGGAAAGGGATACAGTTTCTACGATATCCGCAACCATGTGGGATTGCTCCGAAATCTCATGGTCAGGCGATGTGAAAGCGGTGAGCTCATGGTGAACCTGGTTTTTGGGGAGGATGATGAAGCTACACGCCAAGACCTGATGACGTATATCAGGGATGCTTTCAGTGAGATCACTTCATTGTATTTTACCATCAACCGCAAGTTCAACGACAGTTTGCATGATCAGGTACCTGTATTGTTTGCAGGGAAACCCTATGTTGTTGAGGTGTTGGGCGGATTGAAGTTTAAAGTCGGACCAAAATCATTTTTCCAAACCAACACACGCCAGGCCGAGGTATTGTACGGCATCACCAAATCCTTTGCAGCACTTACAGGCAAAGAAGTTGTTTACGATCTGTATTGTGGCACAGGCAGTATTGGTATTTTTGTGAGTGATCAGGCAGCCAGTGTGATTGGCGTGGAGCTCATTCCCGAGGCCATTGCAGATGCTGAGGAGAATGCAGTTTTGAATGGTATTGGCCATGCAAAATTCTTTGCCGGTGATGTGGCCGATATCTGCACCACAGATTTCTTTGCCGTTCATGGCAGGCCGGATGTGATCATCACTGACCCGCCCAGGGCAGGCATGCATGAGAAGCTTGTGCAGCAGATCCTTGAAATGGCTGCACCCGTTGTGGTT
>Ga0208787_1001249_pt1 | contig 11321 bp, 16 predicted proteins | sample Wag4_2014_7_11_FD_187362 | JGI IMG/M metagenome (GOLD analysis project Ga0208787, IMG submission 187362) | Fresh water microbial communities from Ohio, USA - Utica-2 Time Series HT 2014_7_11 (SPAdes) (version 2) | ecosystem: Environmental > Aquatic > Freshwater > Water tank | place: USA: Ohio... | reverse complement strand
TTGTATGAACATTTTCTTCTAATTGTTTTGTATGTTTCTCTATTGTTTTAGCTTGATATTCAATCAACATAAATAATTCTTGGTTCTTAGGAGTTTGATCTGCTTTTTTAAGTAAATCTTGAGCCATTAACTTTTCATTAGTCTCTAATCTATTTAATCTTTCAACAATACCAAAATAAGTCCACACCGCTACAACAATAGCAGATACAATAGCAACTATATTTTTAATAGGTAGTGCTATATTTGTTTGATCACTTAATTTAAATTCGCTACTCATGTTTTTTATCCTTATTAATTATATCATAAAAAAATTTATCGGTATCATCAGTTTTCCAAGATTTATTTTCTACATTCCATTCATTAGTTTGTACTTTATAGTCTGGCCAATGTGTTGAAGTTGTAAAGCTAGAAATACTCCACAAAATACGATTATTAGGCTGAGCTGCATAATTCCCGTTATCAAGAGCCAAAACGTGAGCACACTTATGCTGATCAGGAATTTCGGAATGTTCAGTATCCAAGATATTAGGTTCTGGATGTGCCCAATCAATTGTAAATAAATATTCACCATGTATAAATTTTTTATCTTTACCTAAATATTTACAGCGTTGTCCGATTAAAAAATCAAAAGTAGTAACAGAAGGATAATAACTAAATGAATTCCATAACTGAAGATCTTCGAGATTTGGAGATTCCATTTTTCCTTGATGCACAGTATCGCTGTTTCTTCCTTGAAGAAAAGCACTGATAGGAAGCCTCCAGAATATTGCACCATTCGTAAGTAAAGCATGAAATAAGATTGCACGCCCTGGAATGCTTGCAATAGCAAAGACCACACAATCTTCAGTTTCGCCGTGATGTTCTCGTAAGTCATATAAATATTCCCTTCTTATTTTACAATATATAGGGGGTATGTTAGCATTTAAATAAGACATTGCAAGTTAACATTTCCATCGTCTTCTAGCCTGTCTTAATCTTGAATTAGGATCTTTTGCAGCACCTGGAAACATTTTCATTTGTCCAGCACTTCTTGCACAAAATGATTTTCTTCTTTTAGCTGATCTACTTCCTGGTTTAACTTTACCAGTTACTGCTGTGGATAATTTTGAACCTGGGTTTTCTCTTCTATATCTTTGAACTCCAGCTTTTGTCATTCCAGCACCAGATTTTGTTGGTCTAAAATATTTTTTAGTTTTAGGAGGTTGCACATCTCCTCCTCTAGCCATTCCTTCTTTTTTTTCTTTTTCCTCTTCCTTTTTATTTTCTGGAGGAGGTACATAACCTGCTTGAGTTACTTGTGGAAATAAGGCTTGAGTGTAATAACTTTGTTCGTAAGTTCCTGGTTTACCTTGATAAGCTTTAGACTTAATAGCTAAAGCTCCACCTAATGACATTTTTTTAACAGCTCTACCTGTTCCTCGCTTTTGGATACCAAAGCCAGACATTTTTATTTATCTATAAATAATGTTATATTTAATGAACTTATATTAGCTGTTACACCAATACCATCAATAATACCTACGCCGTTTCTTCCAGCATACAAAACACCATCTTCTGGAAGGCTTAAAGTTTCTGTTCCACCTGCTCCAACAGATACTGCAATATAAACTTGTGTGTTAACTGAACTACTAACAGTTGTTGCATTTGCTAAACCATTAATTATTGCTATTCCAGCAGGTCCAGTAGATTGAGCCATAAATCCTCTTAATCTTGTAGGACCAGCAAATAATACTTTACTAGATTCACTGCTTAAACATATAACTGGTTTTACATCACTTTTACTCATTTAAACTCCTTGTAATTTAAGGAGCTCCGAAGAGCTCCTTAAAATAAATTAATTATACCGTAGCACTAAATGGTGTTGCCACTGCTCCTGTAGCTCCAGATACTACTTCTACTTTATATCTGTTTGCTCCAATTACTGTAGCTTTAACACTTGCTCCGCCAACTCCACCTGTAGTCGTACCACTTAAAGTGATAGTGTCAGATGCTGTTGCTGTACTAAATACTAATGCTGTAGTTCCAGAACCAAGAATGGCTGTTCCTACCATAGTATCACTAGAATTTGCTACTTTTACAATAAAGTTACCTGTTACTGTTGTTGAAAGTACGAATTCAAAAGCTGCACCATAATTATTTGACTGATTTGGATCAGTTGGATCACTTGGTGAACTTGTATTTACAGCTGGTAAAGTAAAAGTTGCTGTAGCTACGCTCGTGTAATAGATTTGTTTTCCAGCATCATTTGCAACAGTTAATGTTTTTCCTACTGCTGTTGTTACTGAGTTTGATACTCCAGCACTAATAAAACCTGCTAAAGATTTTACTGGTCCTGAAAACGTTGATTGTCCCATATTATTCTCCCGTATAGTGGTTAAGCTCTGTAGTCTCTATACCGTCTGTCTAGCCAGTCTACAAAACTAATTATATCTAGATTATTTATTATTATAAAAGAAAAAGGGGCCAAAGTAAACCTTGGCCCCTTTTGTGGAAAGACTTAATTATTAAGCCGCTCCTGGTGTTCCGAAGATTCCTCTAGGGTCAGACCAACCGAAGCTGTATCTTTCTCTAGCTTTAAATCTAACATTACCAGTGTCAAAATCGCCTTCAATAGCTGTTTTGATTGGACTTCTAACGAAATTTTTCAATCCGTTAGGAGCATCTGTAATGATAAAGAATGCATCTGTATCAGTTAAGAAATGGTTGATTCTGTAACCTTCAGGAATCATTCCCATATTTAACATAGCATTGATATCGTTATCAGATGTAGATGTTCTAAGTGGAGATCTTAAAACTCTCTCAGCAGTAAATTGTAATTCTTTTGGAATAATCAATTTTCTACCTTGAAGAGCGATTTTCAATCCTCTTTCATCTACAAATCCCGCAATGTCAATTAACGATTGTTCTAAAGAAGTTTCGTTAAGATCCGCTGCAGTAGCTAAAATGTTTGAAAATGTTGATCCATTAGCAAGAGGGTGAGAAGCGTTTAATAAAGAAACACCGTCACCTCCGTTGTATGAACCACCAGTATCAAAACCATTATTTAAAATGTTAGCTGCTATTGTTTGTTTAGTTTGTGACATTGAACGAGCTAAAGCTCTAGTGTATCTAGAAGCTAATCTATCGTACAAGTTATCTTCAATAGCTTCCTCAGTAATAGCAAATGCTAAAGCAATTGTATTATGAGTGTATCTTGAAGTGTAGGCTTCAGAAGCTTGGTCGAATTGCACTCCTGCACCTTCTTGTTTGATAGCTGCACCCGCAAAACCTGTTAACATTACTTCTTCTTCAAAAGCTCTGTCTGAAGATTCAGATGTAAAGATTTCTGCGTGTTCGTTGTCGTATCTGTTGTATTCCAGGCCGAATAGGGCATTCAATCCTGGCTCTAGTTCTTTAACTAGTTGTGATCGTGATATAGCCATAGTTTATATTCTCCTATTATAGTCCTGAAGTAGCGGCTTTATAGAAATGGTTGTTAATTCTAACAAGAACATTTGCATTAGAGACAGCTACGTCACTGTTAAGTACGTCACCTGATATATCAATTGCTTGAACTAAATATGTAGAATCCGTTCCTGAATTCGCTACATCTAATTGTACATAAGATATACCTGTTTGTATATTTCCAGTTACATTATTAACTGAAAAGTTTTTAAAGATGTCGGCAACTCCAAATACACCATTAGCATTCACTTCGAATACTGTGTCTGGTGCATCAATTACGAAAGCAACGATGTCGCTTGCGTCAACTGAACTTGGAAGATAATTCTTCCATGTTGGTTTTTGAGTTGTCGGATCTGTATAAAAACAGCCATTAAAAACTCCCACAGCAGGTGTAGAAGTATTTGCAACTGCTCTTCCAACTGTACCAGAATTGAATGGTATAACCACATCACCTTGGTAAATGTTAGTAGAGTTATTAGTTGCTACTCTATATCTGTTTTGGGCGTTGATAAATGGACTGCCATTAAGTTGTCGACTTGGTCTTAGACCAAATCTTTCTGTTACGTTTGCCATTTATTTATACTCCGTTTGTTTTAATTTAATTTACAGTAGTTGACTTTTGCCAAACAATTATGACTTACGTCCACCACCAAAAGTTACACGGGACTGTCTATCAATATTGATAGGCATTCCAGGTCGTTGTTCCTTCATTAAATCAGCATCAATCGACTTTATTCTCTCCTGAGTAATTTTTTTAAAATACTCGGAACGACTTTTGACAATTTCTTCAGGTATCCTTGCCAACACAAGGCCGCCAACCCCTATCAACCCAGCATATTTTCCCTCAGCGATTACTGGATAATCATGATCACCTGTAGAATTTTTAATTTCTTCAGATCTCACAAATTCCCAACCTTCTCTGAGTTTTTTAGATACGTTTGCCGTATCCTGAAAACCCTGCGATTCTGTTCTAATCCATCTGTGAACAAAACCCGCTGGTGCTTTAGGTGCATCCAGACTTGACGGTGGAGTCCAAGGCTTCTTACGAAGATCCTTACTTCTTACTTCTGACTCGCGTGAAGTTCTATTTTTTATTTTATCGCTCATTATACCTCCTTCACGTATTTAGCGTACTCTTCTAGTGGCACCCCTAATTTTTTAGCAATAGCCACCTGTGATTTGGTGAGTCTCACGGTTCTGCGTCCTGATTGTTTTCTTCCAGCAGAAGCAACAGTTTGGACGGGTTTCCTGTTCTCCTCTGTAACCTCAGATTCCTGAGATTTAGCAAACTTATGAGGATATAAATCCTGCATTCGTTTATCTACTTCATTATAGTACTCATCACTCTCTGCGTCAAACCCCTGACTTACCAAGTCTTCATGAAGCATAAATGCTGAGTTTGTCATGTATTTATCATTACCAAACCACTCATTCTTTTCAGCCCATGACTTAGCTTTTGTACTTGGAATGATTGGTTGTTGTGGTGCTTTTTGTACAGGTTGAGCTTTTTGTTGTTCGTCAAAAGATTTTTTAGCTACCTCACGTTCGCTCATAACGATTCGTGCCTTTTCTTTTTCAACTGACAACCTTGTTAACTCATCTTGTGCACTTACAATTTGTTCCGCATCTTGAGACTCAATGGCAAGCTTTAACTTAGCTTTAGCTTGTGCACGTTGAGCATCAACTCTTGCGTCAAATTCCTTAATATAGTTTGTATCTACATCCATATACTTAGATTCAGCATCTGAGTATTTTTTCTGTAAACCTTTAGCATATTCTAAAGCAGCTTGTTCTCTTCTTTCTGCTTCACGTATTTTATAAGTTAATTTATCAATACGTTTTTTAACGCTTTCAGTATATTGTTCTAGATTCTCACCTTCTGGTTTAGCTTCTTTTTTAACTTCAACTTTAGGTTGATCTTCTATTTCTTCAATAGAAATTTTTTCTTTTTCTTTTTCTGCTTTACCATCGTGAGTTGTATATCCTAAATCAACTTCACCAACATTTAAGTTGGGAGCTTTTTTAGGTTCGTCTTTTTCTTTTAGCTCAACCGAAGTTTCATTAACATCATCTAGATCTAATTCAACTTCTGGTTGTTTTTTTGTTTCTTTATCCATGTTGTCCTCCTATTAGTACATGTGCAAAATATCGGAAGGGTTATCAATCTTAGCAATGATTTCATCATCATTAAGAATTCTAACTTCTCCTCCTTCTATTTTGAATCGGCTACCTGCATATCTTCCAAAAATTACCCACTCACCTTCTTTGCACCATGGTCCTAATGGAAATTTATCTTTATCTCTAAAACAAAGATTTCCCATTTTAAGAACGTAGGCACAAACAGTTGTCATTTGGATTGTGTCTTTAGAATTATCAGATAGAATAATTCCACCTTTAGTTTGAGCTGGCCCAGCATAAGGCAAGACTAAAAGTCTCCAGCCTGTTGGCTGAGGCATTCTATCTAAAGTAGATTTATCTATTGAGTTTGGATTGAGAACTTTCTCAACCACTTCTTTATCTTGGTAAACGTCTTTTAAACCTTCATGTATAGAAGGAATATCAGTTGTTACTGTCGTCGTCATCTTCACTATTCTCCCGTTTCAGCAGGTCATTAAGATCCTGAAGCAGAGTTTCTAAGGCTCTGAGTTGACCCCTAGCATAGTGAAGTTTATCAAGCGTGTCTATACCATAGCAAAGATCGTCTTTTACTAAGGTTAATTGCTTGTTTATTAATTTTTTTATATCTTGAACTGTATCAATACTTATCATTTTTTTAATGTACGTATAATATTGTATTGTTCGTTATTGTCAAATTCTTTTCCAAGACCTATTTTATGTGCCCATTCTTTTGCATAAGTACCTTTAATAAATATCTCTGTTAAATCTTCTCCCCATTTTTCTACACCTTTTTTTAAATACTGTTCTCTTCTAACTCTTTCTTGTTCTGTAGATTCAGCTCCATCCCAAGAAGACTTACCATGAAAGTGTAATATAAATGGATATACAGCTAGCATTGTTTTATAACCTTTCAAAGCAGCTCTAATTCTATAGTCCATATCTTCTCCACCACAATTAGAAAATGTATGATCAAAATAACCAACCTCTTCGTGTATCTTATAGGGTATTCTAGCTAAATACATTTGCATAAATATACGCTCATCTAAGTCATTGAATTTAAATTGATTTTGATGAAAATTTACAATGGCATCTAAGTAATGTTCTTTACCAATATACTCTTCTAATTGCATAGTGGGTGCAGTTGAAAAATCAAGACTCTTATACATAAAGTTAACATTACAAACAGGTATTAAAATCATATCATCTTTTTGTTTTAATACATCTAACCACCCTTTAGTAAATACAACATCATTAGTTATAACTACAAAATGTTTTTTAAATTTCTTAGCAACTCTTAAACCTTTATTAAAGTTTGTTGCCCAAGCCTTTGGTGTTTTATTATTAATATAAATATCTATTGGGTAATCTTTTCTAAATGCATTTGTTCCATCATTATTTACAAATACAAATATATCGCCAGGTTCTAATTTAGTATGTTTAAAAAAACTATCTAAAGCTAATTTAGAATATTGTTCTGTAACTTTAGAACTTACAAAACAAAATACGTGGTTCATATGATTCTTTCTAACACAGTTAACCCATTATTGTTAGTTAATACTTCTTTTATTTTCCATTCTTTATTAGATTCTAAAAATTCATTAATAGCTTTATTTAGTTCTTGGCATAAAGTTGTATCATGAAATATTATATACTTTTTAACCTTATGTGCATGCATCTGTAATTCTTTTCTACATTGTTCATAAGTATGCTTTGTATCTATAAATAATAAATCAGTCGGCTCTATTTCTAGTTTATCTGCAATAGTATTAACACAAGTAAATGTAAAATCTTTTTGCGTATCTTTTGCTGATTGAAAATGAATTTTTAAATTATCTGTAACATTATCTATATCAAAACACCTAATAACTTTTGCTCTAGAAGCTAACCATGCCCAAGTACTGATTCCTGTTCTAACTCCAAATTCAGTTATGTGATTACATTCATTTGCATACTTATGCATAACTGAAATATGTTCATTAATATCTGATTTATGCCATTTGGAAAAATTAAAATTAAAATCTGTTATATCTTCTATTGTTAAATTTATTTGATAAGACATTAAATTAATTTTTTAGTCCAAGTCTTTGGAGTCTTATCATTTATAATTTCTATGTCTAGGTGATATTCAAAGGCCCGTGGTCCGTGTTCCTTGATATACTCATATGTCTTCTTGATTCCTTCTTTCGTATTAGTCATAGTCTTATAACCTAGTAGCTTTCTTGCTTTATCCGATGAGCAGGTTGCATGTTTAACTTCTTGTGGTCTATCAGGTACGTATTCAAAATCTCCGTTGAAACCAGTAAGGTTGGCACACGTCTCAGCGACCTCTTTGATAGTTACGAACTCTTCATCAGGCCCGATGTTAATTACTTGGCCAACGACACACGGGTCTTCGACCATTTTTAATAATGAACTTAAACAATCATCTACGTAGGAGAAGCATCTAGTCTGCATACCATCTCCATAAATAATTGGAGGTTTACCTTGTAGCATTCTATTAATAAAAATAGATACAGCGTTTCTAAATGGATCATTATATTTTTGATTAGGTCCAATAATGTTATGTGGAACAGCTATTACTAATTCCACACCATGAACCTTGCATAATGTTTTTAATATTTCTTCTCCAGCAACTTTAGATATACCATATGGATCTACTGGTTTAGTTGGCATGTCTTCTGTGAATGGGCTTTGTTGATCTCCATATCTTGCCATAGAAGAACAATAGATAATTCTTTTAACTCCGTTTTGAATAGCAGCTGTTGCAACACCTACCGTTGCCATAATATTATTTTGTGTAATTGTATAAGGTGAAAATACAGATAGACCTTCATGAGCTGTTGCTGCACAATGAAACAATACATCAATGTCTTTTGTAATTTTAAGCATTGATTTAAAATCTGCACAATCTAATTTATAAAAATTATTTAAGAAAGGAATGTTTGCTTTATCTCCTCCTAATAAATTATCTACACCTATAACTTCGTATTTTCTATTAAGTAATTCTTTACAAATATGCGAGCCTAGAAATCCAGCTGCACCTGTGACTAAAATTGTTTTAGCCATTCTTATTTCTTTTAATTTTTCTTTTTAATTCTTGTCTCCAAATCCAATAGTCTAACCAAGATGAGAATTTTTTTACTAAATTAAATAACATTTTTATTTCTTTTGATATGGCCAAGAACGATTCCCTTATGCTCACCTTCTTTAATCGTATAACCAGAAGTTCCATTACCATTAATATCTACTTCTTTACGGCTTTTCATTAATATATTATTTTTCTTTTCTATTTCTTTATTAGAAAAGTTTTTAGCTATTAAATCTTTTAATCGTTCTAACATTAGAATGCTTTTTCAATTTTTAATATTGGTTTATCTATATTTGGTGAATTTATATTATTGCATGAAAAAAGCAATAACATAATAACTAAGTATTTCACTACCCGTTTTCTTGCTCTTTTGGTTGTGGTTTGTTAGCCATAGTTCGTGCAACTGATTCCGCACTGCGGCCTACGACATACCCCCCAAGGCCAATTTGAAGAAGTGTCCAAACATCACCTGGTAATTGAATTGTTATAGAAGCTTTAAAAAAGAATAAGATTACAGGTCCTAATACATAATTCCATACTAATATAAAAATTAATACATACATTAAAAGGGGCCTCCAGCTCGATGCGAACCAGCCCGCTTTGGCCTCTGCCTCAATAATTTTTGCTGCAGCAGTTAACTCTTGAGTATGCGACTGCATTAATTGAGTTTGTAAATCAGCTTTTAACTTTGCTTGTAAGTCTTTATCAGGTACAGATTTTTCAATTGTACTAAATAATATTTTAGCTAGTGGTGCAATTGCATTTAACATAGACACTATATTACAACTTTTTTAATGATTTATCTACTGGTGGAATTTGTGGCATAGGACCTTTTAATGGAGGTGGTCCAAATCGCTTACCTAGCTTTGGTTCTTTTTCTTTCTTAATCATCTTTTGTTTTGTTTCTCTCTAGCTAATTGAATTTTTTCTTTAGCGATATTTAATCTATCATAAGATTGTTTATCTTTAATTTCCAGTTCCTGTTGCTTCATTAAAGTATCAACTTTAAATTGAGAAGCGTTTAAAGCATTGTCTGTAGAAATATTAGTTTGTTTAATTTGTAAGTCCATTGCTCTAAGATCTAACTCTCTTTGTTTCAATGCAACTAATGGATCTATTTGTTGTTCACCCGAAGCTTCTGCTTGTTGTAGTTGTGCAGTAAGTTCTACAGTACGTTGAGCAATTGCTCCATTCATTTTAATTGTAAACATTTCTGGATTCTCTTGTGCTAACATTTGATCTTCTGGATTCATTGCCATTGCTTCAACAACCTCTTGTGAAGCTTTTTGTGAAATGTGTTCTGAAATATGTCCTTGTAGTAATGCGTATACCGCAGGATTAATTTGTACCATTCTTGTTTTAATAAATAATGAGTGAGCTGTTATATGTGCATCATGATCTTGTTCTGGAAAAGCAGTTGGCATTTTCATTTGTAATGCTTCCATGTTTTCAATAGCAGGATCTTTTGGAATCTTTAAAACTTCTGGTTTTAATAACTCTTCAATGTTCTGAGTTCCTAATGCTTGATAGACTCTTCTGTAAGCTTCTTTAATATCATGTAGTTCTGGAGCAGACATTGCAATCTTTAATGTTTCATTAGCAAGAGTTACTCTTTGTGATAATGAAGATATGTTTGGATCTGCAACTGGTATTACATCTACTCTGTCATCAAAGTCTGTAAGTTTTACAAAACGATCTCCACCATAAACTGCATATGGATATACAGGAGGTAAGTACGTTGCAAATATTTTATGTAACAATCTAAATTCAGTTCTCATAGAATAATAACAACGCTTATGTATAGCTGACATTACTCTTGAGCCTCTTTCTAATAATGCAATAGTAGTTCCAACAGCAGCTTGTTGATTACCATCTCCAACTTGAATATCTGCGATTGCTGCAAAACGTTGTCCTGCTTCAACACAGAAACCCATTAATTGAAATAGAGTTGGGCTAGGTTCTTTAAATGGAAGTAATTGGAATTGATCTTTAATGTTTCCGCCTGGTGCATCTACATCTCTAAACTCACCTGGTTGGAATGGTTGATCGTCATCTCTAATTCTTAAACCTCTAGCTTTAAATCCAGCTGGCAAATTTGCTAATGTTCCAGCATCTAATAATTGTCTTAGAGCTTGAGTTGCTGATCTAGATAATCCACCAATCATGTGAATTAAACCAAACCCATAGAATCCTAAACCTGGTAAAAATTTAAAGTGTACAAAGTAATCTTTTCTAATCTTTAATGGATCTTTCTCATCATAGTTCCTATAGATAGATAATATTTTTTGTGACCCTTCATCTAAAGTTACAATATATGGAATCTTAATATTTTTATCTTTATCATTAGAAGTCTTTTCAAATTCTTCTAAATCTAAATCTACATGCATCTCCAATATATTAAATTGGAAATCTATATTATTACCTGGAGATTGAGTACCTTCTAATTGATTATACTTCTTTTGAATATCACTCTCATTAGGATTTGTTTCTTGTAATTCTATATCTCTATAAAAACCAGCTTCTTGTTTTTTAAGAATATCATTCTCTGACATTTTAACAATGTGGGTAATTCTTTCACAATCTTTTAAATCTGTTGCATAATAAGGAACTACTAAATCTTCTGCAGGTACAAATTTAGATACTGCACGCCCCATCATTTCATCATAGTAAA
>Ga0208787_1001248_pt1 | contig 11321 bp, 8 predicted proteins | sample Wag4_2014_7_11_FD_187362 | JGI IMG/M metagenome (GOLD analysis project Ga0208787, IMG submission 187362) | Fresh water microbial communities from Ohio, USA - Utica-2 Time Series HT 2014_7_11 (SPAdes) (version 2) | ecosystem: Environmental > Aquatic > Freshwater > Water tank | place: USA: Ohio... | reverse complement strand
GGTTACGAATACGCCATACGCCATATTCGGTAAATTGTATTCTGCAGTATATTTTGCTTTCCCATTTACTTTATCTGCACCGTCAACTCTTTCGTCAGCAAAACTTAATTGAAAATTATTGTTTTTGGATAAATGCGTATTGTTCATAAAAGAAAATTAAAAGGATTAAATTTTAGTACCAGATTTTGCTACTTCGACAATAGCGTCAACAATATTTTGATACGCACCGCATCTGCAAATATTGGTATCCATGTATGCCTGAATACTTGCCCTGCTTGTCGCTTTGCCTTCTCTAACGCAAGTCACTGCAGACATGATTTGTCCCGATGTGCAATAGCCACATTGAAAAGCATCATTCTTTAAAAATGCAGCCTGCATTGGATGCAACTGATCTCCTTTTGCTAGTCCTTCTATTGTGGTGATTTGATTGTTCTGGTGATTCAATGCCAATTGTGTACATGATTTTAAACGCTTGCCATTGACATGAATGGTACAAGCACCACATTGACCCATTTCACAACCTTTTTTTGTACCAGTATACCCTATATGTTCTCTTAATAAATTAAGCATAGTTGTTCTTGCATCAATCTCCACTGCGACTGGTTTGCCGTTTAGGATAAACTTTAATTTCTCTTTTGCAATAGGCATCGGCACTAAGCTATCTGCCGCAAAAGTCTTCACTAAAACAGATGGGGTTAAATAAAGTGCAGCGACCGCGGCTGATTTTTTAAAAAAGCCCCTTCTTGCACCATCAAATTGACAAGGATTCATATACATCGATTTGATGTAATTTACCAAAAAAGGTATTTAAGTCAAAATCAATTTTATGGAAAATGCTCAGTGGTTTAATCAGGCATCAATGACGCTAATTTTGCAGCAAGCTCAGCGTGTAATCTTTCACTATTACCGAGAATACGCATAACAAACTTGCCATTTTGATCTACTAAAAACTTAGTAGGATAGCCATTGATGTCATACTCCTTTACAATATCCTTTATTGCAGGATCGTATAAAATCTGTGGCCAACTAAGCCCATCTTCCTTAACGGCTTTACGCCAAGCTATGTCTTGCTTTTTTTTGTCTCTATTGCTATTGGCAATCTCATTAGAAATACCAATGATTTCAAAACCTTTTGATTTGTATTGATCATACAATTCCTTTAATGCTGGATGACTAATTCTGCAAGGCACACACCAGCTTCCCCAGAAATCAATTAAAACAACTTTCCCTTTATATGCATTTACATCCACCATCGTTCCATCTATCCCAATTTGAGCAAAAGGTATAACTGGTTTACCAGTTGCAGTACTTTTATTGCTTTCGATTTTTAATATTAAAGCTTTACCCGTATTGGAATTTTTTTGTTCTTCATTTAATGCATAAAATTTTGATTCAGATTCGCTGATTGGCAAAATTAAGAATAAGGATTGCAATACTAATAAACTAGTAAAAGTGGCAGGATTGTCATTCAAAAATTGAATGCGCATCGCCTGATTTTTCTTTTTTAAATATTGTAATCGCTGCGTAATATCATAATTACCAATGGTATCGTTCAAATTTCTTTTTTTATTTTGGGTTTGTTGTAAAGCCCAATTTTCTTTTGCATCTTCTAAATCTGCCTTGCGAATGCTATTGTATAATTGAACTTCGGGATCCTTACTTTCAATTGTTCCTGTAAAAATTTGTTTAGCTTCCGCTTCTATTTCAATCTCTGTATTGTTCAATAAAAATGAAAGTGCAGGAGGCGCCATAACTGCTTTTCCCACTCGAAGGTAGAGGCTGGTATCCATCACTTCTACCCTAACTAGTTGGGGGTCTACAGTCTTTCCCTTCCATACCACTAAATCGGTATCTATTTTAGTAAGTGTATCAATAACATATTTGCCATTTCTCTGAATACTTGCTTTAATTTGATGATCCCCAAGCCCTTTAATACGCATTGTAACTGTAAATCCCTCTTGTGCATAGGATAGCACTGGCAAAAGAAAGATGATACCTATTAATAATTTTTTCATTCTACTGATTAAGATGATTTAGAGAAATAGTTTAACATGTTAAATATATGATTTTATGCTTATAAAAGATAAGCTAGTAAACGAAAGCAGCGACTATTAAAGCACTTAAATAAAATGGATTGACTATTTTTTGGTAGTAATTTTTTGAACCGGCACACCTGGCCTTGCATAATCATAGCGATCTACTAATTCAGTGGTATAATAAGCGTCTAAACCATTGCTACAAATAGAGCCTGCTTGGTCAAGTGCTAAAAAGCCGTCCGCAGTGGGTTGAAAGGATGGATCAATCAATACTTGCTCTAATTGACCAATCACTAAAAATGTGGCATTCAATGTAATAGGAACAATCTCTTTTAGGGAAAGTAAGTATTTGATAGCGCTCTCCTTCACAAAGGGCACAGGTATACCATCTAAGTATTCCTCGGTCAATCCTACTTCTTTAAACTCGTTGACCTCGTCTGGGTATTTAGCACTTGTTTGATGCGCTTTATCTATAAAAGAAGGATGGATATGGTTGACCGTATACAACCCATTTGCTTTGATATTGGCTAGGGTATGTGGTGCTGCAGCAACCGGACGATTGATATAACCAATTAATGCAGGATCAGAACCAATATGCACCATGCTGCTAAACATACCTAAATTAGGCACGCCCTGCGCATTGATGGTGCCAATTAAACTAGCCGATTTAAAACCAGTTAAGCTATTGATAAAATTAGCTCTATAAAATCTTTCCCAAGACTGCCATTCGGCGGGAGTGAATTGTTGCATAAAGAATTAACAAGTGAAAGATGAATAAGTTTACGCTCTATTTAAAGGAATATAAATTGATGGAATCTGGAGCTATCTTTTCTTTGGATATTATTTCCCATTTTGTATAGGGATGAGTAGGAAAAAACAAAGCCGTCATCACAGTAAGTCCACCATCTGCAAATAATTCGATTGATGTCTTATCTAATAAAATTGATAAGTCCATATTCGTTGTGTTGGAAAGTCTTGGCGCTACTGCTACTGCCGCAAACCCTTTATTAAAATTAGAAACTCCTGCTTTGGTTCTATCAATATAAAATTGTTTTTTGTCTGCATGATACCCAACAATTAATTTTTCATTATACGTATTTGAAAGGACGATTTCAAAATCCTTTGTTTTTGCATCCTTAATGTCAATGCGATTTGGAATCACATTTTCTTTGGAGCCTATTTCAGTAAATGCATTCATAAATTCCTTGACAGGACTAGACACTAAAAGGAATCTATTTGAATTTGTATTTTTATTATTATCCTGTTCAATCAATTTCAATTCCCTCGGCACCGTCATAGCACTTCTCCATTTTTCTGTAGGTACTAGATTCGCGTAGTTCCAATTACTCATCCAACCAATTAAAATATTTCTATCTCCTACATTTGAAAAAGTCACACCCGCGTAATTGTCTGGACCATAATCCATCCATTTGATATCGGTAGAAAAAGGCTTGAATGCATGACCATCAAAATCCCCCAATATATATTGTGTGGCAGATCCGCCGTTTGGTCCCCCTGGATTCATACTCACCAATAATACCCAAACAATTTTTCCATTCATATTAAAAGACAATAAGTCTGGGCATTCCCAAACACCGCCATGTGCAAATAAATTTTTACCTATTTCGGATTCCTTATTCCAGTTGATTAAATCAGGTGCACTATAAAATTCAACATGATCCGCAACTGCCAAGTTCATGATCCATTTTTGTGTAGGCGCATGCCAGATCACTTTTGGATCTCTAAAGTCTTTAATATTCGGTGTTTTAAGCACAGGGTTGCCTGCGAATTTAGTCCAAGTCTTTCCTTCGTCTAAACTATAAGCAATAGATTGATTTTGAAAATCTGTTCTGCCAGCTTTTTCACCAGGCATAAAATGTTGCGTAAAAATAGCCACCAAAGGTGCTATATCACCTCTTCCTAAACCACTAGTATTGTTTTTATCCAATACAGCAGAGCCAGAAAAAATCATTCCAATCGAATCTGGATACAAAGCAATAGGTTGTTCTTTCCATTGCACTAAATCGCTGCTTGTGGCATGTCCCCAATGCATTGGACCCCATACTGTTCCTTCTGGATAATGCTGAAAAAACAAATGGTACTGCCCATTTAAATGAATCATCCCGTTGGGATCATTCATCCAACCTTGCTTGGGTGTAAAATGAAAAAGAGGTCTATATAAAGATTCATTGTTAAGTTTCGCATCAGGCTGTACTTGACTTTGACCACTAGCATGTGCCATAAAAAAACAAAGAATCAAGAAGCTGCGATAAAAATGCATTGAATATTTTTTAATTAGATGAGGCCTTTAATTGTTGAAGTAGTTGAATCATGTCTTCTTCCTTCTTGAGATTTAATTTACTGCTATTGATCAATGCATCTATCTGAGCGGTAAATTCAGGTAGCCCCTTTTTTACTGCTTTCAAAGAAAGTGCACTACCCAATGCAACCATTTTTTTAGCTGCTTTATCATAGATATAAAATAAATCGTCCACAACATATTCCTTGAGAGGCGCTCCGCCGTATACAGCAGATTCTTTAATGCGTTTACTTGTATATTTTAATAATTGAAAATTGTCGCCCCTTCCCAGTACTTCGTAAAAAGTAGCAGGCGTATTGTCGTCTACACTCGGGAATAAACACATGAACTGTTTTGAGATTTTATTTTTCTCCTTATCCACGCCATATAAGGTAAATTCTTTTGCTTGTTGGTTCACCACATACAAACCATTTTTTTGCGTATAAAATAATTTATGGTCAACCAATGAATAGTTTAAATTAGAATCAACAGACTCCATCCCATTTACAAAAACAATTTTGCCTTGGCCAAATTTTTCAAATAAATAGGGTGTGCCTTGTACACCAGCTGCACCAGCAGGTACAATACGGCCGTTTGCGTCTGTAAATTGCACAGTCGGAACGGCATTACCAGAGATTTGAGCAAACATAGGAAGCGTCGCGCAAGAAAAAATGAGGATAAAGATGTACTTTTTCATAAGGAGGATTGAATGATATTTTATTCGATGATAGAAGCAAGATAAAAAAAAGGGTGCACTCAATAACATTGAGGCACCCTTTTTTTTATTTAGGTGTATTGATTAGTTCGAATAACCTGGATTTTGAACCATCAATGGATTCGCTTGAATCTCTGAGTTAGGGATTGGTAATAAGAATCTAAAATTACCAGACTCTAAAGTTGTTTTATTGTTTTGCGCATCTACTGCTAAACGAATAATTGGAAGATTACGTCTTTTGGAATCAAAGAAACGGTGGCCTTCGTATGGTAATTCCTTAAAACGCTCATTCATGATAGCAGTAATAAGATCACCTTTAGATGAAAAGCTAGCAGCAGTATAACCGTTGATTCTAGCTCCTCTTAAAGCATTCAAATCAGCAGCCGCACCGGTTAAATCGTTGGTTTCTGCTCTTGCTTCTGCACGAATTAAGTACATTTCGCCAGTTCTGAAGACTTTACCATCTGCTAATAATTCAGTTGGTGTACCATATGCACCACCAGCATACTTTGTAATTAAAATAGCAGCAAGTGATCTTGAACTACTTGCTTTCAATAGAGGCTCTTCAAAGAAGTAAGCAGCATAACGAATATCATTTACTTGATCATAACTATTTAATAAAGCTTGTGAGGGTCTCCAAGTAACTGTACCAATGTTTGAAGCATTTGCAGATGTACCTCTGTACATAGTACCAAGTCTGGTTCCAGCTGTTGTTGTATTGACTAATTTAAACGCCACTTCACTATTATTCTTATCAGTCCAAATTAATGGGAAATTAACTTTTGAAGCTAATGGAAGAGCAGTTATGTATTCAGTTGCAAAAGCAGCAGCATTTGCATAATCTTTCATATACAAAGCAACCCTTGCTTGTAAACCTGTAACTGCTTGTTTTGAAGCTCTAGCAATATCAGTATTGGTAGCTGGTACGAGTGATTTAGCAGCCACTAGGTCAGCATTCAATTTAGCCATATAAGGCGCAACTGTGATTCTTGCTTGAGGCAATAAATCAGGTGTTTCCATATAAGCTAATGCTAAAGCAGCACCGTCTGAGGTATTGCTGTAAAATTGATACAATCCAAAATGGCAAAAAGCTCTCATAAATAATGCTTCTCCTCTGATTTTATTCTTTAGTGCTTCTTCAGTTGCGTTTGCAGCTTTTACGTTTGGCAAAGCAGCTAATACCCTGTTTACTCTATCTATTGTTCTATAATACATTGGGAAAGCGGTATAGCTATCTCTGATAGAGATATCTGTTGAACCGTATTGCCACTCGTGCACAGTTGCGCCATTGTAAAACTCAGCTACTCTTACCTCGTCAGCAAAAACACTGTTCAATAAGATACCCATTCTTACGTCCATTGATGCGTAAGCACCAATGATACCTGACTCAACATTTTCAACGGTCTTCAAAGCGACGTCTCCGCCGATGAAGTCGGTTTCTTTAACATCTATCACTTTAGAGCAAGAAGCAAAAAGGGATAACATTAAAAATGAACCTATAACCAATTTATTTTTTCTCATTTTATTCATTTTTTAGTTGATTAGAAATTAATGTCTAAACCTAATGTAAACATACTAGGGTTAGGGTATTCGCTCAAACTAATATTGTTACTGTCTTCTGGATCAAGACCAGTCCAAGGACTCCAAATTGCTAAGTTTTGACCTTGTACATACAATCTTCCACCTGTAAACAATGGCTTGCCATTTGGACCTTTAATCGCAGGAAGTTGATATGCCACTACTAAGTTTCTGAAGCGAAGGAATCGAGCATCTTCAATATCATCGGATGTAAATCCTCTGTCACGACCAAATCTTTGATATCTTTTAACATCACCTGGAGCAGTCCATTGGTTATCAATTAACTCTCTTGATGCTCGAACAGCAGACTGGTAACCAGGAATACCTCTTGTAATCCAGCTCTTGATGTTGTTGTATCTTTGAACATCAAATTGATAAGAAAATAAACCAGTAACTGAGAATGCTTTGTAACGGATCTCAAAATCAAGTCCACCTTGGTGTCTTGGTAAATAATTACCAAACTTGTCAAATTGACCACCTTTCGCCTGATCGTCAACTGTTGAGCCATCTGGTGCCTCGTATAGAGGATTTCCAGTGGCAGGGTCAGCTCCTAAATAATGAAGTGTATAGTGAGTTCCGTAAGATAACCCTTTTCTAATCACAAAAGTTCCTAAGAAGAATTCATTTACAGCACCAAGATCTTCAATAGTATTCTTATTATAAGAATGATTTAAACCAAGTGTTAAACCAAAATCAGCATTTCTAATCACATCCACTTTTGCGTTCAATTCCAAACCTTTGTTAGACATTCTACCAGCATTGATGTATAAGCTAGAGAATCCAGTTGTACCAGATAATGGTTGGTTGACGAATAAATCTAAAGTTTGCTCATCATATGCATCTAAGTTGAATCGAGCACGGCCATTCCAAACACTAAAGTCAATACCAATATTTGATTTTTGTACTCTCTCAATTTTTAGATTAGGATTACCTGGACCAGTTGGTGCCAAACCTGTAAGGGTAGAACCTGCGTACTGAGTAGTACCAAAAGTAGGTACCTGAGGTCCTTGGTAATTGGTAACAGATGATAATCCAGCACCATAAGAAGAGGTTTGAATTGAACCTATATTTGGAATGATACCAAAAGATAATCTCAATTTCAATTCAGAGAAAATAGATTGCTTGCTTAAGAAACGCTCTTGTAAAGCATTCCATGTAAAACCTGCAGACCAAGAAGTTACTTCTCTGTTTTCTTCGTTCACAATTCTTGAAGTTCCATCACGACGAATATTTGCATTCAAAGAATACTTATTGTCATAAGTATATTTTGTGGTAGCAAAATAAGAACGGATACCAAATCCAGACTTTGCACTAGAAGCATTCTGAGGATAAGTTGCTGCACCGTTGGTTGGTAAAGGACCAGCACCTTGACCTGTTTCAGTCAAACGCTTATCTAAGTTAAACAAAGTAAAACCTAATGCTCTTTGGAAGCCTCTCACAACCTCGAAATTGGCAGAAGCTTCTAATTCAGACTTACCAAATCGCTCACTGTAAGCAAGAGAAGAAGTGTTGATGAACTCAGTATATAAACCACCTGATTCTTGTGTTACACCAGATTGGAACGATTGTCTAGATCCAACAAAAGAGTTTGGATTCACATAACGTCTAACAAAATTGGTAGATGAAGTTACACCCAGGTTATTTTTGACAGTTAAAGTTGGTAAGATTTTATATGCTAATAAACCATTACCTACTAATTTGATTTGATCAAATGTTCTACTTGTATTTTGAAGACCTTCTAACAAGTTAGCAACGTTTCTCAATGCCATTGTACTATTTGCACCAAAACGTAAACTTCCATCTAAATTATATGGATTTTCATACGTCTTTGCTCTAAAAGTCATTTGAAATGGATTTGCAGGAGAATTACCTAGAGCTTCACCTTCTGATTGTTGTGTTTTTGAGAAACCAATCGTAGAGTTGAATTGAGCAGTGAACTTATCAGTTGAATGGTCTAAGTTAAAGCGAATTGTATAACGCTTAAGGCTTGAATATACATCGATACCTTCTTGATCAAAATAAGCACCTGATAAGAAGAATTTAGTTCTATCAGAACCACCACTTAATGTTAATTCATGTGATTTTGAGATACCTTCTCTATAAAAAATATCTGCATAATCAATATCGATATTTCTCAAGCTATCTAAAGAACGTGCTTTTGAAGCTGCAGTCATACCGGCTGGTATTGCTGGATTTAAAGGAGACCAAACCCAACCTGGATTATTTGGAATTTGAATTCTTTCCTCATATGCCAACATCTCACGCGTATTCATCATATTTAATCTCTCAAAGCTTGGGCGTCTTGTAATACCATATTGTGACTTGTAAGTCACTACATTTTTACCGGTTTTACCTCTTTTTGATGTGATAACAATTACACCCGTACCACCTCTTGCACCATAAATCGCAGCCGCAGTCGCATCCTTCAATACTGTGATAGATTCAAAATCATCCGGGTTAAGTGTTTGCATATCAAATGCAGGAATTGGCACACCATCTAATACATACAGTGGCTGTGCACCAGCTCCTTGAAGTGATTTAATACCACGGATAGTGACAACCGCACTAGAACCTGGTTGACCAGATCCAGAGTTAACCAACATACCTGGAACACGACCTTGGAAAGCTTGGTCGAATGAACCTACTGGTACATCGTTTACAGTTTTACCACTAATAGTAGTTACAGCACCCGCGAATTTAGATTTACTCTCACGAGCGTACCCTGTAATTACAACTTCTTCTAACACCGCTTCTACAGATGCTAATTCAACATTGATTGTAGTAGCAGTACCGATTGTTCTAACTAATTTTGCATATCCAATAATGCTAAAGTTTACAGACTTCTGATCTGTAATATTAATTTGGTAATTACCATTTGCATCAGATAAAGCATTCACTTTACCAGCATTCACTGTTACGCCTCCTAAACCTTGCTTCGTTTTTTGATCAACTATCTTTCCAGAGATCTTCTTAGACCCCTGAGCCAATACTTGAAGCGCAAAACAAAAAACAAGAGAAGACAATAAAACAACTTTTCTCATGTGATTGATTTTTATTTAGACTACGAATATATTCCAAATATTAACAAATCGTTATAATATGTACAAAAAAAAGGGTAGAAAATTATTAATATAAATTATTTTTATAATGTATATTAATAATATATATGTTATGATGCATTTTGTTAAACAAGATAACAGTAGATGGGTTAAAATATAGTTGCCCAATAATTACAAAATAGTAGGAACTTAGGAATCTAAATTAAAGTATATGGCCATATCAGTTTGGGAACAGTCTACCTATTTTGCACCAAAGGACTTAGTCATTGTGGGTTGCGGCTTTGTGGGATTATGGACCGCATATGAAGCCATACAAAAAAATCCAAAGCTCAATATAACTATATTAGAACGTGGCGTGATTCCATCTGGAGCAAGTACACGTAACGCAGGCTTCTCCTGCTTTGGAAGTGTTTCTGAATTAATGTACGATGTTCAGTTGATGGGCGAAGCTGCAATGTTAGAGACAGTGAAGATGCGTTATGATGGATTACAAAGAATACAAAAAGTATTTAAGTCAAAGGAGATTGATTACAATCAATGGGGCGGCTATGAATTATTTGAAGGAAAGAAAACTGTCAAGGATAAAAAAGGGAAAGCACCTAAATCAAATAAAGGAGCAAGTAATGAAACGAGTGAGTTATATGATATTTCAAAATTAGAAAATGATATTGCTTATTTAAATAAAATATTGGCACCCGCATTAAAGACGCCAAAAAAGAATGGCAAGTATTTACCTATTTATACCAATGCAAGTAAGGAAATAAATAAATTAGGTTTCCAAGGCATTGAAGCTTTGGCATTCAATCAAATGGAGGGACAATTAAATTCCGCGAAATTGGTATTGGCTTTGCAAAAAGCAGTGCAGGCAAAAGGAGTACAAATTTTATTTAGTACCGAAGTCAAAAAGTTCAAGTCTCATAAAAAAGGCGTCACTATCACCACCAATTTAGATGCACCTTTTGAGACCAAACAATTTTTAATTTGTACCAATGGATTTGCAAAACAATTGATGCCTAGTTTAGATGTGGTGCCAGCAAGAGGACAGGTATTTGTAACAGAACCGATTAAAAATTTAAAATTCAAAGGTTGTTTTCATTTTGACGAAGGCTATTATTATTTCCGCAACCTAGGCAATCGTTTATTGTTAGGTGGTGCAAGGAATGCAGATTTTAAAAATGAAAACACCTATTCTTTAGATACATCTGATACAATACAAAAAGTGCTAGAACAATTTATGATGGAGCGTATCCTTCCTAAGGGATCCAAAAAGCCAAAAATTGAATTAAGATGGAGTGGTACAATGGGTATGGGTAAAATCAAGAAGCCTATCATAGAACAATTACAGCCCAATGTATACTGTGCAGTGCGCATGAGTGGCATGGGTGTTGCTATTGCACCCATCGTTGCTCAAAGAGCATTGAAATTAATGAAGGTGTAAATTTAAGATGCTAAAATATATTGTATTGCTTGATTTGCATCCGCTATGGCTATGTCACTTTTTTTAAAACCTTTTTTGTCTCTAGTTACAATAAGGTTGATTTTGGAGTTGGACTTAGCTGAAATAAATTGAACTCCATCTTCAAAATCATCAAATCCAATATGCACTGCCTTATTAATAATTAATTCATTGGTAT
>Ga0208787_1001246_pt1 | contig 11329 bp, 9 predicted proteins | sample Wag4_2014_7_11_FD_187362 | JGI IMG/M metagenome (GOLD analysis project Ga0208787, IMG submission 187362) | Fresh water microbial communities from Ohio, USA - Utica-2 Time Series HT 2014_7_11 (SPAdes) (version 2) | ecosystem: Environmental > Aquatic > Freshwater > Water tank | place: USA: Ohio... | reverse complement strand
ACAAAAAGATTTAGCAGTTACTATTACAAATAAAGGTTTAGAGTTATTAGAGAAAGTAATGAATCAAAAATGAATCCAAGAGGCGGTACAGAATTACAAGTAGAGTTATTGCATAAATATGCAGATAAAAATTTATTAGATAAGGTACAAATAACTACATCTGTACCAGAAAAAATACCATTACATCCAACTAAACCAAATATCCTTTGGCAACAAAATTCATACGATCAAGCAAATCTAGCACCATGGTTTCAAAATAAAGATAATCATAAGAAATATGATTGGTATGTATTTAACTCACATTGGTGTTATGAAAAATTTAGAATGATGTTTGATATACCAACATCAAAATGTTTAGTTATTAAGAATGCAATAGATAAAATAAATTCAAGATCTTTAGAACATACTAAAGGAGATCCGGTAAAATTAATTTATACTTCAACTCCGTGGCGAGGATTAAATGTGCTTCTTGCTGCAATGCAACTTGTTAAAAATACATCTGTTCATTTAGATGTATATTCATCAACACAAGTATATGGAGATCAATTTAAAGATGCTAATGATAAACAATTTCAAGATTTATATGAACAAGCAAAAGCATTACATAATGTAAGTTATATTGGTTATAAACCTAATGAATTTATAAAAGATAATCTTAAAAATTATCATATGTTTGTATATCCAAACATATGGGAAGAAACATCTTGTATTGCTGCAATAGAAGCTATGGCTGCAGGACTTTATTGTATTACAACTGATTACGGTGCTTTATTTGAAACAGGTTCAGAATACATTACTTACATACCTTATGAAAAAGATTACATAAAACTAGCACATACATTTGCATCTGTAATAGATGTAGCTGCAGATAGATTAGGAGATGAGGGAGTAAGGGATCATCTAAAATCACAAATAGAATTTACAAATAGATTTTATTCTTGGGATTTAAGAAAAAATATTTGGAATAGATTTTTACAAGGAGCTGTTGATGCAGGACGCAAGTAAACCAATTTGGTTTAATAAACCAAACGATGTAAAGGTAGTTACAAAAGAACCTGAAATTAGGATCTATGTAGCAACTCCAGTACACAGTGAATGTTCTATTCATTACACACAAGCATTATTAAAGTTTCAACAGTGTTGTATGATGAATGGAATATTAGTTTCTTTTTCACTTCTTAAATCATCATTAGTTACACAGGGAAGAAATTTATGTGTAGCTAACTTTTTAGGTGACCCTGGTAATTATACACATATGTTATTTATAGATTCAGATATTGATTTTAAATTTGATACAATAATAAAAATGTTAAAATTTGATAAAGAAGTAATAGCAACTCCTTATCCTATGAAACATATTCATTGGGAACAAATATGGGATAGATTACAATCTGGTAAAATTAAAAATAAAGAAGAATTAATGAGAGCTGGATTTATCTATCCAATAAAAATGGATGGTATGGTAGATAATGTTAAAAAAGAAATAAGTGTTGTAGATGGTTTAATAGAAGTATCTCATGCACCAACTGGATGTATGTTAATTAAAAGACAAGTATTTGATAAGATGATTAAAGCATATCCAGATGATTTTATTGATCAAGCTACGATTGTTAATGGAGAAGCTAAAACTAATCCATACATGTACAATTTCTTTGATACAGTTCATGATCCAAAAACTAGAAAATATTATGGTGAAGACTTTGGATTCTGTAAAAAATGGACTGCAATTGGTGGTAAATGTTATTGTTATATTGATGATTTTATAACTCACGTTGGTGAATACCAATATAATGGTAGATTAAAAGACAATTTAGAATTTGTTAAAACCGTTGACGATTCTAAAGAAAACAAGTAAAGTATACGTTTTCAGGACTCTGCGCCTGCTTATAATAAAACTAATTAATTATGACAATAGCGCGAGCTCAAATGTATAGACAATTATATCAATTAGGTGGCAGTCCAACAGGTATAGCAACTATGCCTATGGATTATGGTCAATCTTTACAAGTTAATAATCAAGTACAAGGTCAAGAACCTTTAATGTCACAAGCTCCTAATTATTCATCAGCAACAAGTATAACTACAAATCCATTATTAAATTACGGACAACCACAATTAGGTCAAGCAGGTGGTACACCTTTAACTATGAGAAATGGTGGAATGTCTAGATTAGGTTATCAAGAAGGTGGAATGAGTATGGATCAAATGATGCCACAAGAATCAATGATGCAACCACAAGCTCAACAAATGGACCCCAAACAAGCTTTAGAACTTATTATTCAAATGTTAATTGAACAAGGAATACCTCCTGAACAAGCAAGAGAAATTGCAATACAAATGGTTCAAGCAGTTGCTGAGGGTGGTATGGAAGAAATGTCTGATGAAAGAGTTGAAGCAAGATTTGGTGGAAGAATTGGATATGCAGGTGGTGGAATTGGAAGCTTAGTTGGTAGACAAGGTTATTTTTTAGGTAGTGTTGGTAAAGCAATTTCTGGGGTTGTTAAAGGAGCTGGTAAATTAGTTAGTGGTGCAGTTAAAGCAGTTAAAAAAGTTGCATCTAGTGATTTAGGAAAAGCAGCATTAACAGTAGCAGCTATTTATGCAGGTGGGGGTGGATTTGGAATGAGCCCAGGTGGTTTTTCTTTATTTGGATCATCTACTGGCCCAGGTCTTTTAGGAGGAACAGGTACTTTTGATTTAGGTTCTTCAGTTATTGGCCAAGGATTATTTGGAACACCAGGAACTTTAATGCCAGGAGATGTTATATCTGGTGGTTCAAAAGGATTATTTGGAAATTTAGGAATAACTCCTGGATTTGGAACTGATTTATTTTCAGGTGGAATATCTAGTTTATTACCAAGTAAAAGCACATTATTAACATCTGCATTAGGTGGTGTATTAGGAGGGGCTCTTGGAGGAGCACCTAAGAGAGAAGATTTTGGTAGCGATGAAGAATATGAACAAGCTGTCGCGCAATGGAAATCAACTTTACAATCAAGATTAGATCAACCTAATCCTCAATTTGCAGGAGGACTATTCCCTAATAATCCTTTCTATCCTCAAAGAGCAGCCAATGGTGGAAGAATAGGTTATCAAATGGGAGGTATTGGAGACTTAATATCACAAGTAACTAAACAAGAATTTTTTGGAAGACCTGCAATGGCTATGGGTGGAGAAATACCTGTAAGAGAAAATCAAGCAGGAATTACTGAATTAGATTATAGACAAACTGGTGGATTTGTACCTCCAATTGGTATAAAAGAAAAAGCAGATGATATACCTGCTATGTTATCTAATAATGAATTTGTATTTACTGCCGACGCTGTACGAAATGCAGGTGGCGGTAATGTTAATAAAGGGGCTGAGAGAATGTATAGTTTAATGAAAAATCTTGAAGCTGGAGGAAGAGTTTAATGGCTGAAGTACAACAAACACAAGTATTACCAGCGCCGTTTATACAAGCAGCGGCTGAAACATATTTACCACAACTTGCAGAAGCAGTTGGTGGTATTAAAGGTTTAGATGTATCTAAACTTTATGGACCACAATTTGTTGCAGGTCCATCTGCAGGTCAATTACAAGCTGAGCAATTAGCAACAGGTCTTGGTGGATATCAACCTTTTTTACAGGCAGCACAAGCAGCAACAGGACCACAGGCATATCAACAGTATATGTCTCCATATCAACAATCTGTTATTGATACAACTTTAGCTCAATATGATATTCAATCACAAAAAGGTTTACCAGCATTAGCAGCGCAAGCAATAGGAGCAGGTGCGTTTGGTGGTGGACGTGAAGGTGTTCAAAGAGCTGAATATCAAACACAATCAGATTTAAACAGAGCATTACTTCAAGCACAATTACAACAACAAGGATATGGACAAGCTGTATCACAAGCACAACAAAATTATTTAAATCAATTAGGTTTAGCAGGACAAACACAAGGATTATTAGGAACACAAATTGCAGGTTTATCTAGTCTAGGTGCACAACAACAAGCTCAGAGACAAGCAGAGTTGCAAGCTCAACAACAACTTGCTTATCAACAAGCTTATCAACCTTTACAAGCTGTTCAAACTTATGGAGCAGGTATTCAACCTTTAATTTCTGGATACCCAGGAAGAACAGAACAAACACAAGTTCCTTCACCTTCAGCATTACAAACTGCATTAGGTACTGCTGCAACTTTAGCTGGAATTTACAAATTAGTAAGATAATTAATTATGTCTAGAATTCTTAAAAGACCAATGTTTAGAATAGGTGGTTCTGCTAATGAAGGTATTATGTCTAATGTTGTACCTAAAAGAGCAGGATATCAAAATCCAACAGATGCTGTATCTATTGAAGATAATTATACAATAAATGAAAACGATCCAATATATAGAGATGCTATGAGAAGAGCTCAAATTCTTTCTAAATTTGCAGGAACAGGTAGAAGTCAAGGGGATAGATTAGCTGATTTTTTAATTCAAGGTGGATTAAATTTAGTTGGTGGAGTTGGAGCAGGTGGTGGAACATTACAAGGTATTGCTAAATCATTTAAAGAACCAACAACAAGACTTTTAAAAACTGGTGAAGAAGAAGAAGCTTTTCAAAGACAATTAAAATTAGCTGGAGTAACAGGAGCTATGTCTGCAGCTGATGCTAGAGCTATTGCAGCAGCAAAAGGAAAAGAACAATTTGCAGCTCAATTAAGACCTGAAAGATTAAAAACATTATTAGGGACACTTGAAAAAGAAACAGGTGCAAGTACTAAACAAAATATTGCAATTGCAAATAGAATTTTAGATTTTCAAGATTATGCTCCTTCAACTATGCAAAGAAGATTTAAATTTATTGCACCAATAACATCTGTAAAAATAAAAGGTCAAATGACAACTGGAATAGATCCTGTATTTATAGAAAGTTTAGATATTGGTGATACTTTTTTAGATCCATCTACAAATGATTTTAAAATAAAAACCCCTGAAGGTATTAAAAGATTAGATCCAGAAACGTTTAAGCCTATAGGTAAGTAAATGTCTTCGGAGAAATTTATTGATCCAGGTGTTGTTGGTGAAACATATTACGCACCAGAGCCTGAAGAAAATCAAAAACATAATGTTATAACATCTACAGTTGCTGGGATAGGTTCCGGACTTATTAAAATACCAGAAGGAGTTGTATCATTAGCAGCTGAACTTATTGATTTAGGATTAGATACAAATACAGCGGCAGAAGTTGAAAAATTTTTTGATACAGTTAATCCATTTGATGAAATAGCAGCAGAAAGTGCAGCTGGAAGATTAACAGAAGCATTAGTATCTATTGGTGTTCCAGCAGCTGCTGGAGCTAAAGTTGCAACTACATTAGCATCAAAAGCAGTGAAAGCTAAAAGAGCTGGAACATATGCTAATTTAAAAAGTGCAAATGTATCTAGAGGAGCAGCTAAGGCACAAGAATTAAATAAATTATCAGGAGCACAAAAATTTGGAGCGATTGTTGCGGGAGGTGCTGCAGGTGAAACATTTGTTGCTGATGTAGAAGAACTTGGAACAATTGGAGATATATTTGAATCAGGACCTACTCAATTAGATAGAGATGTAGATGCGGATCCAAGTTATGATGCAGGTAGAAAATTATTAAATAGGATTAAATTTGGTTCAGAATCTTTATTAGTAACACCTGTTGTTTATGGTGCTTTTGGTGCTGGCAAGTTACTAGCGACGAGAGGCAAGGATCTAGTTTATAGTAATAGTCAAATAGAAAAAGCTGTAGACAAAATTGGAAGTTTTTTTAGACCAAGAGGAGGAGCTCCTCAAGAAATATTTGAAGCACGAAGATTAGAAAAAGGAAGAGAAATGGCAGATACTAATTTTGCTATGGAACAAGTTAAAAGAATAGATAGAGAAGTAGATAAAATATTTCCTTCAGTTAAAACATTTTTAGATAGTAATACAGAAGATACTAGAGCTTTATTTTTAAAAGATTTAGATGAAGCTATGTTTGCAGGTGATTTAAGAAAACCAATTCCAAATCAATATTATAAAAATATAGTTACTAAAATGGAAAAATATGGTGCAAAACAAGAATCTATAGACAATGTTTTAACTTCTATAAATAATGTTAGAACAAAATTTGATGATTTATTAGATATAATATCTGGAGGACCAATTGCAAAAGCAAGTATTCCAGAAAATTTAAGAACAGATCTAAGAAAGTTAATGGGTGATAAAGTTAAATCTTATATTGGAAGTACTTATAAAATATTTCAAGATACTGATTATGGATTTTATTCTAAATACAAACCTACTCGTGACAGTGTAGATAAAGTAAAAGAAATATTTAAAAGATATGCAGAAAAAAATGGTAACCCAATTACTGATTTAGAAGCAGAAGGATTAGTAAGTGAAATATTAAAACAATCTAAAAAAATAAATCCTAAATCTGGATTACCTGCATTTAAATATGAAAACTATACAATGGGAGCTACTGACTCTGAAAATATAAAAACATTTGCAAGAACATTATCTAAAAATTTACCTGAAGGAGAAGAAGAATTAAAAGTAATTGGTAAGGGTAGTAAAGCATTTAGAGAATTGTTTGGAGAAGTAGAAGATGCACGTTATTCTATATATGAAGGAATTAATAAATTATCTACCATTGCAAGAAAAAATCAGTTGTTTGATGAAATATTAAATACAGATGACGCAATGAAAGCAGCAGCCAAAGTAGATACACCCTTTGGACAAAGAGGATTTTTCTTTGATAATAAAAAAGATGCTTTAAGAAATTTACCAAATAATGAAATTGTTAAAATAGATAACTATGTAAAAGAATATTTTAAAGATGGTGTTTTAATAAATAGACTACAAGGTAAATATACAACTAAGGAAATAGCTGAAGCATTTAGTAATTCTTCTAGAATAAGTCAATTTATGAGAGGGGAGACAGATAGTGCTTTTGCTAATGCGGTATCTTGGGCATGGAGAAATTTACTTTTAACTCCAAAAGCTGGATCTCAATATGCTAAAACAGTTTTATCTATACCAACTCATTTTAGAAACTTTTTATCTTCAGGAGCATTTTCAATAGCAAATGGAAACGTATTAGAAAATCCAGCAGTTATTAAGAGCGCAATGAAAAGAGCAAAAGATAGTGTTCAATTAGGAATTAGAAAACCTGAAGCAATGAATGAATATAGAGAATTATTAGAATTAGGAGTTGTTAATTCAAATACTAGAATGGGTGATTTAAAAAATTTAATCAGGGATGCTAAAATTGGAGAATCTGGAAACGTTGCAACAGATAGTGTTTTAAAACCAATGATTAATTCATTAGGAAAAGTAGGAGAAGTTTTAAAAAGAGGAGCTAAAAAAACAAGTCAAGTTATGCAAGATGCTTATGTTGCTGAAGATGATTTTTGGAAAATAACAAACTTTTGGATTGAATATGAAAAAAGAGCAGCTGCTTATCTTAAAGCAGGAATTAAAAAAACTGATAGACAATTAAAAGAAGAAGCAGCAGATGTAGTAAAAAATACAATACCTAATTATGCATATGTTGGTCAGTTTGTAAGAGGAATGAGAAACTTACCTTTTGGTAATTTTATGTCATGGCCATCAGAAGTATTTAGAACAGGTACTAATATTATTAGAAGAGCGATAGACGAAATAAAAGATCCAATTACAGGTAAAATAAATCCAATTACAAGTACTAATCCATTAAAAGGTATTGGAATGAAAAGATTAATTGGTGGAGTTACCGCTTTTGGAGCATTACCTTATGGAATTATAGAAGGTAGTAAGGCTATTTATGGAATATCTGATGATGAAGCTATTGCTGCTAAAGATTATGTTGCTCCATGGTCTAAAAATTCACAAATAATTTTAGTAAGAGATCCTGAAACAGGGAAATTATATTATTCAGATTGGAGCAGCAACAATGTCTATGATACTTTAACAAGACCTTTTACAACTGTCTTAAATAATATTCAAAAAGGTATTGAAAATGAAGAAGTATTAATGAAAGGTGTTTATAGAGGAATAGGACAAGCAATGGGAGAAATTGCTGATCCATTTATTAGTGAATCTATATTTACAGAAGCTGTTGCAGATATTATTGCAAGAGGAGGTAGAACTAAAGAAGGTAAAGTTTTATATACAGAACAAACACCTGACGGTGAAAGAATGGTTAGAATATTAAAACATGTTGGTGAAACTTTAATGCCACCGGTAAAACCATTTGGAAAAATTATTAATTCAGTAACAGGGGAACCTGATGAAAATGGTGATGTATTGGAAATACCAGATTCAATGGCAGCATTATTTGGATTTAAATTAAATGAAATTAAACCAGAAAAAGCTTTAGGGTTTTTTATAACTGATTATCAAGAAGGTGAACGTAATTCTAGAAAAGAATTTACAGGGGGACCTGAAGGTGTATTAAGACCAATGAAAACACCAGAAGATGTTATTGAAAGATATTTTGTAGCGAATAAAGCTTTATTTGATGTTAATAAAAAAATGCAATCTCAAATTAATAGTGCAAGAACTTTAGGTTTAAGTGATCAAAAAATAGCAGAAACTTTTGATAAACGAGGATTAAAAAAAGATTATGGACTTTTAATTAATGGAAGATTTGATCCTTTTTTTCCTTCAAAACAAATTCAAGAAAAATTTATAGACATATCAAGAGAAACAGGACAACTTAATCCTATGCAACAGGCATTACCTATAATAATAAATATGTCTAATGCATTTAGACAAATAAAACTAAATCAAGATTTTATTTACACACTTGAAGATTTCTTACCACAATCTTCTAAAGAAGTAGTTCCACAATCTACTTTACCTATTCAGCCAATGCCAAATGCTTCTATTTTAACTCCTCCTAGTGCACCAGTAGCGGGATTACAAAATGGATTGACACCAACAGAAAACGCTTTATTAAGTGAAAGCGAAAAACAAATGAGATTAAGGCAAAGAGGATTAGCATAATGGCAAATGGTAAAGAACCAAAGACAACAGGTGAGCATATTATAGCTCTTTATGGCCATATAACTGGCGTAAAAAGAGATTTAAGAGAACTTCGAGAAGAATCTTCACAGATGCACGAAAAGTTTGAAAGAAAGTTTGATGCTTTAACTTGGTGGATCATCGCGGGACTAGGATCAACTATAGCAATTTTGCTAACACTAGCTTTTAATTTAATTAAATAAACTATTGATTATAGTTTTAAAAAACTATATTACGCGCTTATGGATAAAGTTTTAGTACACAAACATCTTATTATAAGAGCGGAAGCATACAACCCGCCAATGCAAGAAGATTATCTTAAACGGTGGTTTGAAAAATTTATAAAAGAAATTGGAATGAAAGTAATGATGGGTCCTTATGTTAAATATTCTAATATGGTTGGTAATCGTGGTATCACTGGTGCTGCTATTATAGAAACTTCTCACATTGTAATGCATGTATGGGACGAGCCAAATCCGGCATTATTACAATTTGATGTTTATTCATGTGGTGAATTTGATCCTGAAACAATATGTAATAAAATTAAAAGAGATTTTGATACTTCAAAAATAGAATATAAATTTTTAGATAGAGAACATGATTTACAAGAAATACATACAATAAGTTTTACAGATCATATAATTGCAAAAAATTATCAAAACAAAGAAATAGAAAAGAAAAACAATGCATTATTGAGAAGTAGAAAAGAAGTTGAAATTAATGGTAATGGAACTTCTGGATATACAATTAAAGAAGGTTCACACAAAGGAACTGTATTAGCTCATATTAAAAGACAAAAATCAGTACTTGAAAATTAATAAATAATCATTATATCTCTCCAAGGTTGCATCATGTGGATGGGCCAATTAACTTGCTTAACAAAGGAGATAATTATGACAAACCTAGAAGTTTTCAATAATTTAAGCAAACAATTATTCAATGGATCAACAAAATTTTTTGATGATTCTTTTGAAAGTATTTTTGACACGTGGTCAAAAGCACAATCATTTCCATTCTATAACGTAGTAAAATACTCAAAAGGTAAATACGGTTTAGAAATTGGTTTAGCTGGATACAATAAAGAAAATATACTTGTAGAAGTTAAAGATGGTATCTTAACAGTAGAAGGAAAAGTAGAAGATAAAAATATAGACTATGTACAAAAAGGTCTAGCATTTAGAAAATTTTTCAAACAATTCGAACTTGCTAAAGATGTAGTAATTGATGAAGCTGAAATGAAAGATGGACTACTTAAAATTAAACTTGGTTTTAAAGAACCAAAAGAAATTGAAGGCGTTAAAGTAGACGTAAAATAATGACTACACTTACATTATTTTTTATTATTTGTTTTATAATCGTATTATATCTAATTTATAACAACTATAAATAATGTTACCTTACAATGAGGAGGAGTGGAAATTTATATCCACTCCTTCAAATCTTCTCCCATAATTTGAGTTGCAATATCAACTTTAGTTCTTAAAGCTTTTACAATTTTTTCATCAACAGTTCCTTCCGCTATGATATCAATATAAGTCATTGGTTTCTCTTGACCAATACGATCAATCCTAGCTTCTGATTGTTGTCTTTTTTCTAAATCATAACCATTAGAATAATAAATCATAGTAGATGCACCGGTTAATGTAATTCCATATCCACCTGTTTGAGGAGTACCTATAATAAATCTTACTGAACTATTTGGATCTTGAATTAATTTAATTGCTTTCTGTCTATCTTCTGTGGAGGTATCACCATAATAAGTAACAACAGAATTATCTCCATATTCTTTTTTAATAGCTTCAACAATGACTTCTATATCATATCTATAATGAGCCCAAATAACTGCTTTACCTTCCATTTCAGATAAAACATCCATTAATTCATCTAATCTATTACTAGCAATTTTTTGTGTTTGACCATCATCAGATTTAAAATGACCACAAGTAATTTGATGTAGTCTCATTAATTGAGTTATAACATTATGTGTTGTAGTTAATTTACCATTCAATGTTGCAAGTGCAATTTCTTTCATTTGTTTATAAACTTTCTTTTGTTCTTCAGTTAATTGAATAGTTCTTTTCATATAAGTTTTAGGAGGTAAGTCTAAACAATCATCTTTTAATACTCTATGTGAAAAAGGTTTAATTTTTTCTGAAAGTTCACCAAGATTTCTATAACCAACTACAATTTCTATTTGTCTTCCACTGACCATTATTTTTTTCATTAATGCATATCTAGTTCTAAAACTATAATAAGATTGTTGTTCTAATAACCATGGATCTAAAAACCAACATTGAGTATATAAATCTAATGGAGATTTAGTTACAGGAGAT
>Ga0208787_1001244_pt1 | contig 11338 bp, 8 predicted proteins | sample Wag4_2014_7_11_FD_187362 | JGI IMG/M metagenome (GOLD analysis project Ga0208787, IMG submission 187362) | Fresh water microbial communities from Ohio, USA - Utica-2 Time Series HT 2014_7_11 (SPAdes) (version 2) | ecosystem: Environmental > Aquatic > Freshwater > Water tank | place: USA: Ohio... | reverse complement strand
ATATTATAAAACGCATTTCGTTTGATGACCGTTTTTTCGTCTGTTACCTGACTATTAATTACCTGGCCGTTTAGACTAATAGATAAATTAATACATAGATAGATAGATAAATAGATATTCTTTTTCATGAATTTTAAAAAATTTGATATTAGTTATGATTTTAAAAAGTGTAAACTTAACGATAAAAATTAGCCCTTGAAATTTTAGGAACTACATAATGATGTAGTGATTTATAAAGCGCTAGGAATATGTTAAATCAATAAAAAATTCCCTCCTTACAAATAATCATTAATCATTCGTTTAAATCATATCAGCGTAGTATAGATGAGTGTGACACGACCAAAATATTATATTGGAACCTGTCGCGGAAAGGGCGAATGCCATTCGCCCCTACTCGAACACCAAAATGCCATATTTAGCGTATTCATGAAAACTTTTGGCGATCGGACTCCAGGCCCATTTAATCATTTTCCCTGAATCATAATCCAACCGATAAAAATTACCCTTCCAGGTAGTTCCTTTTTCTGGTTTACCCTGAATCAAGGGGTTGAATATCTGATATGGGAAAAATATTTCAGCATGCCAAGTATAAGGTATAGCCGGATTTATGTTCTCAGTGAGCCAGGTATTTTTAATTATTTTTCTCTCCCCCTCATATTTCCAAGGTATCCAACCAAGGAATTTTCCACCGTAATTTGGAATCAATAAGACCAATTCGTTATTATTGGCATTAATTTCATATTCCAGATAAATAGGTTTTGAAGCATCGGGCTGAAAAAAAACTTCATAGACATCGCCTTTGAAAAGGTCCTCAAAATCGGCCTTAGCTGAAGTGGTTATTTTCCACTCATCACCATAAAAATGAACATATATGCCTTTATCACTATACGTAATCTGGAATTTAGTGACAGCTTCCCGTCCATCTTCATCTAATTTTTGTAAAGGATAACTGGACAAATCTTTCCAAACAGGACTTATTGTCCCTTCTTTAAAAGGGAAATCGACAGAAAATGGAACGTTAATGGTAGGTGTTTGCCCAAAGAGCTGGCCACCAAACCAGGAAAATGGAAATAGGGAGAACAGGGAGGTCATGAATTTCAACATCGTATATTATTTGCTAACAGCTAATTTTCCAAGGTCATGAAGTGTTCCATTGACTACCGCATACTGGATTTTTCCATCCTTTTCCAACACAAAAGAAGGATTCAACCCTATCTTGAATTCTTTAGGCACAGCGGCATTGGGCTGAATAATATGCAGTGGGAAATTCATTATTTCCTTCGATTTCTTAAAATTAGTCACTTGTATATAGGTAATTCCCTGACTTAATAACGAGGCTACATCCAGACTTTTTGCTGTTGCAAAATCTGCCAGAATAGTAGGGTAAACTTTCCCCATTTTTGCTTTGAATCCATTCAGATTCTTATCGTTATAGGCATAAAAAGTTGATAGATCGCCCAGTTCAGAAATTTTAGACGACAGATAAAACGATCTGTTATCCGACAATTGAACCTCATCATTTCTATATGCCAGGTCTGAAACGAAAAACTTCCCTTTGAGCGTAGGCAGTTGAATTTCTCTTAATAATAAATCATGAAAAGCATTGCTATTATTAAAGGGAATTCCGTCATACTCGCTTACCGGCATATTTTTATAAGATTCATCAGCAATGGCGGACAAAGCAGTCAATATAGCGGTATAATTGATTCGTCTTAACTCCTGTTTTTCAGGATCGCCAGGTAAGGCACCCGTTTCGATAAGTATGGTTCTTGTACCCCACTTCTGGATATTATCACCAAAAGCGCGAGGTTCGAAGGTATCATCATATTTTCCAACACTCCCTGGAATAATTTCCTGAATCGTCTTATTCATCACACCAATGAGCCGAGCGGCATCAGATCTTTTCTCACTCATCGTTTTAGCTTCATCAAAAGCAGGGGCAAGGAAAGAAATGGCCGCTGTTTTAGGCACATTCCCTGCCGCATAATAGCGACTCTGATCGTGTAAGTTGAAGCCCCAGTCTGCCTGTACCGAATCTCTTATGGCCTTTAATATATTTCCTTCAGGAGTTTGCAAACGTTGGGCATCTCTATTGATATCAATATCCTGAACATTTCGGCGGGTATAACGCTCCGCACCGTCTGGATTGAGCATTGGAACCACATGAATGGTCAATTTTGATAGAATCTGATCCCTGAAACCATCAAATTCGTCATGTCGTTGCATAAAACGGAAGATATCGAACAGCGCCATGGTAGCAGTAGGTTCATCGCCATGCATTTGAGACCAAAGTAATACAGAAACAGGTCCATTTCCCATGGTGGCGGCATAAATATTCCTACCCTCCACAGATTTACCTAAAACCCTTAACCTATAAGCGGCTGGTAACGCATTTAACAAAGGCACAATATCTGTATGTTTGAAGCGTCTTTCTTTAAGCAGTGGCTCCTTATACCGATTATGTGATTCATAAAGCGCTATTTTTTCTGGAAATTGTGTAGGATGTAAAGCACGGAATCCCCAAAAAGAAAAGGCCATAAGGCATAGAAGTACAATAGGAAATATTTTTTTCATGTCGTGTTCATTAATTATTGAACCAAAATAAATCAATTTAGTGTTATAAAAGGTGAATCGGGTTAAATTTGCAAAAAAAAAATAATGAATCAGTTAATTTGGGTTAACCAATTGGATCAACTTACTGAAGCTGTCATTTCAAATTTCGGCTTACTTCGTCATGAAGACCTATATTTCAAACCTGATGCTAACAGGTGGAGCATTGCTGAAAATCTTGCTCACATCATTGTTGTAAACAGAACTTATTTCCCTGTTATTGAGCAAATTAGAAATAACACTTATAAGGTACCTTTTATAGGGAAAATTCCTTTTCTGCCGAAATTATTTGGATCGGTTCTTATCGAATATGTAAAACCTGAGAAGGAAGAAGCAAAGGTAAAAACTTTCCCCATCTGGGAACCTGCAAACTTTAAGGAAGAGGGATCCATTTTGGAACTTTTTGAAAAACATCAGCAAGCCTTAAGAAATTTAAGGATTGATAACGAGGACCTTATTCAGCGGAAACAAATTATTGCTTCTCCTGCCAACCAGAACATCGTATATTCTCTTAATGACGCTTTTGATGTCATCCTTTTACACGAACAACGACATTTCATACAGAGTAAAGCCGTTTTAGCTTTGCTGGATAAAAACGTAATATGACTTTAACTAATTTGTCTTCTGCCCTTTTGCCAGAACAATTTGAAAATGACCCATTTCAAGTAAAAAAATATACGCTTAAAAATGGCTTGCAGGTATTTTTAAGTATTAATCCTTATCACCCAACCCTTAGTACCCAGATTGCCGTCCGCGCTGGTTCAAAACACGACCCTGCAGAAACAACGGGACTTGCTCATTATATGGAGCACATGCTATTTAAAGGAACTTCAAAAATTGGCACAGCTAACTGGGAAGAGGAAAAAGTTTTGTTGGAAGAAATAGCTGACCTATATGAAAAGCACCGGAATGCCAGTTCTGAAGAAGAACGAAAGGAAATTTATCAGCTCATTGACCAGAAATCATATCAAGCTGCTAAATTAACTATCCCTGGCGAATATGACAAATTAGCCTCCTCTATTGGTGCCAAAGGAACCAATGCCTACACCTGGTTTGAACAAACAGTGTATCTGAATGCCATTCCAAACAATGAATTAGAGCGTTGGATTTCCTTGGAAGCGGAGCGTTTTTCCCAGCTTACCCTCCGTTTATTTCATACGGAACTTGAGACGGTTTATGAGGAATTTAATATCAGCCAAGACAAAGATATCCGAAAGGTAAGTAATCTATTACATGCTGCCCTTTTTCCAAATCACCCTTATGGTACACAAACAACTATTGGCAGTGCGGAGCATTTAAGAAATCCATCCCATTATAATATCCATAAGTTTTTCAGTACCTATTATGTTCCCAATAATATGGCGATCATTTTGGCTGGCGATCTGGATGCTGATAAAACGATAGCGCTCATTGAAAAATATTGGGGTTCCAAAGTTAACTCTGACATTCCCGCTTTTAATTTTGACGAACAACCTCCCATCACGGAAGTTAAAAGAATGGAGGCACTTGGTCAGGAATCTCCATTTATTCAAATGGCTTGGCGCTTACCTGGTGCCAATACTGATACCCCATATTTGCTAAGTCTCATTCAACATTTATTTTACAATCAGCAGGCAGGATTGCTCGATTTAAATATAAACCAGCAACAACTTGCCTTGGAATCTGAGGCATGGACCTGGTTCCATGAAGATTATTCTGCATTCGGCTTTTATGGAAAACCACGGGAAGGTCAGACGCTGGAGGAGCTTGAAGCCCTTTTATTAAACCAATTAGATATTTTATTGGAAGGAAACTTCCCGGATTGGTTGCCAGAAGCTGTTTGTAATGATTTCCGTCTGGGTGAGTTAAAGTCTTTACAGTCAAACGAAGCCAGAACAAGCAGTATTACACAAGCTTTTATTTTAGGTATTCCCTGGGGAAAATTTGCGACAAGGGTCAGCGATATGGTTCATTTTAGTAAAGAAGATATTATTCTTTTTGCTAAAAAATACATACATCGAGACAATTATGTCGTCGTTTACAAACGAAAAGGAGACGATCCTTCTGTTATAAAAGTCGAGAAACCTCCCATCACTGCGGTGGACATAAACAGAGACGGTTCCTCTGACTTTGCTAATGAGTTTCTATCTGTTGAGTCCCCCAGACTGAAACCTGTTTTTGTTTCTTATCAGGAAAACATTAAGCAAGACGAGTTATTTCCCGGCATACCTATTCATTATGTAAAGAATCCGGATAATGATCTATTTCGTTTAGATTTTATTTATCCAATGGGGAAAATGCACGACCCATTTCTTCCCATCCTTTTTAAATATCTACCCTATCTTGGCACTAAAGATTTACAACCGTCTGAAATACAACAGTCATTTTTCAGACTTGGTATTTCTTTTGATGTAAGTATGGAGGAAGAACGTTGTTACATCTCCCTTTCAGGCTTGGAAAAATCAATGGAGGAAGCACTTATTTTATTGGAAAAAATAATAAATGGTGCCGTTCCAAATGCGGAAAAACTAAAAAATGTTGCCTCCGATATAATTATTAAAAGGGAAAATGCGCTAAGGGACAGAGCTTATATGTTGCGAAATGCTTTAGGTTCGTATGCCCGTTATGGCGTAAATTCTCCATTTAATTTTCGATTAAATAAGGAGCAACTTATTCAATTGGACCCAGAAAATATGGTCCAGAGAATTCATCGATTAAACCAATACGAACACACCGTTTATTACTTTGGAAGTAACGATTTCGACAAGGTTATCCCCATTTTAAGAAAGCACCATATTATGCCCACGGAAAGAATGGCTGCACCTCATAACAAATTGTTTTTACAAGTGCCAAATACTGAAAATCAGGTGCTTTTTTATAATTTCCCCATTGTTCAAACCGATTTAATGTGGATTTCAAAAGGAACATCTGACTTTAATCTGGAAGAACATTTCATGAAAGAATGGTACAATGAATATTTCGGGTACGGTCTGTCAAGTATCGTTTTCCAGGAAATCAGAGAATCAAAGGCACTTGCCTATTCAACGTATGCCTTCTATACTTCACCAAGAAAACGGCAAGAAGCCCATTATTTGCAAGCATACATTGGTACCCAACCCGATAAATTAGCCGATGCAATACCTTGTCTCAATAATTTATTGGAAAATATGCCCATTGTTCCGGCTCAGATGGAAAATGCCAGAATATCTATCTTAAAAAGACTGGAAAGTGAGCGAATGACGCCGAGTGGGATTTATTGGAATTATAAAAAAATTCAGGATTTGGGACACTCTCAAGACCTTAGAAAACCACTTTACGAGAGATTAAATGATGCCAGCGGTAATGATTTAACGTATTTTCAGCAGCAATATGTAAAAAACAGAAATTATACCCTTGTGGTTATGGGAAATAAGGAAAATATTGATTTTTCTTTGCTGGAAAAATACGGACCTGTAACGATGTTAACAGAAGAAATGGTTTTTTCCGATAAAGCAGTATAAGCCTGATGTCAGTTATATCTGATGCCTGGGATTATTTTCTTCATCCCCCAAGTTCAGCCATTTCTCGCCTAGCTAACGAGGAATGGCTGAAAAAGGGAGTGAACGTTTTTGTAAAAAGAGATGATTTACTCTTTGTTCCGTCCCATCCGGAAATAGCGGGAAATAAGTGGAGAAAAATGTGGGGCACTTTCGCTCATTACGACAGGGAAAGTAAATGGCCTTTAATTACACAAGGTGGCTTGCATTCTAATCACCTGGTTGCCCTGGCCGCCGCAGGTCATTTTTTAGGGGTAAAAACAGTGGGATTTGTTCGGGGGGAAAATAACACAGACCTAAGTCCCACGCTTCAGAAAGCAGTACATTATGGCATGGAACTGCATTTTATTTCCAGAAATGAATATAAAGAGTTAGCCTCTGATTTTTTACCTCCTATTTTACTGGAAAAATATCCTCATTTTCATTTTATCCCTGAAGGAGGAAGCAATGAAGCTTCCGCGCTGGGAATGGGACATTTAATGAATGAAATGAATGATACATTCACCCGCGAGAAACTGAAAAGTGGAAAACCGATACTAGCCGTTCCAGTTGGAACGGGTGGCACTATTAAAGGTCTTCATTCCCATAATGAGCACGATATCCCTTTACTTGGCATTTACGTGTTAAAAGGTTTTTCAAACAATACCCTAGGGCAAGGGATTGATTTACATTACAATTTCCATTTGGGTGGTTATGCAAAGTTTCATGCCGAACTAATAGCGTTTATGCATGAATTTTACATCCGTTACCACATCGTTCTGGATCCAGTTTATTCAGGAAAGTTATTTTACGCTATAAACGAACTCATCAAGAGTGATTACTTTGAACCAGGCACTACCGTAATAGCTATTCATACGGGTGGCCTTCAGGGTATTGAAGCTTTCAATAAAAGATACCAAACTACTTTACCAAGACCTACAAACCTGTCATCCCCACTCTGATACCATCTTCGTATTTAACGATAAAAGCTTTTGAAAATCCATTTTTAACACTTGCAGCCTTAACATTTTTAGCTTCCGATACATCAGAAAATGGGCCAATCAAGACTCTAAACAGCTTTTTTTCAATTAAAAACTCAGTGTGAACTTTTCCTGCCGAGGCTAGCAGATTATATTTTCCCATTTGCACTTTATCAGTAGCTTCCAACTGAATCTTATAACTTGTCCCAGGAAAACGGGGAGAATCTGTTTCATATTCACCATTGTCATACTGGGAAATTCCTTTTGCCCTATAAACTTCTGGTGTCGCAGGTACAGGAGGCAAGGGTTGATTAGTGGTTCCCACCTCATCTATTAATTCCAGTACCCTTTTTTCACTCACAGGAGGATTCAATTCTTTTTTTATCTCAGGTTTTAATCTAAATAATAATTTCATTTGACCATCTGAAGGTTCAGCCATTTTAAATTGCTGTTCTTCCATGTCAAAGCCAGGCGATTGAATGCGTATTACATAATCACGAGATGGCAAAACATCCAGTGATACTTTAGAAATATAGGCATATTCTCTGGAAAATTGGGGTAAGCTATTTTCATTAATATCTTCAAACAACTTAAGGGAAAAGCCAGGAATCATTTTTCCTTCTGTATCAGTAACCTCCAACGTCAATTTTAATATAGTAGCTTTAACACTGAAATGAAAAATATCATTATCGGTTGTTACCCCTTTTTCACTTTCAAAAATCCTATTTGACGTAACCCAACCTGATTTTCCGTCTGCTAGCAAAGAAAAATGTAGGTCATCGGCCGGTGAATTATAAGGAAGCCCCATATTTTTTACCTCTCCCCAGGAAGACATAGTGCCTATAGAGGAAAAGATATCCAGACCGCCTAAAGAGGGAAAGCCATTAGATGAAAAATACAAAGTATTATTTTTCGTGTGATAAAAAGGGGAAAGTTCGTCATTTTGGGTATTTATAGATGGACCAGCATTTACAGGTGGCAAAAAAGAAGCATCATCTGATAAGGCATCACGAGAAACAAACCAAATGTCCATACCGCCTCTACCCTCAGGTCTGTCAGAAGCAAAATATAGAATTTCCCTACCATTTTTAGACACCACATTAGGATGGGTTGCCGTATAACCCTTCTTATTTATTTCGTCGGATAAACGAACGGGTTGTGACCATGATGCACCCACCTTTTTCATTCTGTAAATCTCGCATCTTGTTAAACGATGATTATACAAACCATCATTGGAACAGATAGTAAAATAAAAGCGTGTACCATCGGAACTAAAACTGCCTGTGGAGACCTGCCCATTTGGAATAAGAGGAAATGAGGACGGAATAACTCCTTTTTCCCATATTTTGTCTTGTTTAGCAGAAGCCAGGATAGCTGATTTTCCATTGGCTGTGGAAGCAAAAAAAAGATAATTTTCCTCTATTTGGGAAACGGAAAATTCATCCTTAACCGTATTTAGCTCCTTAGGTCTTGATAACTCGATGTCGTCTGCCGCATTTTCAGCCAGCTTCATTGCGAGGGAACACCCATCCAATTCAATAGCTACCATTTCTTCCCACAACGGTTTTTCCGAACCTTCATATAGTTTCAGAAATAAATTAAAAGCTTTAATGGCTGCATCATATTGCCCGTCCTGTTTTAAACATTTGGCATATTTATAAATCAGATTATCAAATTTGTTAAAATCATTTTTGATTTTCAGGTAATAAGAGGCAGCACTCCGATAATCGCGTTGTTGAAAATAATTTTCAGCAGCCTGAAAAGCATAATCCGTTTTTTCCTTTTCATTATAAAGTTTTACCCAAATTGCAGCTGCCTGACCATAATCACCTGTCTGATTAAACTTGACAGCAAGGTCTTCCATTTCCTTAACGGACTGTGCAAAACCCCAGACAGGTAGGGAAAGCAAGAAACAAATCTTAATATAACTTTTCAACACTTTGTATTTCACCATTAGAAAATTCATGATTTTATAGAGGTAAGGAACTTACCAATTGATCTATTACAGTCGGATAATGAGAGTGCTCCAAAACCTGCACTTTTTTAGCAATATCCTCAGGCTGATCAGAAGGCAAAATCTCACATCTCTCCTGGAAAACGATAGAACCTTCATCATATTTTTCATTCACGAAATGAATGGTGATACCTGAATGAGTATCCTTTGCTAAATGCACAGCTTCATGGACAAAATGACCATACATTCCCTTGCCCCCATATTTGGGAAGCAAAGCGGGATGAATATTAATAATCCTTTCAGGATAATGTTGAATTAAGTAGGGTGGAATCAACCAAAGGAAACCAGCCAGCACTATAAAATCGATCTTGCGTTTATCTAGTTCAACGAGAAGATCTGTTGAGGAGTAAAATGAATCTCTGTTAACAACAAAGGTGTCTATGGATGCTAACTTTGCTATGTTTAAAACACCTGCCTCCTTCTTATTTGAAACAATGAGACGAACAGCAATATCCATTCTATCAGAAAAATATTCCAATATTTTTTGCGCATTCGAACCAGCACCGGAGGCAAGAATAGCTATATTTTTTACTGATTTTGACATAAATTCGGGTAGCAAATAGCTGCAAATATAATCTATTTAAAAAGTCAAAATACCAAATCGAAAATTTTTACCTTTTTCGCCGTAAATTATTTTTTTGTCTTTACCAAAAGACGATGTAAGCCCAGGCTGAAAAAGCACCCCTTGTTCTTCATTAATCGCTATAGGAAAGCTTTCAGCATTCCCGTTTTCATCGATATGTGTAAGCGCTATAACTGATTGCAATCCTTTGAACGTCCTGGTTTTATTATTTTTACTAAAGTTTTTTCCATTATCATTATAGATAAGGTAATTATCATTAGCGGTAGGAATAGCGGAAATAGAGGAATATTTACCTTTATCGTTGAGCGTGCGCTGTTTCTTAGGAATTTTTTTCACCCAACTGACCTGACCTTCCGCAGATAAATTAATGAGCAATAAGTCATTAAAATTATAATTTATCTGGTTGGCACTGTAACCTTCCTTAAAGGAAATAAAATTTTCTTGCAAAATAACTTGCTCCGCAATTAACAGACCCCCACCTTCAGGTTCCGGGAGAAAACTCCTGATGTAATAATGTAAGAACTCCCCTTTATTCTGGGAAAGCTCATTCCATTCAAATTGCTGACCAACACGTACTCTGCCCATATCGTAAGCTTTAGCAAAAGCATGCAATTTACCCCCTGAGGCTGTCTGTTTATAAGGATCTATAGTGGTTAGGAATACCCCACCGGCAGCAGCTTCCTTATTTTCGCTATAAAAACCTATACCGACCAATTTACCTTCATCGTTTAGATTAACCTGAAAATCGGTTACAATCTTACGTCTTAAACCAATTTGAAACTCTGTTTGATTTTTTCCAGATCCGGTAAAAGAAAGAATAATAAATTGAAAATTGGGCTTTCCTTTATCTACCGTTCTTTCGAAGGCAAATTGGGTATAACCAGTAATAAAAACATCTCCTTCTGCAGAGAGCAGTACTTTTTCCGGATAATATTCGGCATAAACATAAGGCAGCTGGGTATCTTCATCCCAGCAAACCTCCAAATTTTGGTCTAAAACAATGAGTCGTAGTCTCACTCTTTGTTGCCAGCCCTTTCGTTCTCTCAATAAAATGAGCAATCTTCCCTGTGTCGCGTCCACCTCCACATTTTGCCAATATTGATCCTTTTCCTTTTTAACATAGAGTATTTCGGAACCAGGAGCTAGTGATTCCTTATTTACAGCGATTAATCTGACATATTCTTTACCTTCAACGAGTGCTACTGTCCCTCCTTTCCATGAAAAGAATTTTCTAAAAGCCTCGCCGGGATTCATTTTCAACTTTCTATATAAATTTAGTGAACCATCTTTATTATATTTTTCAAGATACATTTCGTCTCCTTTCCTGGTATATTTGCCGTATCTCCATGCATAAAAATGGGTAGAATCAGCGATGATACCCGCCATCTTAGCTTCAATAGGTTGTTGAAGGAGAGGGCCCCATTCTAAAGCTGGCAAATCAAAATTTTGTGCTAACAAAAGAGTGAAATTCAATAAAATCCACAACGATAAGATATATTTCATAGTAGAATTTGGGATAGAATAGCAAATAAGCCCAAATTGTTTTAAAATTAAACTTTATATCAATCCAAAAATTTTTATTTTATAAAAACATCTTTCCCGGAACGTTTCATTTTGCCTCTGACATACTTATAAAAATCAGATGAAAATGAAAACG
>Ga0208787_1001242_pt1 | contig 11348 bp, 5 predicted proteins | sample Wag4_2014_7_11_FD_187362 | JGI IMG/M metagenome (GOLD analysis project Ga0208787, IMG submission 187362) | Fresh water microbial communities from Ohio, USA - Utica-2 Time Series HT 2014_7_11 (SPAdes) (version 2) | ecosystem: Environmental > Aquatic > Freshwater > Water tank | place: USA: Ohio... | reverse complement strand
ACTTTGGCCCAAATCAGACCGGAGGTGTATTGATTCGACCTGGGGGCAGAAATTCTTATCCCGCCTTTTGGATTCGTGATTATGCAATGTCCATAGCAACTGGATTCGTTTCTCAAGAGGAACAAAAACACATGCTACTATTAACTGCAAAGACACAATCGGACGAATTTAAATATACAAAATGGGGATCTTTTATTCCCAAAGGCGCCGTCGCAGATCATATTCGGATTGATGATGGAAAACCGATTTATTTCCCAGGCACCTATAGTTATGAAAACCAAGGAGAGAAAAAATGGGGGATGCAGCCTCCTTTTTGTGATCAGTTCTTTTTTATACAAATGGCTTTTCACTACGTTCAATCTTTTTCTGCATTTCACTCTTTAAATGAAAATATACATGGCCTTACATTAATTGACCGACTTGAAATCGCTTATCAAATGCCTCCCACTGATTCCATTACTGGACTCATCGAGGTGACCGACGAAAACAGAGGGGTTGATTTTGGATTCCGAGATGCCATATATATCAGTGGTAAATTGTGTTTTGCATCCCTTTTAAAATATCAGGCTTCTTTGCATTTAGCTTATTTATTTAGGGAAATGGGGGTTCATGCAAAGGCATTATTTTATAAAAATGAAGCTGCAAAAATTAAAAAATCGATTATAAAAACTTTTATCAACCAAGATGGAATGCTTCTTGCCAGTTCTGGAACGAGTGCTCAGGCCGATGTCTGGGCAACTTCCCTGGCTATTCATCTTGCTGTTATGCGCGGAAATAATCGGCTAAAAGCGGCAAAATATCTACTTCAAGGTTATTTATCTGGAGAATTATCTCAAAAGGGTAATATTCGACACATTTTGACGTCAGATGATTTTAACGAAAATTCATCCTGGGAAAAAAGCCTCGTACCCAAAGATACCTATCAGAATGGTGCTTATTGGGGAACCCCTGTTGGCTGGGTTTGCAAGTCCATTGCTTATGTTGATCAGGTTGCAGCGAAAAAATTAGCATCAGAATATATACAAGATTTGCGCGAAGGAGATTTTAGAAAAGGGGGGAATTTTGGCGCTCCATGGGAATGTTTTAATGGAAATGCAAAACAGAATCCTGTTTATCTAACCTCTGTAGCCGTTCCATTCATTATATTTGGTAAAAAATGAAACAGAAAAAATGAATTGGGAAAAATGGAAAATTCCACTGGCTATCACATCCATGATTGCTTTAATAGCTTTCTTTTACCCCTATCAGGTACACATAGAAAACGCATTAACTTTAAAGCCAGAAATAAATTTTGATCTGCAGATTTCTTTAGTTAGAATTGTTTTTGAACCCATTTTAGGCCTATTATTGTATTTCAACAGGTCGTTCTATGCGCTCGAAGAAATTATCCAATTGTTATTTTGGATGTTTGCATTTTTTGCCCTAAATCTCATGATTAAAAAGTTAGGGTTAAAAGAAAAAAATCAGTTTAAAAGCTATTTTAAAAAGCAAATAATCCTTCTCCCTGTTCTCATTGGATGTTGGTTTTCATTTTTAGTTATTCTCATTTTCATCCCCCATCACAATGATCAGATTATAAATAAATCAAAAAACTGGGTTTTGGTCGGAACTCATTCTCATACGGAATATAGCCATGATGGCATGATTTCCCAGGAAAATCTATGGAAATGGCACAAAAAAAATGGGTTTGATGCCTTTTTTATTACCGAACACAACAATCATAATCAAACACTGGCATTTGTAAACAAACAAAAGAATATAAAATTTTCTGAAAAACCTGTTGTTTTTTGCGGTGAAGAATTTTCTGGAAGTAATCATTTGAGTTTACTGGGATTAAAATCAAATTTCATAACTAAAGGTTTATCCGATTCAGCTGTCATTACCAAAGCACGCGCAGATGGTGCAGCCATTTTAGTTAACCATTGGTTTGATGGCGAACGAAATTCACTCGAATTTTATAGAGATTTGGGTGTAGATGGGTACGAAATTGAAAATACAGCAACCGATAAAAGATACTCGAGAGATATTTACCATCGAATTAAAGCATTTTGTGAAAAGAATGGCCTCATAATGAATGGTGGTCTCGATTATCATGGTTACGCCAGCGTATGTACCTTGTGGAATGCATTTAACATTCCAGGATGGGAAAAAATGGATTATCTAACAAAAGAGTCGTCTATTTTAGATATTATAAAAAATAGAGATCAAAGTAAACTTCAAGTTTTATTACTTAATGACAGACCTTATTATAAAAAGGAAAATTTATATTTGAGCCCTATCATGACCCTTTTTAACTATTTTAGAACATTGAATTTTTTTCAAATAATCTCTTGGGCATTTTGGATTTTATTTTTACATTATATTCATTTAAAAATAAAATCTAATCTATCTCTTTCAACCTATTATACTCCTTCTCGCATTATATCTGGATTGGGAATCTTATGTTCTGTTTTTTTAATTACTCTTGGATTAATTTACTATTCTAGGATTCAAAATGTGGAAGGATTTACTGAAATATACGCAGAATACAGTCGTATTTTATTAATTGTAGGAACTGTACTTTTATTATTTGCCGGATTTGCAGCAAAATTTACCTTCTACACAAAAAATGGATAACGGACTAAAAACATAAAAATGAAAATATTAATCATTGCTGGAATAAGCTTATCGCTACTTTTTACCGGCGTCGTTATCTTTTCCTTATCGAACCTAAAAGATCGTCATAAAGGTTATACTGCAGATTTGCAAATTACGGGAAACCAAACAGGAAATTTAAAAGTAGGATTTTCTGCCACACCTATTACCCCTAAAATTCAGGATAACTGGCAGGATAAAGATCGGAATTATAAATATGAACCTAAAAAAGGAGACACCTATACCGATGGCAACTGTAACGGTAAGTTTGACCCCGTATGGATTGCAGGTTTTAGTAACAGTAAACCTGCCAATGGCGTTCATGACGATGTGTGGGCAAGAACCATGCTCATTGACGATGGCAAAACCCGTTTAGCTATTGTCATTATTGACGCTATCGGATTTATGAATGACGATGTGGTTGATGTGCGCAAAATGATTCCTTCATCGGCTGGGATAACTTATACTGTCATTGCTTCAACGCATACACATGAGGGTGCTGATTTGCTCGGATTATGGGGTAAAAGTCCATTTAAAAGTGGCATTAATAAGGAGTATCTTGCCTTTGTAAAAAAACAAATTGTTACATCGGTGGTCGAGGCTACGCTAAATCTGCAGCCTGCACGACTTGAAGTTTCTCAAGATTTGTCGAGTGCAGGTCCTATGGTTAAAGACACCCGAATGCCAGAAGTATTTGATTCAGGTATGAGAATGATTAAAGCAGTTGACAAAGATAATGGTCAAACGCTTGGTTCCATCGTAGTCTGGGGTAACCATCCAGAAACCTTATGGAGTCAAAATCTGCTTATTTCCTCCGATTTCCCACATTATCTGCGCGAAAGGGTTGAAAAAGGTGTTTTTAATGAAAATAAACAGGTGAAACCGGGTATTGGTGGCATTTGCATCTATGCGAATGGTTCTGTTGGTGGCTTAATGACGACACATCCAAGTTTAGCCGTAAAACACCCATTTACTGGTGCTGAACTTTTTGAACCAACCTACGAAAAAACGGAGGCACAAGGTAATACCCTCTCCATGATTGCCTTAAATGCAATGGAAAAACCAGCAGAAATTATAGATGCAGCTGCTATTTCACTGGTTGTGAAAACCATACCCTTTAAAATTGACAATTCGCTTTTCAAACTTGCCGCAGCTCTTGGCGTCATGAAACGCGGAACAATGGGATGGATGAAAATGAGATCGGAATTAGCAGTGATAACTATTGGCCCCATAACCTTTGTAACTATTCCTGGTGAAATATATCCCGAACTGGTAAATGGCCCTGTTGAATCACCCATTGGAAATGATTTTGGCATTCAACCATTAGAAGTCCCTGTCATTCGTGACCTTATGCCCGGTAAATACAAGTTTATCCTCGGTTTGGCTAATGACGAGATTGGGTATATAATTCCGAAAAGCCAGTGGGATGTAAAACCACCCTTTACCTACGGCCGTGAAAAGGCTCCTTATGGAGAAGTAAATTCCCTAGGTCCTGAAACTGCCGGGGTAATTCATCAAAACCTTAAGGAACTTTTTCGGAAATTGGGGACGAGATGATTGGTACTTACGTGATTGGTAAAAAACCAATTATACAAATACGAGTACCATTTAAGGGTAAAATATTTATCTTTGTGAAAAATTTTAAAAACCTCAACCTACCTAAATAATGAGTGTCATCAAATATCAGTTCAGGGACGTAGAAAAGATTAAAACATCTATTTGGCAAGACGCCAGGAAAGGTTCCATTCATATTGCTCAGGTTATTGCTCAAGCCATTAAAGAAAAAGCAACAAAGGGAGAAAATATTTTGTTGGGTCTTTCGACAGGAAATTCTCCGGTCCAGGTTTATAAGGAACTTGTAAGAATGCATAAAGAGGAAGGACTTAGTTTTAAAAATGTCATTTCTTTCAATCTTGATGAATATTATCCCATGCAGCCTGATGCTTCTCAAAGCTATGTGGCCTTCATGAAGTTTCATTTATTTGATCATATAGATATTTCACCTGATAACATCCATATTCCAGATGGTACCCTTCCTTTGGAAGAAGTAGAAGCTTATTGCACAGCGTATGATGAGAAAATCAGCGAATTGGGTGGTATCGACATACAATTGCTTGGTATTGGAAGAAATGGCCATATTGGATTTAATGAACCCGGCTCTTTCGAAAATTCCCCTACCCGTCTGGTTCGCCTGGATGCTACTACCCGAATCGACGCGTCAAATGATTTTGGAGCAGAGGAAAATGTACCCTATCGGGCCATTACGCTTGGTTTAAAAACGGTAATGAACTCGAAAAAAATTCTACTTTGTGCATGGGGTTTAGGAAAAGCTAGTATTGTACAAAAAGCATTGGAAGGTTCCATCACCAATGATTTACCCGCCAGCCTTTTACAACACCATAAGAATACCGAATTTTTTATAGATCAACCTGCAGCTGAAAACTTGACTCGATTTAAAACGCCTTGGTTGGTGGCTTTATGTAATTGGACGCCAGACCTCATTTGTAAAGCGGTCGTATGGCTTTCTCTCCAATCTAATAAGCCTATATTAAAATTAACGGCAGAAGATTATAAATTGCACGGTTTAAGTGATTTATTGGTTGAATATGCAACAGCTTACGAAATCAATATTGTTGTTTTCAATCGACTACAGCACACTATTTCTGGTTGGCCAGGCGGAAAACCTAATGCTGACGATAGTACCAGACCAGAAAGAGCGAATCCAGCCAAAAAAAGGGTCATTATTTTCAGTCCTCATCCTGACGATGATGTCATTTCTATGGGTGGTACTTTCCTTCGCCTTGTCGATCAAGGTCATGAAGTACATGTGGCTTATCAAACCTCTGGAAACATTGCCGTTCATGACCATGATGCTTTCCGCTTTTTATCCTTTACCATTGATTTGTTGGCAAAAGGGGAGATAAATGAAGATATTCATCAAAAAATTGCTGAATATGAGCACTTAAAAGCCATTTTGGCCGCTAAAAAACCAGGAGAGAAAGATCACCCTGGAATCCGTCACGTAAAAGGATTAATCAGAAGAGGCGAAGCAAGTGCGGGTGCGCGTTTTTGCGGCTTAAGTGATTCTAATATCCATTTTATGGATTTACCTTTTTATGAAACAGGCGCTACTAAAAAGAGCCCTCTTTCTGACGCAGATGTAAATCAGACCGCCGCCTTTATAAAAACCATTGAACCTCATCAAATATTTGCCGCAGGTGATCTCGCTGATCCTCATGGAACCCATAAAGTATGTCTCGATGTTATTTTACTAGCCATGGAATCCTTGAAAAAAGAAAGTTGGATTTCTGATTGCTGGCTTTGGCTTTATCGCGGAGCTTGGCATGAATGGCCAGTGGAAGAAATTGAAATGGCCGTACCATTGAGTCCTCAAGAGTTGGTTCGTAAAAGAAAAGCCATATTTATGCACCAATCTCAAAAAGATACACCACCTTTTGCAGGAAATGATCCACGGGAATTTTGGCAAAGAGCAGAAGAAAGAAACAAAGCTACTGCTGATACCTATCATGCCCTTGGATTTGCTGAATACGAAGCGATGGAAGCCTTTAGACGCTGGAAATTTAACTTTTAAAGCGTGCTTGACTCCATTTTTTTTTAAAAGGAGCATTACAATGTGAGGCAAAGGAAGATGAGGCGATACCTGTAAATTTAAATGCGGGTGATTGTACCTTTCACGATGGAAGAACTATTCATTATTCAAGAGGAAATGAAACCTCCTTTCGTCGTCGTGCCCTCATTTTAAATTTCAGACCTGAAAAAATGATTCAGTTTGAGCGACAGAATGGGTTTGATCATTTTGGTGAACGCGAGGTCGGAAACAAAAAAGCAGTCAATTAGTTCTCACCTGACAAATTATTTCCTCGTTTATTTTACTTTGCGTATATTGGTACGATAAATTGTTTAAAGTACCTTGAAACCTATATGAAAACAAGACTACAACAGCTAATACTAATACTATTTTTACCATTTATGACCTTCCATTCATTGGTAGGTCAAGATATCATTCCCCTTCCCTCTCAGGTCATTTCTGCCCCAGGTTTCTTTTATTTTTCAGGTGGAACAAATATAAATGCAGACAAAAACATTGTAATTCCAACTTACTTAAATAACTATTTAAAGCAAAAACAAGCTACGCTAAATTCTAAAAGTGTACAAAATGACATTTTGTTTTCTATCTCAAACAATGGTTTATCCGAAGGTTATGAATTAAAAATAACTACAAACAAGATCTACTTAACTGGGAATGACGAAAAAGGATTGTTTTATGGCATGCAAAGTTTAATACAGTTACTTCAGCATCAGCCCTTAACAAATGGAAGTATTACACTACCTTGTCAAACCATCACAGATCAGCCAAGATTTGGTTACAGAGGTATTATGTTAGACGCTGGCCGATATTTTCAACCCATGTCTTATATTAAAGAATTGTTAGATATAATGGCAGCATATAAATTCAACACTTTTCACTGGCACTTGACAGAAGATCAGGGTTGGAGGGTAGAAATCGAAAAATACCCGAAGTTAATGTCTAAATCTGCCTGGAGATCGGAAACAGTTATAGGTCATCACAATCAAAAACCCCGCGTGTATGACGGTGAAAAACACGGTGGATATTATACCAAAGCAGATATCAAAGAAATCGTTGCCTATGCAGCAGAAAGAAATATAACCGTTATACCTGAAATTGAAATGCCAGGTCATGCTACAGCGGCTATTTCGGCCTATCCTGAACTTGGCTGTACAGGGAAAGACCTCGAAGTACCCAGAGACTGGGGTGTAAAAGAAGATGTTTATTGTCCATCGGAGGCTACTTTTAAATTCCTTGAGGATGTTCTCACAGAAATAATTCCTTTATTTCCAAGCCCATATATTCACATTGGCGGAGATGAGTGTCCTAAAAAGCAATGGAAAGAAAGTGCTTTAGCTCAGTCAGTTATGAAACGGGAGGGACTTAAAGATGAAGATGCATTGCAGAGTTATTTTATAAAAAGGATGGAAGCCTTCCTAAAAACAAAAGGAAAAAAACTCATTGGCTGGGATGAAATACTCGAAGGTGGTCTCGCTCCTGACGCAACGGTTATGTCCTGGCGAGGCATCAAAGGCGGTATTGAAGCAGCCCATTTAGGTCATGATGTAATTATGAGTCCTAATACCTTTTGCTATTTTGACTATTATCAATCTGATGCGCCTGGCGAACCCTTAGCAATTGGAGGTAAATTAACAGTAGAAAAGGTATATTCATTTGATCCCATTCCCGATGAATTACCAGCTGAAACGCACAAACATATATTAGGAGGTCAAGGAAATATCTGGACAGAATATATTTCTACCCTGCCAAAACTCCGATATATGGCTTATACCCGTATGCTAGCCCTTTCAGAAGTACTTTGGACGCCTGTTGCGAAAAAAGAATTCTTGCCATTTGCAGTACGCCTCAATAAACACATTGACTATTGGAAAACTAAAAATATTGATTTTGCCAATCATCTTTTTGAGATTAAACCTACTTTAACAACCAGGGAAGAAGGCCTAGAAGTAGCATTGACTCCATTGGTTCCATGGGGAGAAATAAGATATACGCTTGACGGGACCATGCCCAAAAGCACCTCCGCTGTTTACATTAATCCTTTGCTGTTAACTCAAAAAACAGTAGTAAAAACACAATCATTTGTTCAAAGCCAACCTAAAGGAAATCCCATTTCAATAGATTTTTTACCTCATAAAGGATTACAAGCCAAAATATTATCAAAAACCACTCCTTCAAAAACATACAAGGGAGCGGGAGAAAGAGGATTAATCAATGGGATATCGGGAAGTAAAGATCAGTTTAACGATGGTGAATGGCAGGGTATTACGCCGGGGGAAACCTTTAGTATGAAATTAAGCTGGACGGACAAACAAGCAATTAAAGGAATTCAATTCCATATCTATAACGACCCTGAATCGTGGATTTACTTACCATCGGAAGCTACAATTTATACCTCTCAGGACGGAAATATTTTTTCTAAAGCCTGTGAAACCAAGATCACCGAAGACAAAGACACGAAGACTATTGCTGTGGATATACCCTGCAAGATTAAATCGCAGTTTATCGAAATAAAGATACCAGCCATTGGCACCATTCCTGTCAACAGACCAGGTTCGGGTAACCAGGCTTGGTTATTTTTAGATGAAATACGGGTCTATTAATTAACTGAAAAATAACATTTTCATGAATTTATCTACATTGGATTGGGGCATCATCGTTGCCTTTTTTGCAGTCACCTTATTTATTGGAATTTATGCCTCACGGGGAGCAGGAAAAAGTTATTCCGAATTTTTTCTTTCCGGGAGAGATATGTCATGGTGGCTTTTAGGTGTTTCCATGGTGGCTACCACCTTTTCTGCTGACACACCAAATTTAGTTACAGATTTGGTAAGAACCAATGGCGTGGCAGGGAACTGGTCCTGGTGGGCTTTTTTACTAACGGGTATGCTCACTGTCTTTGTTTATGCAAGACTTTGGCGAAGGTCTGGCGTTTTAACTGATTTAGAATTTTATGAACTTAGATACAGCGGAAAACCAGCTGCATTTCTTCGTGGCTTCAGAGCAATCTATTTAGGCGTATTCTTCAACGTTATGATTATGGCCACTGTTTCTCTGGCTGCCATAAAAATCGGTGGTGTTATGCTCGATTTGGAACCAGTTGAAACGCTACTTATAACCTCAATCATTACGGTTATTTATACTTCCATAGGTGGACTAAAAGGGGTGGTACTTACCGACTTTTTTCAATTTGTACTCGCCATGGCAGGTATGGTCGTTGCAGCAATATATATTGTAAATTTACCAGAAGTTGGTGGTTTAAGCAATATGTTAGCACACCCTAATGTGGTTGGAAAGTTAAATTTTTTACCCGATTTTTCAGACTCATCTCAGCTTATCCCATTATTCCTAATGCCTTTAGCGGTTCAGTGGTGGAGTGTCTGGTATCCAGGTGCTGAGCCAGGTGGTGGAGGTTACATTGCGCAAAGAATGTTATCGGCAAAAGATGAAAAAAATGCAGTTACGGCTACTTTATTTTTCAACATAGCTCATTATGCTTTACGCCCATGGCCTTGGATTTTAATTGCTTTGGCCAGTCTAATTGTATTTCCTGATATTGCTTCCTTACAAGCTGCCTTTCCTCATATTGATCCAAAAGTGGTGAAAAATGACCTGGCTTTTTCTGCCATGCTTAATTTATTACCTGCTGGGTTGATTGGCTTGCTTATTGCTGCATTGCTTTCAGCTTTCATGTCCACCATTTCGACCCATTTAAACTGGGGTTCCAGCTACGTAGTAAATGATTTTTACAAAAGATTTATCAGACCAGATGCCCCACAAAATGAACTTGTCAATGTGGGAAGAATTTCAACTGTTGTCTTAATGATTTTAGCCGCTTTATTGGCTCTTGCATTAGAAAATGCCTTACAGGCTTTCAATATTTTGCTTCAAATTGGTGCAGGTACTGGTCTTATTTTTATCCTTCGCTGGTTTTGGTGGAGAATTAACGCATACAGTGAAATTACTGCAATGTTTGTCTCCTTCTTTTTGGCTCTTTACTTTGAGTTGGGCGTGGAAAATCCGATGCCTGAACACATAAAATTAATAATTGGCGTAGGAATCACCACTGCTTCATGGATATTTGTGACATTGGTAACAGCACCTGCATCACAAGAAACCTTACTTCGTTTTTTCCGATTAATACAGCCAGCACCAGGAGGCTGGAAACCAGTCATAGAAAAAGGAATAGCTTCTGGAGAACTTGACTCCAGCGAAATTATTCCCGGCAAACTTCCAAATCAGATTTTAGGTATGTTTCTTGGATGCGTCATAGTTTATGCCGCCTTATTTGCAACAGGATACTGGATTTATGGAAATACCATACCTGCTATTATTTCATCTCTTTTAGCCATATTAGGTGGCTATTTAATGCTTAAAAACTGGGATAAAATTTATTGATCTTTTTATAAGTTTAAATAATAAAAATTTCTCTTAAGGGGTGACTTTCGTCACCCCTTATTTTTTACTTTCCTCCCTACATTTACCCTAAAATGTAGGTATATGAAGCTATTTCAGACCGAAAAACAAGTTAATTTAAACAATATTAACACAGCTAATATTTTTGCAGAGGCTAAATGTGCCCATTGTGGAGAGCTTTGTTTACCTATAACTGATGCCATTCATTCTTTCTGTTGTGAAGGTTGTCAAACCGTCTATCAAATTTTAGATAAGAATAATCTATGTGCTTATTATTCCTCAGCTGATTTAACCTTAAAAAGTTTAAAAGATAAGGAAAATCAACATTTTGAATATCTGGATGATGTTGATTTACAAAACCAAATCCTTTTTTTCAGAAGCACCAATGTTAGCCGGGTACGATTTGACTTACCAACCATTCATTGTGCCGCCTGTATCTGGTTATTGGAAAATCTGCCACGTCTTAATGAAGGCATTTTAAGTTCTACCGTTCATTTTATTGAAAAGGAAATTCATATTTCCTTTAAAGAATCTGTTATTTCCCTGAGACAGCTAGCTGAATTATTAGATAAGATAGGTTATCCCCCTCTCATTCGATTAGATAAAGCACAAAAGAAACAATCCACCATACTTTCCAACGATCTTATATATCAAATCGGAGTAGCAGGCTTTGCCTTCGGGAACAGCATGC
>Ga0208787_1001241_pt1 | contig 11350 bp, 10 predicted proteins | sample Wag4_2014_7_11_FD_187362 | JGI IMG/M metagenome (GOLD analysis project Ga0208787, IMG submission 187362) | Fresh water microbial communities from Ohio, USA - Utica-2 Time Series HT 2014_7_11 (SPAdes) (version 2) | ecosystem: Environmental > Aquatic > Freshwater > Water tank | place: USA: Ohio... | reverse complement strand
TCAATGGCGTCTAAACTAAAATAACCTTCACTGTCATTGATAGAGGAACGATGAGACAATAACATTTTTAAGGTAATGACGGTATTTGGAAACTTTGGATTTCTAATTTTAAATCCAACCAACTCAGTCACATCCTGGTCCAAACTAATTTTCTTTTCTGCAACCAATTGCATGATGGCAGTTGTAGTGAAAGATTTGGAGATGGATGCTATTCTAAATATGTTGTCATTTTGCAATGGCAATTGCTTTTCAACATCTTTAAAGCCAAATGAGTGATTGTAGATGACTTTATTATTTTTTACCACAGCAACGGACAACCCGACAACTGGGTTGGATTGCATGATGGACTGAATCGCAGCTTCGGCCTTTTCGGCTTGTGCAATTGTTTGATGAATCGTAACTAGCATACAGCCAGTTAACAGGATGCTTTTTAGTATTCTTTTCATCCTTCAATTTAAGAATTTTATTCGGTATACTTAATAACATGATACCAAGAATATTGAACCTGCTATTTGAAAAATTATAGGCTACCTTTGTAGCTAAATTATATATTTTGAAGTTTATCGATTTAGGGCTGGATCAGCGTATTTTAGATGGCATTGATGCAATGGGTTATGAAACAGCAACACCGGTTCAGCAACAGGTGATGGTTCCAATATTAGAAGGGAAGGATATTATAGCAGCTGCTCAAACAGGTACAGGCAAAACAGCCGCATTTTTATTACCATTATTACATCGTCTTTTGACTTCGCCACATCATGCTGGTGATATCAATGCATTGGTGATTGTGCCTACAAGAGAGTTGGCGATTCAAATAGCGGAAGGATTAGAAGGACTTGCTTATTTTACAGATGTGAGTTCTATCGCAGTATATGGAGGAGGGGATGGCAATTCTTTTGCTGCTGAGAAAAAAGCATTGACTTCTGGTGCGGATATTGTGGTTTGCACACCTGGTAGGATGATCGCCCATTTGAATATGGGTTATGTGAAATTAAAAGGATTAAAATATTTAGTATTGGATGAAGCGGATAGGATGTTGGACATGGGTTTCAATGACGATATTGCTAAAATCATTACTTACCTACCTGCCGAAAGACAGAACTTACTATTTTCTGCAACGATGCCGCAAAAAATGCGTGCCCTTGCTAATAAAATTTTAAAAAATCCAGTGGAAATCAATATTGCGATTTCAAAACCACCAGAGCAAATTGTTCAAAAAGCATTTATAGTGTATGAACAGCAAAAGGCAGGCATCATCAAAGATATGCTTGGTTCAAAGCGTTTTTCGAAAGTGATTGTTTTCTGTTCTAAAAAACAAAATGTAAAAGACCTAACGGCAATTTTAAAATCAGCAAAATTAGCTGCAGAAGAAATTCATTCCGATTTAGATCAAAAAAGTAGAGAACAATACTTACAGGACTATAGAAATGGCAAAACCAATATCTTGGTTGCGACCGATATCTTAAGTAGAGGGATTGATATCGAAGACATAGATTTAGTGATAAACTACGATGTGCCGAATGATGGTGAGGATTATATCCACCGTATTGGAAGAACCGCTCGTGCCGCAACTACTGGTACTGCTTTTACTCTAGTAAGTGAAAAGGAACAATCTAAATTTGCATTGATCGAAGAATTATTAGGTGTACCAGTTTTAAAAGGTACCGTACCTGATATGTTTGGTCCAACACCAGAATACAATCCTAAGCAAAAAAAGAGCGCTGGTTTTAAAAAAAGAAGATAAATAAAAATTAGACAATGAGTATTTCTACTAAGTTAAATGAAAGATGTCAAGGACTTTGTGAGCTTTGTACAACTGAACCTGCAACACATGATTATGCAGTGAGTCCAAAAAACAATGACGTTGTTGAAAACGAAGTTGCATTATGCGATACTTGTTTAATGAATTTAGATACAGAAGATGCAGGCAATCATTGGCAATGCCTTGCAGGTAGTATTTGGAATACAGAACCTAGTGTGCAGGCGTTAACCTATAGAGTATTATATGCCAATAAAGATAAAGACTGGGCAAGTGAAATCATGTCATCGGTTGAATTGGACGAGACGGTGATTACTTGGGCGGTTTCTGCATTTATTAAACAAGCAGTCCACGTAGATAGTAATAATACCCCTTTAGAAAACGGAGACACAGTGGTGCTTACTCAAGTATTGAATGTAAAAGGAGCTAACTTTATGGCGCCTAAAGGAACAGTGGTTCGAAAAATTAGATTGGTGCCTGATAACACAGATCAGATAGAGGGCAAAGTGAACGAGCAAACCATTGTGATTCTAACAAAATTTGTAAGAAAATCAGCTTAGGTACAATTACATAAATGCTTTATGTAGCTATAGGTATTGACACAATCAAACAATTTTATGCCGATTATTTTATTTGATGGAGTTTGTAATTTTTGCAATCGTACAATCAATATCATTTTGAAATACGACAAGCAAGCTTATTTTCAATTTGCAGCTTCACAATCCAATGCTGCAATTGGTGTCATGCAGGAATTAGGATTAGAAGAAAATACAATTGCTTCGGTGATTTTAATTGAGCAAGAAAAAGTATATACTAAAACAGATGCGGTCATTCAAATAGCCAATCGATTATCTGGCTGGCCAAAATTATTTCGTGTATTAATATTCATTCCAAAACCAATCCGTGATTTTGCATATGATTTAATTGCAAAAAATAGGTACGCATTATTCGGGAAAAAAGATAATTGCATGATACCAGACGCATCTATCCGTCATAGATTCCTTCAATAAGTTGAGTCTCTATTTATTTTTTTGAAAAAATTGGTGAAAAAATAGCATCTGGAAATCGATACTACTTCGCCAATAGGGGTGACTGTGTCCGCCTGAGCGTTCCATATAATCGTGGTCAATTTTTAATTGTAGCAATTTTTCATGCAATGCACGATTCACTGTAATGAAAATATCATCCACCCCACAATCAAAAATGATCGCTAATTGATTATTTGTAAGCAATTCAACTTGTCGCATGACAGTATAATCATACCATCTTTCTTTATTGCTTTCATATACCCCTAGTAAATTTTGAAGATTCCAACTTTTTGGAAAAGGCCTAAAATCAAATCCACCCGATGTAGACCCTGCAGCACCAAATAGATCTGAATGCCTTATTGCAAGGTACATTGCGCCGTGTCCTCCCATGCTTAATCCTGTAATGGCCCTTGACTTGGAGTTTGCTTTTGTTGAAAAATTAGCATCTATATAAGGCACTAATTCTTTTGTAATATAGGATTCGTATTGACTCGTGCTATCTATTGGACTATCAAAATACCAACTACTTTTCCCACCATCAGCGTACACAAAAATAATTTTCAAATCATCTGATGTTTTTGCTAATTGTGGTGCAGTTTTACTCCATTGTGCGTAATTCCCATCATATCCATTCAGTAAGTATACAACCGGATAGCGTTCTTGGGTATTGTTTTGTTTACTTTTTTTACTAGGCTGAACTACAACAAATTTGACTGCTTTTTTTAAATAGTCACTTTTCATCTCTATGGTATCAACACTGCCCGCAAAGGCATGTAAACCAAATAAAATAAATAGGGCTGTAATTATTTTTTTCATTGCACTAATTTAAAGCTTCTTATTTTAGGTTAGAAGTTTTTTTAGGGTAACTTTAAGTTATAATGCCTCTTTATGAAATTGTATAGCACCGTTTTCTTTGTTTTTTTATCCATTTTCGCAGTCGCGCAGTCAGATTCAACTAAAAAACAAGTGGTTTTAACTAGAATCACAATGGACATCAATGAAATTCAAGACCCATTACTTTTTGCTTCTTCAATTGATATTAGTTTAAAACCAACTAAACTAAAAGAAAAGTATGCCACACATATCCTTTTAGGTAGCATGGAAATAGGAGATGTAAGGACAGTGCAGATGGATCTAAGTGAAAATAAAATGGAGAAATCGGCCATCATGAGTAGCCTAATCAATTTTACATTTAAATCTCGTTCGGTGGATGATTTTATTGGAGTGTTTAATTTTATTTTCGAATTCTCTGATGGCACGAATTATCCCTTTCGTTTAGGTAGAATTGCTATTGGGAATGACGTAAAATTAAACAGTATTTCTCGTACTATTTTTATTCGATAAATAGAATGGTATTTCTATTTATGAATCATTATTTTACTACTTTAAATTTTTGGACTACTTGAATTTGTGTAGCTTTGCTTATTGAATTTTACTTTTATGGATTGATCCTAATGAACTCGAATTACTTTAACGAACTCGTATGACGATAAAAATTATTAAGAATAGATCCGATATTGGCGCTGGCACAAGGGGTTCGGATTTAGGAGTAGATGCCATTGAAATTGCAGCCATCAATCAAAACAATGATTTCTTTCATCGCCATTTATTTGTAGATGTTGAAACACATAACGAAACTATCTACAATAAAAACAATAATAATTTTGCAAAGAGAATCGAGCATGTGGTAGAGCAATGTCAAAGGGTTTCCGATGTTGTTAGAACAACTATTAATACAGGATTTTTTCCAATCGTTTTATCTGGCGATCACTCCTCTGCATTGGGAACAATAAGCGGTATCAAAGCTGCAAATCCAGAAAAAAGACTTGGTGTTATTTGGATTGACGCACATGCCGACTTACATTCTCCTTTCACCTCTCCCTCCGGAAATATCCACGGTATGCCTTTAGCTGCTGCGCTACAAGAAGACAATCTTGCATGTAAGGTAAACGATCCAAGCGCTGCTACATTGTTGCATTGGAATAATTTGAAAAGTGTTGGCACGCCCGATAAAAAATTATTAGCACAAGATTTAATTTATTTTGGTTTAAGAGATTTTGAATCTGCCGAAGCACACATCATTGAAAAAGAGGAAGTCTCATGTTACAAAGTAGAAGAATTAAGATTCCGTGGACTAGAAGTTTGTGTTAAAGAAGCGGTAGAGCAATTACAAGATTGTGATAGTATCTATATTTCCTTTGACGTGGATTCTATGGATTGTGATCACGTTTCAACTGGTACAGGAACCCCAGTGCCTATTGGTTTTTTTGCCGAAGAAATTATAGCAATTTTTGATCAGTTATTTTTATCCAACAAATTGGTTTGTATTGAATTCACAGAAGTGAATCCTTTACTTGATAACAAGGGGAACCTGATGGCCGAAACTGCTTTTATGGTTTTAGACCATGTTGCTAAAAAGATCTAACAAATTTTCACTAAATATTAAACAAAACCTTCGTTTCCATTGTTTTATACTTGAATTCAAAATAGAAGTTTATGCAATGGTTTAAAGTGGTTTTTGCAGGGTTATTGATCGTTTTTACTACAGATGTAGCTTTAGCGCAGGGTACAGTACAAAATACTGGTAAACTGAGTGGTGTCTTGGTGAACAGAAAAACCCAACAAAATGTAGGTAGTCTTTTGGTATCATTAACACCAAGTGGTGCAAAAATGATCTCTGACAGCAATGGCGCATTTAGATTTACAAGTCTTTTACCTGGCACTTATGCCATTAAGATTACTGGACTTGGTTTTCAAGATAAATTACTAACCAACGTCATAGTGACTTCGGGTAATGAAAACACTTTTACCATCGAACTTGAACCTACTGTCAATCAATTGAATGCAGTGACCGTTACAAGTAGACGTAATACAGCAAAAGCAACCACATTAGAAAGTCCTTTGAGTATTCAAAGATTAACCGCCGAAGATATCAAAGCCAATCCTGGTGGGAACTTTGATATTAGTAAAGTGATTCAATCTCTGCCGGGTGTAGGTGGAGGCGCAGCAGGAGGTACTTTTAGAAATGATATTATTATAAGAGGCGGTGCGCCAAGCGAAAACGTTTTTTACTTAGATGGCATTGAAGTACCTATTATCAATCACTTTAGTACACAAGGTAGTGGCGGAGGTCCTCAAGGAATATTGAATGTGAGTTTTATTCAGGATGTAAAATTGAGTACTTCTGCTTTTGATGCGAGGTATGACAATGCATTGAGTAGTGTTTTTCAGTTTCGTCAAAAAAATGGTAATGCCAATAAATTACAAGGCAATTTTAGAATGAGTGGAACAGAAGTGGCAGCTACTTTAGATGGGCCCATTTCTAAAAAAACAACTTTCTTAGCATCCGTGAGAAGAAGTTATTTAGAACTACTTTTTAAAGCATTGGATTTACCGATACGTCCTAATTATTGGGATTATCAATTTAAGACCACTACAAAAATTAACGACAAAACAACACTGACGACACTTGGACTTGCAGCCATTGACGAATTTAGATTAGCAGCACCAAAAGAAGCGACTCCAGAAAAATTATTTGCAATTAATAATAACCCTTTGGTAAACCAATGGAATTACACCCTTGGCGTTTCTTTAAAAAAATTAGTTCAAGATGGTTATTGGAATCTATCGCTTAGTAGAAACACTTTAGACAATCAGGCAGATAGATACGAGGACAACGAAAAACCTTCCGATGCAACACGCACTTATCAAATTAGAAGTAACGAAACCGAAAATAAATTAAGATTTGATGTCACTAAAAATATCAATAATATTAGTTTGAGTTATGGTGTAGTGGGGCAGTATGTGCAATTTGATAATGCCTTTTCCCAAATTTTTAGACCTGCTTTAAAAGACAGTGCTGGCAATAAAATACAAGACGCAATCACTTTCAATACTAACACGGGAGTGAACTTTTTAAGGTATGGTGGTTTTGTACAATTGGGTACAAGATTATTCGATGACCGCTTAGCTGTTAGCACAGGATTGAGAGCAGATGCGAATAGTTTTGAATCAAGTAGTCAAAACCCTTTTGATCAACTAAGCCCAAGAATTAGTTTAAGTTATGCATTAAGTACTAATTGGAATTTTAGTGCGAGTTATGGTACTTATTATAGACTTCCTAGTTACACGCAATTGGCTTATACGAATAATGGGTTCACGAATCCTGGAAAGTACATTCAGTCTAACCACTATGTTGCAGGATTTGAATACCTGCCTTCAGGTACAACAAGATTTACTTTTGAAGGATTTTATAAAGGGTATAAAAATTATCCAGTAAGTGTATTAGACGAAATTAGTCTTGCAAACAAGGGGATTGAATTTGGCGCAATAGGTAATGAGCCCATTCAACAAGATGGTAAAGGAAGGGCATATGGTTTTGAATTCTTTGCACAACAAAAATTGACAGAAAAATTCTTTGGTGTATTGAGTTATACTTTATACTGGAGTGAATTTTCGGGACTCGACAAAAAGTTAAAACCAGCAAGTTGGGACAATAGACATTTGATTAGCGCTACTGCAGGATATAAGCTACCAAAGAATTGGGAGCTAGGTATTAAATTTAGGTACCAAGGCGCTGCACCATACACTCCTTACAATTTAGAGCAAAGTAGATTGAATTTTTTAACACTGGGATCTGGTGTATTTGATTACGATCAAGTGAATACTTTAAGATTAAAAGCTTTTCATTCTGGAGACATTCGTTTGGATAAAAAATGGAACTATAAAAAAACCACTTTTGATTTTTATATTGATATACAAAATTTCTATTCATCCAAAAGTACTGGATCACCTCAATATACATTTAAAAGAACAGATGATAATTCAAGTTTTTTAAGTACCAATGGGAAGCCAGTACAAACAAATGGCAGTAATGCAATTCCTTATTTATTAGAAAACGCCGAAGGTACTTTAATACCAACCATTGGATTCATCATTGAATTTTAGTTGGTTTGATTTATCTTCATCCAATCTTAATATGAATTGAATATCAAATCTGCTATGAAAAACTTAGATGCCATTGTGCCAGAACTGGCTACTTTTATTCCAAATTATAATCAATCCAATAGAGCCATCTCGGAGGCTGCAGTTGGTTGGCATATTGAACATTGCTTATTGGTGATTAAACAAATTACTGCAACAGTAGCGCAGTCAGACCCTAAGTTGTATAAGTCTAAGTTTAATATGTCTCGTTTTTTTGTCTTTTTATCAAAGACCATTCCAAGAGGTAAAGCCAAAGCACCGAAAGTAGTCATTCCTAACAATGAAATTACATTAGAGGCATTACAAGAAAGCCTATCCAATACTTATGGGGCCATCACTTATTTGAAAGATTGCGAGGAGAATCAATATTTTATGCATCCATTCTTTGGGCAACTCAATAAAAAACAAACGATCAAATTCCTTGCCATACATACCGAACACCATTTAAAAATCATCAGAGATATTTTAAAATAGGGTTGATCTAGTTTTCATTCAATTTAGAAATGCATTTAATAAAATCTTCCTCCTTCTTGATTTTTAAATTATTTTTTTGCAGGATACTTTTAAGCTTAGTTGCATCTTCTTTATACAGACTTAATAGGTCCTCATTGGACTTTGGTGCTTTTTTCAAACTCATTGATTGATCATACAGGAATAATCTAGGGAATTGCTCAATGGTTCTTAACATTGTTGCACTGCTGTATGGTTTTGCCTCAGTGACTTGAATAAAAAAATATTTAAGCAAACTGACTTTTCCTTTTGTAAGTACTTGATAAATTGTTTTATGATTTTGTTTTTCATAAACAGGGAATCCGTATTCAAAAAAAAGTAAGTTGCCATTTTTGTTCAATTCAACTTGTTTGATGGCCGGTAATACAGCAAGTTCTTTGCCCTCAGGTGTTTTATAGATCACCTCATTACTTAATAAATTTATTTTTACAAGTACATTTTCATAGCGTTGTCCGGTTGCCAATACAATATTTGCTGGTAAAAATTCTGGGTCAAAATAGGGCGATCCGTAATTTTCCATGTCTATACCAAGATTCACCATTTTGCCATTGCCATCCATTGTGAGAATGACAGATTGACCTATGTCTTTTAAACTAAAATTATTTAAAGTTTGCGCTTGGATTAAATGACTCATGCAAATGAGGCAACAAAAAGATAGGCACTTTAATACATATTTCATAGTTGGGAGATTTGTTGTTTAAAATTATGATTTATTCAACTAAATCCCATAACTATGTTGTAAATGAAATTTTATTTAGAGTATGCTTCCCTTAGCCCAATTCAATGCAATCAGTGTTTTAAAGAATTTAGTTTTGAGTTCATAGCCTTTAAGAACAACTTCTATATACCTGATTTCTCTATTGTTGACTAAAAAGAGGCTACTCTCGCCAATTTCGAATCTTTCTAATTCAACATCTAAGAGCCTTTTTGTATTATCAACACTTTTTAAATTGATTTTATATTGATTCCTCAATGCACTTAAAGCAGCATAATAGGTTTTAATTTTATTTTCAATTTCTAATCTGGTTTGACCTATTTCTAAATTTTGTTGGTCAATTTTTATCTTAGCTTGTTTTAAATCTCCTCTTGCTTGTCTTAAAAATAAAGGCAATCCAAATTGCAAACCAGCTTTATAATTATTGTTGTACAATGCAGTATTCAAAGGGTTTGAAAATTCATATCCTTTATTCAAGAAATTATAATTGACCCTGAGGGTAGGCAATAAATTTTGAGTTTTGTATAGCTTATCGATTTCTAATATATCAGTCTTGAAAGCCAACATTTTAAGTTTTGGATGTATTTGATTGGCTTCTTCAATCACGCTTAGTAAACCAGGTACAGTAAATTCATCAATATCCGCGTTCATCCAACTACTATCTGGTTGAATTTTATCAGTTAATTCATATGGCAGTTCATTCTGATCCCACAAAAAATTACTTAGTTTACTTTGTTCTTCAATTAAATCTGCCCAAGCTTGTGTCTGAAGGTTGAGTATATTTTGATATTGAACTACCCCTTCCACAGTGTCTATTGCAGCTCGGTCTCCTGCTTGATAGGATTGCTTTATAAATTCAAGTCTATTCTTTGTCTTGTCTAAAACTTCGGTAAACAATTTTTGTTTTTGATAAGCAAAAGTCCAAGACCAAAAAGAACTTGCACCATCTAAATACAAATCATTCACAACTAATTGTCTTTCCTCTTGGGTTAAACTCACCAAAATTTTACTTTGAGCCAAATCAGACCTTCTTTTGTCAATGATCAAGTCTTTTAATAGGGGAATAGAAATGCCTACATAACTACTTTTGCCAAAGGTATTTTCACCACTTAATTTATCTCCATAATTATTTTCCAATCCCCCTTTGATTTCAATACCATACCAAGTAGGTATTTTTAATTCTGGGTTAGAATAAAAAAAATAATTTTTACCATCAAAAGTTTTCTGGTCATTTGCAACATAAAAAGCCGGATCAAAAGCGCCCCTTGTACTTAAAAGACTTGCTTTCGAAAGATCAATTTTAAGTCCTGCCTGCTTGGCAATAGGATGGAACCGATTGATTAGTTCAAATGTATTGCTAATGCTCAATGTATTTTGGCTAAACAATACATTGGATACCAATAAAAGGACTTGAAATAAGAGCAGTTTATTTCTTTTCATTTGCTTTTATATCTTTTCCTTTTACTTCAGTCGTATAAAAATCAGGAGGGAATCCATTCAATTGACGCCATAATTCATACCAAATTGGCACATCATTAAGTAAAGCGAACCCCTGAGCGCCGGTTCCAATTTTTAAATTGGATGGCCAATTTTTTTCTATCTGATCAGGAATAATCAAAACCCTGAATTGACCATTTTCGTTTCTATTGGTTTCAATCGCGCTAATTTTTCCTGCGAAAGTACCATAGCTAGAATTTGGCCATCCAGAGAATACTATGGCTGGATATCCATCAAACTGTAAACGTACGTCCTGGCCTTTGTTTAAAAGGGCTAAGTCCATCGGCTTTACAAATAATTCCACAGCGTATAAAAAAGAATTGGGAACAATTTCTACAATCATCTCTCCTTCTTTTACAATTTCATTGATACCTGCTTTCTTTGCTTTAATAATTTGACCTGTTTGTGGTGCAATCAACCATTTTTGACTACCACGAATAAGATAATTACTTAGTTCATTTTCATTTTTCGCAACTTCAGCAATAACTGTACTCTTTTCGGTATTGGAGTTAGCAATATCACCCTTTAACTTAAATAGTTTATCATTTACATCTTGCTTAAGGGTGTTCAATTCGATTCTTGCAATTAAAACATCCTGTTTTGTATTAAGGAATTTTTGTTGCTTTTCTTGAAACCCTGCTTTTGCCTTATTAAAACTTTGTGTTCTTCTTTCATAATCCACTAAAGAGATGATCCCATCATTCAACATTTTACCAGCACGATTATATTGATTCGTTCCTACTTGAAGATCTATGTTTGCTGCAGCTAATTCGGCACTATCAATTAAAATTTTTCTTTCTAATTGTTGAATTTTGTTTTTGATTGTAGCTTCCTTGAGTTTAAAGCCTTCCTCAATCG
>Ga0208787_1001240_pt1 | contig 11357 bp, 11 predicted proteins | sample Wag4_2014_7_11_FD_187362 | JGI IMG/M metagenome (GOLD analysis project Ga0208787, IMG submission 187362) | Fresh water microbial communities from Ohio, USA - Utica-2 Time Series HT 2014_7_11 (SPAdes) (version 2) | ecosystem: Environmental > Aquatic > Freshwater > Water tank | place: USA: Ohio... | reverse complement strand
TTGCTCTCGGTCGACGTCAATCAGCCGCTGGTGATCTGCTGGAATGACGAGGGTGCCTTCACCCGCCAAGACTCGTTCCCAGGACCGGACACCGGCTACGGCTGGACCTGCGCCGTGGCCGACTTGGATCGCGACGGCGACCTCGACGTGGTCACCAGTGTGGCGATCATCAATGGGGGGCTCTACCTGATGGAGAACATCGGTACGCCGAAACAGCCAGCCTTCAGTGAAGCTGTCCTCAAGCGCCCAAGCCCCTTCGTGCGGCACATCGAACTTGCGGACACCGATGGCGATTGCGACCTCGACATCGTGGCAGCCGACATCAGCAGTCACGCGATCATCCGACTGCCCAATCTGACGGGCTGTGGTTTCCTTCAGCAGCCACCCGCGCCCGCGACCAGGGGTCGTGCACGCGATGGTGGTGAAACCATGCCGCAGTTGCCGCTGGGACGACAGCCCATCGACAGCGCGTGGGGGTTCCTTGGGCGCGGGGCCCCCGCGCGCACCCCTGCCGCACGCGCGATCGCGCTGGACCTTGCCCGCTTTGGCGCTCCCCCGACGATGCCCGATGCCCAAGGCTCGCTCGCCGGTGCGACCTGCGGCCCCGGCGACGGCTCCGCAGGCCGCTGCGATGAACCCCACCCATCGCCGGGGTGCTTCACGACCGCATGCTGCGAGGCCGTCTGCCTCATCGTGCCCGATTGCTGCGTGATCGCCTGGGACCAGGCCTGCGTCGATGTCGCCGACGATGAGTGCGACGGGCTGTACTGCCCCGCGCCGGGCAGCTGCGGCGAAGCCCACGACACCGGCGGCTGTGACGACGAGGCATGCTGCGCGCGCACCGTGCGGCTCGACGGCTGGTGCGGATCCGCGCTCTGGGACCAGGCGTGCGTGGATGACGCTGCATGGTGGTGCCCCTTCGTGCCGTGCGAACTCGAGGGCCCACCCGGCGCGCGCCCGGAAGGCGAAGCGTGCTACGACCGGATCAACGATGGATGCACGCTGCCCGAGCCGGCCTTCGAGGCGCTCTCGTGCGGCGAGCGCGTAGCGGGCCGGTGCACCACGGGTGCCCCGCGCGACACCGACTGGTACGCGTTGCCCGCTGGTGGCGTCACGATCGGCCTGCGCGCCGAGTTCCCCGCCAGCCTGATGGTCGTGCGCGGGAGTTGCGTGACCACACTGGAGCAAGTGTCGTGGCATGCCATCGGCCCGTGCGAACCGCTGCTGACCACCATGTGCGTGCCACCCGGCGAATCCTGGTATGCCATCGTCAGCCTGGGAAGCCCAGAGGGGCCGATCCAGTCCGGACAGCCGTGCACGGACGAGGATCCCGACAACCCGCCGGACCCGGATGATCCGCCGATCACGCCCGGTGCATTCGGAACGCGGTACGAGGTCTCGCTCTCCTGCGCGGCCTGCCCTCCGTCACCTGACCTCAACCGCGATGGCGTCGTGAACGGAGCGGATCTGGGCCTGCTGCTCTCGGCATGGGGAGTGATGGGCAACGACGTCGTTGGCGACCTGAACGGCGACGGCGTGGTCGATGGGGCCGACCTTGGTGCGCTGCTCACGGCGTGGAGTTGAGGCGCATGACCCCGCCACCTGGGTGACCGGGGCGGGGCGCGACACCCACCGCGCTGAACGCTCAGCCCGGTGTGGTCGCGGGGCGACTCCCGTCGCTGGACCGCCATCGCTCCATCACCGCATGGAAGTCAGCCGCAACGACATCGGCACGAGCCACGACCGTTGGCCGCGCCACCGTCTCGGTCATGGCGATGAACTCATCGGCAGCCCCGTCGTCGCGGATCTCCCAGTCGGTGATGCCATCACCCACCGCGATCACCCGACCGGACAGGCCGAGCGAACGGACCGTACGGGGCTTGCTTCGGGGCGACGCAAGCGCGCTCGATGGATCGAGACCCAGCGACACGCCATCCTCGGACCACAGCAGGCGGTTGGCGCAGACGTGTGAACGGTCGATCCCGAGTGCTTCGACGACCGGATCGATCCACTCGTGGAAACCGCTCGTCACGACCCAGACGCGACCGGCTTCCTCACGCAGGTCCTGTTCGTGCGCCCGAAGCGATGGACTGATGGTGGACAGCAGGTGCGTGATGAGCCGTTCGACCATGGTCCGGTCGAACCGCAGCAGCGCCAGGCGGCGTGACAGGCTCTGGTCGATCGGCAGCGATCCATCCATGCCGGCATCCGTGATGGACCGGATGCGCGCCAGCACATCGGCGCGGTCGCTGCGGCCGGCGAGTGCGATCGCGGCGAGCTCGTCGAGCGACTCGACGGTGACCATGGTGCTGTCGAAGTCCAGGACGAGGTGCGCACGCATGACGATTCCATCAGGCAGCCGACGACGGATCCGCCACCGGCGGTGGTGGAACCGCACCGACCAGCGCGAGCGGCTGCGTGACCACGGGTGCCCCGCACTCGGGGCACGTGACGGCCCCGAGCGATCCTGCAAGGTCGTACGAGCACGCGAAGCACTGGCGCTGGGAGAGGACGATGCTGAATCCAAGCCCGCATCGGGCGCACGGATGCATGCGTCCGTCCACGGGGATGCGCTGCCGGTGCTTGCAGCGCGGGCAGTCGCATTGGAGATCCTTGAGGTCCAGCACGCTGACGGCCTTGATCGCGCGCGCCATGCGGTCGAGCACGGCGGAGATGGCACCGCCGGACAGGATCATCGCCGGGAACGCGACGAGCACGCGCTCCATGGCGTCGCCAGCCCGGAACTCGACGATGTACGCCGTGAGCAGGGCGCCTTCGATCACCACCGCGGCCACCGTCGCCCAGTGGATCACCCTGGCCACCCGGCCACCGCGCGCATGGCGGAAGACGCGGAGCATCCCGACGGCCAGCGCCACCGTCGCCAGCATGACCGCCAACGCCCCCCGGCGCTCCATCGAGCGGCGCTCGTCGATGCCCAGGTTCCAAGGCTGCTGGGCATCGGCGGCGATCGTCAGCATGATGACCACGGCAAGACCAAGGATCGTCAGGGCCGCCAGCTCGGGGAGCCTGTTCCGCTCCCTGGCATCGCCGAAGCAGATCATGAACGCGATGGGCGACGCGAGCATGATGATCCAGCCCCTGAAGCCATCATCCCCGACCACGGGGGGGATGGCCCACGACGCGGCGAGCCAGCACGCCAAGGCTGCCATCTGGATGCCGAACGCGACCCGGCCGGACCGGCCCGTCAGCGGGAACGCGAGGGCGCGCATCGACATGGCGCCGGCGATCGTCGCCCCCAGGAACGACGCACCCGATGCCATCAGGCTGCCGAAGGTCGCGTTGATCGGCATCCAGGTTGCACCGACGAAGCACGCCGCCGCGCAACCCGTGCCGATCACCGTGGTGACCACCACGGGCGTGGCTCGGGATTCACCGGCCCGCGTCACGGCGGCCCAGATGCCGCTCATGATCGTGAGGATCAGCGACGATCCGGCGAGCCGCCAGGCCTCGTCGCTCTCCAGGAAGATGCCCACGATTGTGCCGGCAAGCGTGCCGGCAAGCGCGATGGAGAGCATCGCCAGGGTCAGCGTGCGGAAGTTCACGCGGAGGATCCTATGGTTGGCGGCCCGCAACGGGGGCAACGCGGGCCCGCGGGCCGGGGTCCGGGCAGGAGCCGCGCGACGCACGCGCCGACGGCCATCCGCCGCAAAGCCGCCGACCGGAATCGAACCGGCAACCTCCAGATTACAAATCAGGTGCTCTGCCAGTTGAGCTACGGCGGCGGAGGTCGATCGGAGTCTACCGGGTGCCTGCGCGATGACGCTTGATCGCGATCGCCAGCAGGCTCACGTCGGCCGGGTTGATGCCCGCAAGCCGCCCCGCCTGGCCGAGCGTGGCCGGACGGAACTTGCGCAGCACCTCGATGGCCTCGCCGCGCAAGCCCGTGACGCCGGCCGGATCGAGGTCCAATGGCACGCTCACGCGCTCATGGTCCTGTGCGCGGCGGATGTCGCTGTGCATGCGCGTGATGTATCCCTCGTAGCGCACCTCGGTCATGGCCTTGCCCGCGAGCGCGACATCCTCGATGCCCAAGGCCCCTGCGAACGCCTGGTCACTCGTCGATGGATCGAGGGCAACGGGTCGCAAGGCCCGCCCCGAAGCGGTCTTCGGATCGAGTCGCGCGCGCACCGCTGCAAGCGCAGCCTGGGCGACCTCGAACGCCCGCCACTGCCCATCGGCGATCAAGCCCCATGCCCGGGCATCGCGCGTGAGCCGATCGGCTGCGTTGTCGGCGCGCAGCAGCAGGCGGTGCTCGGCCCGGCTCGTGAACATGCGGTATGGCTCTCGAGGCACCTTGGTCACGAGATCGTCCATCATCACGCCGATATAGGCCTGCTCGCGGCCGAGCCGCACGACGTCGGCCCCCCGCGCGCGCCTCGCTGCGTTGAGCCCGGCAAGCAATCCCTGGGCCCCCGCTTCCTCGTAGCCGCTGGTGCCGTTGATCTGCCCCGCAAGGAACAGCCCGGCGACCAGCTTGGTCTCGCCCGTGGCATCGATCTGGTGCGGCCAGACCATGTCGTACTCGACGGCGTAGCCGAACTTCAGGATCGTGGCCCGCGCACAGCCTTCCAGACCGCGCACGATCTGCTCCTGGACCGCTGCAGGCAGGCTCGTGCTCAGGCCGTTGCAGTACACCTCGTCGGTGTGCAGGCTCTCGGGCTCCAGGAAGACATGATGGCTGTCGCGGTCGGCGAATCGAACCACCTTGTCCTCGAGGCTCGGGCAGTACCTGGGCCCACACTCCGCCTCGACCTCGCCGGCATACATCGGGGCCAGGTGGAGGTTGTCGCGGATGAGCCGGTGCATCCACGGCGTAGTCTGCGTGGCTCGGCACTCGACCTGCCGGAGCGCGGGGAATCGCGATCGGTCGGTCGTGTCGCTGAAGGGTTCGGGCCGTTCGTCACCGAGCTGCGGCGGCAGTGACTCCCAGTCGATCGAACCCCGCTCCAGGCGCGGAGGAGTGCCGGTCTTGAGCCTCCCGAGCTCGAAGCCGAGTGAACGCAGCGTGGCGCTCACCGGGACCGCTGCGCCCTCACCGATGCGACCGCCGACCACCTTCTCCTGTCCCGTGTGCATGAGCGCGCGCATGAAGGTGCCGGTGGTCAGCACGCAGGTCGTGCAGCGCAGCGTGCTCGGGCCATCCATCCTCGGGGTACGCCGTGCCCCCTCACCGTACGGCGCTCGGGCGAGCCTATCGCCTGCGGCGTTGGCCTCGATCGCGTGCGCATCGGCGACGACCATGCATGCACCCGGCGCGAGCACGGCACCGGCGATGATGCCGTCCACCACGTCGAAGGCATCCACGGTCCCCTCGATCACGCAGATCTCGGGATCGCACGCCACCAACCGCTGCACCTCGGCGGCATAGGCGTGCTTGTCGCACTGAGCACGGGGCCCGCGCACCGCCGCCCCCTTGGACGTGTTCAGCATCTTGAACATGATGCCCGTGGCATCGGTCGCCCGGCCCATGAGCCCACCGAGCGCATCGATCTCGCGCACCATCTGCCCCTTGGCCAGGCCGCCGATCGCAGGGTTGCAGCTCATCGCGCCGATGCGCGCCGCATCCATGGTGACCAAGGCGACCCGACCGCCTCCATGCGCGCGAAGCACCATCGCCGCGGCATGCGCTGCCTCGGTGCCCGCGTGGCCACCTCCGATCACGACGACGTCGAACGACAGGTCCACTCGGCAAGGATAGTCCGCACGTCATGCGGGGCATGCACGGTTACATTCCGCGCCATGTTCCAGTCCATCGCCGTGCGTCAGGTCCGTGCTCCGCTCCAGGTCACCTTCGTGTTCAACGACGACCGCACGCCGCCGTCGAAGCAGGCGGCCGTCGCGGCCAGCGTGGGCGCCGCCTTTGCGAGCCCGGGGTTCCGCGCCGATGCCGGTGAATGCCTGCTCGTGGGGCATGCGAGCCTGGTCGTCGGCCTGGGCGCCCGGAAGGACCTGACCGGTCCGGGCGCGCGCACCATCGGCGCCCGGCTCGCCAAGTGGCTCGACCGTGCCGCGCCCGCTGCGATCGAACTGCACGCCCCCGTCCCGCTGCAGGCCCACGCATCGTCGCTGGCCGAGGGCATCGCGATCGCCCAGTGGCGCTTCGATGAACTCGATGGCGTTGCCACGCGCAAGGAGCCGCGCCGCGGCGCCCTGGCGATCTGGGCCGACGCCGCCAAGACCCGCGAGGCGATCGAGCGCGGGCTGGTCGTGGCCGATGCCGTCAACGCTGCGCGTCGTTTCGGAGCCACGCCCCCCAACATCTGCAATCCCCAATGGGTCGATGCCCAGGCGCGGGCACTCGCACGCAAGGCGGGACTCAAGCACAGCGTCATCGACTTCCGCCAGGCCCAGAAGCTCGGGATGGGCGGTCTGGTGAACGTGGGCAAGGGTTCGGCCGCCAAGCCCTGCATCACCGTACTCCAGCATGCGCCCCGTCGTCTGTCGGGACGGGCCCGCGGCAAGCACCTGGTCCTCGTCGGCAAGACGCTGACCTACGACACCGGCGGCTACAGCCTCAAGGTCAACAACGGCATGAAGGGCATGAAGTACGACAAGATGGGCGGAGCAGCCGTCCTGGGTGCGATGCAGGCCATCGCGGCCCTCGATCTTCCGGTCCGCGTGACGGCGGTGCTCGGCGCCGCCGAGAACATGGTGAACGGCGAGTCCTACCGCCCCGACGACATCATCACGATGCACAACGGCGTCACGGTCGAAGTCACCAACACCGATGCGGAAGGCCGACTCGTGCTGGCCGACGCCATGAGTTGGGCCTGCCGATCGCTGAAGCCCACGCACCTCATCGATCTGGCCACCCTCACCGGTGGTGTGGTCACGGCGCTCGGGCACTTCAGCGCGGGACTCTTCTGCAACGATCCATCGCTGCGCGCCGGCATCGAGCAGAGCGCGGCCGTCACCGGCGAGAAGGTGTGGGCCCTGCCGCTCTGGCCCGAGCACCGTGACTACATGCGCGGCCAGCACGCCGACCTGATCAACAGCAACCCCTCGCGCATGGCCCATCCGATCCAAGGCGCGGCCTTCCTGTCGTTCTTCGTCGATGAACGGTTGCCGTGGGCCCACCTGGACATCGCCGGCGTCGCCAACAGCGACTCGGCCACGGATCTCTGCGCAGCAGGCCCGACCGGCTGGGGAGTTCGACTGCTGGTGGATTGGGTTCGCGGCCAGGCGTGACCGCGGCGTCGGCACGCGATCGGGTCAGGCATCCGGCTTCAGGTGGCTCATGAGTTCGAGCACCTGTTGGGCCAGTGCAGGCGTGCCGCAGTAGATCGTGAGTTCGCCGGGCGGGAGCACCTCCATCACCAGCGACGCCCCCGTGGTGGCGATGCCGATGCCATGGGCCTGCTCCGAGCCTGAGTCGAGCACGCACTGCACCAGCGCCCGCAGCACGTGGTGATCCCCCTGCTCGAAGACGATCGGGTCGCGACGGTTCAGTTCAACGCTCGCGCTGCCGTCGATCGCGGCCCACTGCTCATGCCGGGCCATCGGTTCGCTGACGGCATCGAACACCTGCTTCCACTTGCCCACCGGGAAGACGAGCACCTCCTGGAGATGCAGCTTGTGGGCGATTGCCTCGACGACCTCCGCCATGCGCGCACGCGACATGCGCTTGATGTCTGCGGGCAGGCTGGCCGCACGGGGGTGATCCTTGGCGGCGATGTCGATGACCGGTGCACCTTCCTCGAGCGCGATGCGGAAGGCGGCGGGACCGTCACCGGCCTCGATGACGCCGCGGGGCACGAGCTGTTTCCACGCCAAATCGAATTCGACGAAGTCCACGAGGTGATCCCTTCTGGGCCCGCGCAGTCTAGGGGGCGGCTGCAGCGCCGTCGATGCGGGACTACATTCATTCGCGTGAAGACGATCCTGTTCGTATGCACCGGCAACACGTGCCGCTCGCCCATGGCCGAGGCCATCGCCCGCCATGCCGCGCAGCTGGGGCGCCTCCCGAGCGGCTCGGCGCTGTTCGTCGGGAGCGCCGGGGTGGGTGCCGGGGATGGGCAACCGCCGACTCCAGAAGCCGTCCGGGCCCTGCGCGCCATGGGCATCGACCACTCCGGGCGCAGCAAGCCCTTGAGCCGCGAGATGATCGAGAAGGCCGACCTAATCCTCTGCATGACGCGCAGTCACGTCGATGCGGCGCGCCGCCTCGTGGGCGACCGACCGGCGCTCAAGGACCGAATCCAGCTGCTCGACCCCGCCGGCGACGTGGCCGACCCGATCGGCATGGGCCAGGACGCCTATGACGACCTGGCGCGGCATTTCGCCGAGTTGATCCCCAGCCGGATCTCTGCCATGCTCCCGTCATGAGGATTTCGCTCGGATCGGATCACCGTGGTGTCTCGCTCGTCCAGTCCTTCGTCGCGCAGCTTCGCGGCGCAGGCCACGACCCCGTGGTGCTCGGCGAGTGCAGCGGCGCGTCGTGCGATTACCCCGACATCGCCTGGCTGGTGGCCAATGCGGTCGCGCGGGGTGAATCGGAACGCGGCATCCTCGTCTGCGGCACCGGCATCGGCATGTGCATCGCGGCCAACAAGGTCGACGGGATCCGCGCCGCACTGGCCAGCGACGAACTTGCCGCGCAGCTCTCGCGCAGCCACAACGATGCCAACGTGCTGTGCCTATCGGCCGACCTGATCGGGCCGATCCTCGCCAAGCGCATCCTCGACGTCTGGATGTCCACCTCGTTCGAAGGTGGCCGTCATGAGCGCCGGCTCGCCAAGATCACGCGCATCGAGCACGGCCAGGATCCATCGGCCTGACCGATCCGGCAGACGCCTGATCAGGCCTGCACGGCCACGGCCTCGCGGAGCTCGGGCTTGATCCAGGCACCCTGAGCATCATGCATGGCGTCGCACGCGCCGCAGCGCACTCCGTCGGCGGCGCCGACGATCGCCGAGAGCGCGGCCGCACCGCACTCGGGGCAGCGACCCTTGTCCAGCCTCGCGCGGTTCCAGCGCCGCTCGATCGTCCGCAGCATGAACCCGAGCGCGTTGAAGAACAGCAGCCCGAAGATCGAGATGAACAGCAGGGCCAGCGTGGCGGGCGGGAAGATGAAGACGAAGAGGAAGGCGATCCCGAAGGCCACCAGGTAGATGCCGAACACCGCGTAGCCGTACGCGCGATTGAGCTGGCGAAGGAGCTTCAGGACCATGCGGGAAGTCTAGGCCGGTGCCGCGCCGGATCATGGCCCGCCACCACAGGTCGTGCCGACGGGCCATCGTTACACTACGTCTGGCCGGGACTTGCCCGGCGTTATCGATCCACCGATCCAGCGAGGAAGACCATGAAGATCGTCTGCGACCGCGCCGCCCTGCTCGATGCCCTGGCCATGGCCGCCAGCGTCGTGCCGAACCGCAGCCCCGCGCCCGTCATGCTCTGCCTGAAGCTCTCCGCCGCCGACGGCGTCCTGTCGATCCAGGCGACCGATGGTGAGCTCGGCCTGACGGTCCACGTGTCCAGCGTGCAGGTGGATGAACCCGGTGAGGCGCTGCTGCCGGCCGACAAGCTCACCCAGATCACCCGCGCGTGCGACGACAGCACGCTCTCGATCTCGACCGAGCGCAACGTCACCACGATCAAGGGCCAGCACGCGACCTTCCGGGTGTTCGGCTACGAGCCCCGCGAATTCCCGGGCGTGCGCGATGCGAAGGATGCCGGTACGGAATTCGAGGTCGCCGCCGGCACGCTGCGCCGGCTCATCCACCGCACCGCCTTCGCCACGAGCGTCGACAACTCGCGCTACGCGATCGCCGGCACGCTGCTCGAGCGCAAGGGCCGCAAGTTGCGGATGGTCGCCACCGATGGTCGTCGCCTCGCCGTGGCACGCGGCGACTGCAGCGCGCCGGCCGATGGCGATTCCACCTGCATCGTGCCGGCCAAGAGCCTGTCCGTGCTCAACCGACTGCTCGACGATCCCGATGCCTCGGTGACGGTGAGCCGGGACCGCAACCGCCTGTCGATCCAGGTCGGTGAAGCCGCCACGCTCGTCTCGAGCCTGGTCGAAGGCACGTTCCCCCCCTTCGAGGACGTGATCCCCAAGGACCACGACAAGCGGGCGACGTTCGATACGGGCGAGTTCGCCGCGGCCATCCGTCGCGCGGCGCTGCTCACCAGCGAGGAAAGCAAGGGCGTCCGGCTGGCCTTCGGCCCGGGCATGCTGCGCCTGTCGAGCCGCGTACCCGAGATGGGCGAGGCCGACATCGAGCTGCCGATCGCGAAGTACGAGGGCGACCCGATCGAGATCGGCTTCAACCCCGTGTTCATCACGGATGTCCTGAAGATCGCCGACGTGCCGGAAGTCATCGTCGAACTCAAGAGCCCAAACAAGCCGGGCGTGGTCCGGCTCGGCCAGGACTTTGTCTACGTCGTGATGCCCGTCAACGTGGGCTGATCATCAGGGGCGCGCCGACCGGGCTGCGCACCGTGGTGGCATGACGAACCATTGCATGAACGACAGCGGGGTGCGCCACTCGGCGCACCCCGCGTTGCTTGGCATCAGGTCCCCGCCCGACGACGACCCCGTTGCGGCGGGGCATCGACCGGGGATCGGGTTCACTTGCGGGCGTACTTGACGCTGCAGCCGTAGGGCTTGGTGGTCGCCGGTTCGACGGCCTTGCCTTCCTTGAGAGCCTTCACGGCTTCGACGACGTAGTTCTTCGAGCCCTTGTCGTCGATCGCACCTTCGTAGGCGAGCTTGCCATCCTTGCCGATGACGAAGCAGTGCGGCGTGGTCTTGGCGCCGTAGGCGTGACCGACCTTGCCGTCACCGTCGATCAGGGCCGGGGCCTCGATCTTGTTCTTGGCGAGGTAGTCGGCGCTCGACTTCGGGTCGTTCGCGGTTGCCGCCGTGCTGTTGATGAAGAGGAACACCACGTCCGCGTCCATCTCCTTGCACGACTTCATCATCGAACCGACCTTGCCCTCTTCGCAGACTTCGCGGCAGACCGGGCAGCCGGGGTTCATCCACTCGAGCACCACGACCTTGCCCTTGTAGTCGGCCAGCTTGTACTCCTTGCCGTCGGCACCCTTGAGGGTGAAGTCCGGAGCGGCCTCGCCGATCTTCGCGGCGGCCTTCTGGCCTTCGGCGGCGAACGCGGTCGGGGCGGTGATGGGTGCCAGCGCGAGCGCTGCACCGAACGAGAGCGAGGCGATGAGGGCGAGCTTCTTCATGGTTGGTCCTTCTGGTTGGGTTGGCCTGGATGGGTCCTGGATCAATGAACGGTTCGAGCGGGACTCTAGCCACGCCCGCCGTCCCGGTGGTGACCGGGCGGTTCACTTTGCCGCGGATGGCTCGGCCGGGACGCCAAGATCGAAGGCCC
>Ga0208787_1001239_pt1 | contig 11359 bp, 5 predicted proteins | sample Wag4_2014_7_11_FD_187362 | JGI IMG/M metagenome (GOLD analysis project Ga0208787, IMG submission 187362) | Fresh water microbial communities from Ohio, USA - Utica-2 Time Series HT 2014_7_11 (SPAdes) (version 2) | ecosystem: Environmental > Aquatic > Freshwater > Water tank | place: USA: Ohio... | reverse complement strand
ACGGCCAGTAGTTCAGGTTTATCTGACGAATATATTTTCGATAATAACTCAATTTCCTTTTCTCGACCTACCATAAAACATCATTGACTTCGCGGAATGTATATAAAATTACATAGATTCCGCGAACAATGCTTTTTATTTGATAAAATCTCTCGCTAATATTCTTGCATTTAACTGCTCTTAATTGAAAATAAGTTATAATTTATTGTATTACAAAGTTTTAATTCTGATAAATAAAAAAAATCAATTAAATTTTGGAGAAAACACATTGGTTTAGCGTGGTATTCATCATACATTTAAAAGAAAACAAAAAGACCATTGAAAATGAATTAATTAAGTTGTTTTTTAAGAAATTATCCTCCTTATCTGAACAATTCATTTTCCCCACCCTGGAATTTGAATATTTTAAGGAGTCTCTCGAAAATCGGAGAAACTTTAACGAAAAGGAAGAGTATTTAATACATAAAGCCAGATGTCGTCATAACAGTGCCTTAATAAAAGTTTCAAATAGTTTGGGATTAAAACATATAATAACAGGACATTCCCCCGACATTCCATATTTAACCATCTTTCACAAAGTGATTTTACGGATGATGAAATCAGACAAGTATTGGGTCATACTGATATTAAAACAACCAAGATTTATCTCAGAGAGAGAATCAGGACCCCCACCTTGAAAATCATGAAGAGATTTAACGAAGGACATTTCAACAACTAACCCGAAAAAGTGCTGCAAGGTTTGCTGCAGAGTTTATAAAATATTCTTAAATAACAAGTAAATAGTATATATAAAGTATTGATTTTTTAACGAGTGGTCCCGACGGGAATCGAACCCATATCTAGTGTTTAGGAAACACCTATTAAATATGATCATTGGATTTTCAACGATTTTACTAAGTAATTACATGGAAAATAGTAATTAAAACATTATAAATCAATTATTTACAACACACCTACTCCCCTACTCTTCCTTTTGTATGATGAAAATTTTATTTTAAAACTATTTTAAAATACATTGAATTTCATAATAGTACATATATTTTATTTTACACTATAATTTTGAAATTGATTTTGCTGCAATCTTGCTGCAGGTTCAGAATAGATAGTTGTTGTCAATTAATTGAAATTTGGAGGGTAAATTTTTGAAATTTACTTTGACCTTAGGCATATTAAGCAGAAAGAATCCGCTTAATCATTATTAGGTTAATCCTTTAAACATCTTATTGAATATCCAATTGTTTTAAATGATATGTTTACAACTCACAAAATATTAGTATTGTCAGTCTCTTAGACAACGAACTGAGAATCCATTCTCCTTACGCCTGCCGTAAATGTTCCAATAAACCTCTCTACTACTGCCTTGCAGTCCCAGGTTAACTTGATTGTCTGTTATGGATCCTTCATAAGAAGAACTCCACCAGATATAAAGATTATTAAGACCGATAAAGCCTCCTTTATTAGCAAGGCTACGTAAGCCACCAGGAAGGCCTGAAAAACCGCTTATGCTTGATGTCCCATTTACATTTGCTCTCATTTTTTCACCTGCAACAGTATTTCCGCCTAAAAAGTCCGTTAAGTTAGACCACTCATCATCGCGTGGAACATGCCAACCAGAGGGACATAATCCTCTTGAATCTGATACAGCAAACCCGTTATACAGATTACCATACGGTTCCTCATATTTTGTACTATCATTTGCATACCAGCATCTGCTCCCAGATGTTAAGCTTTCCCATGCCTTATCTTGAGTAACTACAGGAATAATTTCTCCATTCCTATACCTACTTACTTTAAGGTTTTCCTTTGTCCAGCATTGAAATCCAATAGTAACCACATTATAAATATTGTTATCTATATCCTTTATAGTGCTAGGACAATTTACCCAGGTCCTTGTCCTTACAGTATCTATATTTCCATAAATAGTTGTGTCATTATAAGTTCCATATGCCCTTAAATAATAAGTTGTATTAGGTTTCAAATCATAAATATAAGATTTGAATGTTCCATAATCACTACCATTTACTGTCCTTGTAGGCAGGGAGATAGTTGGAACCTCAGATTGTGACCATACAACTCCTCTTGCTTTTAGTCTACATGTGTGAAGATTGACATCCCAAATATTTCCACCAGAAACTAAATAAGTATATGATATAGTAGAAGGGGTGGTGCTTATATTAGGTACACTAATATTATAAGCCACTTCTTTCCCATAACCTGTTCCATTACTATTTTTTGCATATGATCTTATAAAGAGACTATCATGTGATAATGGTATATTTATTACAGAAGTAAATCCTCCTTTCCCGGGTCCTTCATTTGTTTTAGATGGTAATGAAATATCTGGATTAGGTCTAGTAGACCAAACACAGCCTTTAGATAATATTGGTGACCCTCCATCCATTAGATCATATACAGAAAAATATATCTCATAACAATTCCACGAAAGACCAATAGATGATCCAAATTTTGGCAATTTGTTAAAAAAAATAAGAGATATTTCTTCTCCATAAGCAGTCCCATTAATGTTTGTTGCATATGCCCTAACATAATAGGAAGTCGAATCAGTAATCGAAGTTAAACCACTTATGATTGAAGAAAATGTCCCCAAACCAGAACCATCAATAGTTTTGGTTGAAAGGGAAATTGTTGGGTTTGGACTTGTTGACCATACAACTCCCCTCGCTGTCACAGGTGATCCTCCATCTGACATAACATTTCCACCACCTTTTGCTGAATCTGCTGAAATAGTGGAATAATTAGTGGTACTAACAGTTGGAATGGTTGATACCCAAATCGGTTTTCCATCTTTATCTACTGATAATATCTGACCTTTTAAGCCTGGTAATGGTGTATTTAGATTATTTGACAAATTTGATGAATTAGAATGAATGGCGTAGGGTACACTCACCAATTGGGTAGTACCCGTAATTGAAAAATTGACACCTCCTGTTGGATCTGTTTCCGTCTTTAAGAAAAAACTTCCTCCTCCCCAATTGATTTCAGAAATCTTTCCCGTGGCATTTGTACCTCCTCCAATCATTAAACTAACCAATCCATTTATATTAGTTTGTACCCTATGGTTTTCTGAATATACACTTGTTCCAGATGCAGAACCTTGAAGGATGGAAAGTTTTATACTCACCATTTTCTCTGAAACAAGATTTCCATTGGCATCCCATATCACTGCCTGATAACTCATCAAGTTGGGAGCTTGGGATATTAAAAAATGGAATCCATAAATCATGCAAAAAAACGTGGAAATTAAATTTTTCATACAATCTTCTATTTTAACTCTGAACCAAAAAGAATTAATCACCTTATTATGCTAATGTTACCACTTTTGAAATCCTTACCTGGACCGTTTTCATCTATATATTCAACGCTAAATTGATAGATATAAACTCCAGAATTAGCAGGCGTTCCATTTATATATCCATTCCATCCAATATCATTTGAATTACTTTGAAAAACTTGCTTTCCCCAGCGATCATATATTAGCATTTCAAAAGAAACAATCTTTGTATCTGGTTGAAAAAACAACCTAAAATCATCATTAACACCATCATTATTAGGTGAGAAAACATTTGGAGCAAAAACGCTATATACAATGCATTTTTTGGTATTGACATAGATTGAATCTGAATAAACACAATTTCCAGAATATACTTGAAGCTTATAAAATCCATCTCTTTCAGCTAAAAATTCTTTACCTATCGTTTTATCTTGCCAAACATATTTGTCACCTTTAGCTTTTGTAGCTAAAAGAATGTTTTTACCTTCACAAATGGTGGTATCCTTACCTAGATTTACATCTATTGGAGAAACAAAAGTAATAGCAATGGTATCAATCCATTTGCATTCATTTAAATTTGCCGTAGCTATATATGTTCCGGTTCGATTTACATCAATAATTGGATTTAAAGAACCCGTATTCCATTTGATTGTTGACTCAGGAGGTATCGTTACATTTATTCTATGATTTGGCCTGTCACATAGGGTAGTATCTTGTCCAAGTTTAAAGATGGGTAAATCTTTAGTATAAACCTGCATCGAATCTCGTTCAGTGCATCCTTTTAATGCTACTGAAACATGAAAAACTCCCTCATTTGAAATTTTATAGCTGGAACTTTGGCTACCGTCTTGCCATTCATAAAATGCCTCTGGTTCAGAAATGGAGGCATTAATATCAATAAATTCTCCCTTACATATTGTAGTATCTTCTGGTAATACTACTTTGAATTCAGGACCTTTTATAACCTGTATCGTATCATATATAGTACAGGCATTTCCAAAAGTCACTTCTGCCCAATATTTACCTGGTAATTCTACTTTCATTAAAGGTTCAACTGAATTATTAAACCATTTATATTTTTCATCCGGGCTATAGGTATATGCATTTAATGTAATTGGTTTATTTTTACAAAGAACAAGATCTGGACCTAAAAATCCTTCAGGAATAAAATTTGAAGGAGTATCAAAAATCCAATTATTATTACTTTTTCCAATATCTACACTCCTAAATCCAGCATTAAATTTTATTGCACCGATACCTATCTGATCTCTCATTTGTATAAAATCTCCAATTATTATGCCCGAATTCATAATAATTTTTGCTTGTATCCCAACCTGTGTGCTATTAAGTTCAATAGGATTACAATTATTTCCAATAACTCTGAAATATTTAGTGATTTCCTGTGGATTGTTGGCATCTAGTTTATATGATTTGCCAGGATAAAACAATACGCTATCCATTACATGCTTCCCATTTATTGTACCATTACTTCGAAAATCCAGCGTTTTAATATTACTTGTTCCAGACGAAGTATTTAATAATCCATTTGTATTAATGTTTGAAAAAAGTATACGATTATAATTATGTGGAAAACTCTCATATAATTCTCCAAAATTTGTGAATTCTATGGTAGAGATTCCGGGTTCAATTGTAAAATAATTTGATTCACTTCGAAAGTATCTGGCCGTAATATAGAAATGACTCGAACCTAATATGAGTTTTTTTGTTAAATTGAATCTTTCTAAAAATTGACCAATCACAATTTTTTTGTTGTTAGAATTCAGAATACCATTAAATAAAGATAGGTAATTACATTTCAATGAATCCATTATAGTCCACCTACCAGAGCCACCGAAAAGCACATTGTTAAGTGATTGGCCTGATAAATGGATAGAATTCATTGTCAAGGATCCCTTAAATCCAAGTCTAAATATAAAAATTCGGGCTGAATCTCTAGATGGGAAATATAGGTTACCATAGATATCAAGATCAGTTTCAGATTTAGTGTAAATATTAGGAGAAAAAAGAATTCCTTTCATTGAAAGGTTTTTTGCGTATGCGTGTTTGTCAAGTACAATAGATTCCTCCGTATTAGAAAATGAATATTCATTAATAACAACATTATCTATAGGAGTAGGAATGCATTCACCACCTACCCCATTACTTTCCAATGACCAGTGAGAATTATCCGTCCAAAGTCCTGCACCTCCTACCCAATAAAGTGTCCTTTCGATTTTAGAAACAAAGTCAATATTTATATTATTTCCTAAATTCACCGAATTTTGAAATTTAGCCTTTCCTATTCCAATTGAAATCAAATCCTTTACAATAAAATTTTCTAAATTATGATTGTTTTCAAAATATATAGAACTTCTTAAGTCATCCTGGCTAGATCCAAAATAAATTAGCTCATTGCATTTGTTTGAGGATTTTAAATCGTTAACATAAAGGGTATCTCCTATATTTATCTTGTATTTATGACCTCCAGTAACTTCCCAACGTATAAATCTTAAAAATTTACCACCTACGATTAAATCATTGTTACTCTTAAATGAATTAAATTGAATAACTGGATTTTTAGCAAAGAAACTATTTCCAACGGAAATGCTTAAAGAACTATTATGTTCAAAATAATTAAATTTCAATGGGTTATTTCCCGAGATATTTACACTTGTTGGGTTGATAATCTTAATCAGTGAATTTCCAGAAAATAGAAGGAAGTTATTTGAATAAATCGCTAAACTTGATCTGGATATATCCCCTAAAATTACCACTAAGGAATTTCCCAGCATTAAAAACCTATTCTCCGCGGACTCACTTAAAAACCTAAAGCATTGCAAAAATTTATCATTGGTAATCAAGCCTCCTTTATTCAAAAACAAGTTACTGGTTACAATCAGATTATCCTCTAATTTCCAATTAGATAAGCCATTGAAATATAAATTATTTTTGATGGTTTCCTTTCCCATCTTAATACCAAAAATATTAATCCCAGAACTAACTTCACTACCTTCAAAATATACATCGCCATAAATATCCCAAATAACATTTTCATCAAGATATAGGGAACCTAATATATGAAGGTTTTGTGTTCGTTCTCCCTTAAATGAAACAATTCCTTTTATACCTATCCAGTTCATTGATCTACAATAAGCATCTTCGACATCCAGTGATACTGCGCCTCCAGAATCAGAAAAACTAAATTCATCAAAAAAAACATTTGTGGCAGATGAAGGAACACAATATGAAGGTTTACCGCCTGATTCGTAAGACCAATTCTTTGTATCATACCAATTACCTGTTCCTCCAATCCAATATAAATTTGTATTTCCTTTTAAAGGAAAAGACCAACCTTCATTATTGCCAAGATCAGAACTGTTAATTGCCATAAATTTTGCTAATCCCGTCCCGGTGATATCTCTTAATATCAAAAAATCTCCTTTTATCTCATTTGAGTTGCTGATAAATTTTGCTTTTAAACCAGGGGTTTCACTAAAAATTTGAATATGATTTGCACAATCTCCTTGTGCGGACAAGTATTTAAACCTATAGTTCTTAACAGCTTGAAATCGATATGTCCTTCCTTTTCCTAAGGACAAAGAGTCCATAGAAATGGATCCCCGAACAAAAGTTTCATTGTTTAAAAATAATTTGTTTAAGTTAAGACTGTCCACAGATAAATTGGAAATGCCAAACTGAGAAGTAAAATTTAAGGCGTCCCATCTTAATTTTCCTGCAATGCTATTCGCACGAAACGAGGCATCATCTGAAGTTAATATAAAGGAGGTGTTATTCCCTGAAAAATTACCTCCAAAATAGGAAATAGTACCAGTTGCATCGATGTTTAAATATTTCTTCCCCCATATTTCAATATTTGAATTATCTAAATTTATATTAGTTTTTGAATTATTAATATAAATTCTCAAAAATTTTGTTTTGATTTTAAAGCCTTTAGAACTAAAAAATCCACTTTCAAAAATTAAAATGCTATCAATTTTTATATCTCCATTTAATTGAAACGAACCTGAATTTTCTCTAAATCTAACCAGACCAGCAAAAGAGTTTCCTCCCATTTGAATTTGGGCATTATTTTCCAAAGAAGAAAAATTCACCTCATTAGGTGCATTAAAGTTTATTTTATCGTTTAACAAAAAATTGCCAAAAATATTTAAAACACCTGTATTCAAACCTTGAATTGTAGCTTTTTTATCAACTTTTGACATATCAAGAGAATAGCAAAATGTATTCTGAAGATCCATCAACACAACATGATTTGGTTCAGAAAATGAATTTGAATCAAATATTACCTTATCCCCAGCACCTGGTATTGCTGAAGGTCTTACATTTCCACCTGATGATAAGGCCCAATGACTCAAATCAGACCATTTACCAGAATTTCCAACCCAGTAAATATTTACTCCATAGGAGTGATTTAAATAAAATACAGTCAATAATGTAATTAAAATACTTGTTTTTTTTATCATATAGAGCAAATAGGGTTATTCAATGGGGAAATTTAAAAACATCAAAATAAAATTTAATATTATTAATCTATTTTTTAATGCATCTTACTGAAAAACCGTATGGATCAAGTGCAGAACCGCCTAGATCTAATTCTCTTCCTGTATTGCTTAAACTAACATAATAGATTAACCTAGGTGAATTAGATTCATCCAATGACCAAAAAAATGCGGAAGTGTTTATTCCGCCGTATGGTCCATTTTGATCTCTAAGTCCTCCAGGTAAAGCAGAAAATCCACTTTCATTTGTTGCTCCATAATTTGGTGCTTCCCACCCAGTTATATTTTTCATTTTTCCACCTACAAAATTACCCAAATAGTTTCTAATGGTATAAAAATCTCCAATTCCTGGAACCACCCAACCACTAGGACAAATTTCCTTTATAACAGCAATCCAATTATATAAATAACCATACTTTTCTAAATTTTTTAAGTCATTCCCATATATAGTTCTCTTTCCCTTTTCAGTATTCCCCCAAGTTGACCCTAATCCTCCTGTAACGCCACCAGTGGTATCTAACTTAATTTCAGTTCCATCATTAAATTTAGTAACTCTTAAATTTTCCTTCAACCAACATTGATTACCTATTTGTACTGTATTGTATGTATTTCCATCAATATCTTTTACAGTTGGTACTCCAGGGCAAGGAAACCCAATCCCAGTAGGAGAAATAGTTGCAAATTCAACAGGATCTCCATAGCCTGTACCCGCACTATTAGTGGCATAAGCTCTTATAAAAAATTTTGTATTCGGAATTAATCCAGTTATATTCGAAGAATATGTTCCAACTCCAGTTCCATCACTGGTTTTTGTTGAAAGGGAAATCGTCGGATTTGGATTCGTAGACCAGACAAAACCTCTTGAGATAATTGGAGATCCTCCGTCAGAGGTGACAATTCCTGAAACCTTTGAATCTGTTTGGGTAATTGATGTAACACCTCCTGTCACCACGGTTGGAATATTTGTTCCAATCCAAATCATTTTTCCATCTTTATCAATGGTTAATGTCTGACCAGGAGAACCTATGTTCTTGGTTGAAATATTCTTTGCTAATTCTGACGTATTTGATGCTAATGAATAAGGCACACTAACCAATTGGGTAGTGCCAGTTATAGAGAAATTAACTCCACCCGTTGGATCCGTTTCCGTCTTTAAGAAATAACTTCCTCCTCCCCAATTTATATCAGCTATTTTTCCTGTTGCGTTTGTTCCTCCTCCAATCATTAGACTAACCAATCCATTGATATTAGTTTGTACTCTATGAGTTTCAGAATAAACACTGGTTCCAGTTACTGAACCTTGCAGAATACTTATCTTTATACTGACCATTTTTTCAGAAACCAAATTTCCACTACCATCCCAAATCACTGCCTGGTAACTCATCAAGTTGGGAGCTTGGGATATCAAATTACCTATGAATACAAGGGTTATTAAACTTAAAAGGGTAATCTTTTTCATGTGATTATATCTTAACTATTTTGAAAATTCTGTTTTCTTTCTTTGATTTCAAGGAAATGAAATAATTACCAGCAGGTAAATCCCTCAAGGATATTTCAGATTTTTCTGATAAAATATTCCCATTTATGATTTCCTTTCCCAAATAATCCATAATGGTGTATCTAATTTGGACATCCTCCTTGGTTGAAATGATTAAGTTAAAAGTCTCTTGGGTTGGATTAGGATATAACTGGACTTCTTTTAAATAAACCAGTTCCTCAGTGGGAGTCGTTTTTTTGGTATAAACCTGCTGAACTCCCTCATTCAAATAGGAACCTGTTCCTTTTTTTAAAACATAAGCTACTTGACCAACCGTAAAACTAGTGGAACCACCCATTGATTTAAAATGACCTCCTGTCGTTGATAGTGCATTTTGTCCAAAAGAATTGAAACCAAAAGACACGAATACAACTAGGAGTATTATAGATTTTTTGATTATTTTGGTATTTAACATAATACGTAAACTTACCTTCTAATTAATCCTTTAAGCAACGGATTGAACCACCAAATGATTTGAAACTAACATTACTATCAGTTTGATCAGTTCTAATCACAGAACCTGGGTAAAGTAGTCTAAACCATGCATGATATCCAGATTCTGTAGAACTAAAATAGAAAGCCATATTACCGATATTCGTAAAATAACCCCTACTATATCTTTGGCCACCTGGTAAAGCTGAAAAAGAAGTTTCATTTGTGCCTGAAGACAACAATTTTCGACCTGCTAAATTTTCACCACCCAAATAGTCTGTCAATGTTGACCATTCTACATCTGTTGGGACATGCCAGCCTGAAGGACACAAGCCTTTTTTGTCAGATGCAGCATACCAATTATAAAGATTACCATAAGGTTCTTCAAAACTAATGCTATCGTTTGCATACCAACATCTCATTCCTGATGTCTGGCTTTCCCAAATTCTATCATTAATTATCACTGGTATAACATCCCCATTTTGATACCTACTTACTTTCAAATTTTCCTTAGTCCAGCATTGATAACCAATGGTAACTACATTATATACATTATTGTCAATATCCTTTACAGTACTTGGACAATTAACCCATGTCCTTGTCCTTACGGTATCTAACTTACCATAGCCAGTTCCGGCTCCGTTCGTTGCATATGCCCTGACATAGTAAACGGTATTGGGTTTCAAATCAAACATATAAGAAATAAAAGCACCGATTCCACCACCATTTACTGTTTTAGTTACTAAAGAGACGGTTGGGACCTCCGTTTGTGACCAAACAATCCCTCTTGCTAAAACATTTGACCCACCATCAAAAGTGACATTCCCTCCTGTTGTAAAAGTCAAATAAGAAATATCTGAAGCAATGGAAGTTATTACTGTTGGAGGTATTGCACCAATTTGGGTCTTAAATGAAACTTCATTTCCATAACCAGTTCCAGCTGAGTTTGAGGCATAAGCCCTTATATAATAGGTTGTATTTGGACTTAAACCTGATATATTAGAATTAAACGATCCTAAACCTATGCCGTCATTGGTCTTAGTAGGAAGGGAAACTGTCGGATTTTGACTCGTTGACCAAACCACACCTCTAGATATAGCCGGTGAACCACCATCTGAAGTAATTATTCCACCCGATATTGAACCATTGGTGGATATAGATTGGACAGGAATTGTTGTCAAAATGGGTATATTGGCAATAGTGGTAAAACTTATCTCATTTCCGTAACTCGTTCCAACACTGTTCGTAGCATAAGCCCTAATGTAATAGGTGGTATTTGAACTTAAACCGGAAAGATTAGATGTGAAGTTACCCATTCCTAACCCATCACTTGTTTTTGTTGAAAGTGAAATCGTCGGATTGGGATTGATTGACCAAACAACTCCTCTGGAAGTAACGGGTGAGCCACCATCTGAAATAATACTTCCACCAGAAACCGAAGAATTTGGTTTGATATCAGTTATAACATTTGTAGAAATAGTGGGTAAATTAGAAACCCATGTCATTTTTCCATCTTTATCAATGGTTAAGGTTTGACCAGGAGACCCAATGTTCTTGGTCGAAATGTTACCCGCTAAA
>Ga0208787_1001232_pt1 | contig 11394 bp, 8 predicted proteins | sample Wag4_2014_7_11_FD_187362 | JGI IMG/M metagenome (GOLD analysis project Ga0208787, IMG submission 187362) | Fresh water microbial communities from Ohio, USA - Utica-2 Time Series HT 2014_7_11 (SPAdes) (version 2) | ecosystem: Environmental > Aquatic > Freshwater > Water tank | place: USA: Ohio... | reverse complement strand
CTATCTCTCCTTCTGCATCAATAACGTACCACTTGTGCTGAACAGTTTGTTTATTGGCGTGTACCGTCTTGTAACTGAGCGTATCCACTATTTGATTTGTTTAAAATGAAGGAATTAAGAAAAACTGCTTAAATAAGCGACTGCAAAAGTATATTTCTTTTTATTCCAAACAAACTTTTATGTCATTTTTTTTTATAAAAAAATCGTAACTACCTGAAAAACAATAAAAATTTCGACATCTTTTTTTTATACCCTAACCAACTTTTTACTTTTCCTTTTGTTATTCCTTCCTTCTACCTAAAGAAATCGCTAAATTTGTCCTTGAAAATATCATTTAATGTCAGAAAAAAAAACCTTTACTCCTGATAATGACCCTACTGCATCGAGTAGAAAGCAGGATCACATTGAACTTGCCTTCCGGTCTCAGGTTTCATCAGCCGATATACGGAACGAATTTTACTATGAGCCGCTTCTTTCTGCCCATCCTGCTGACGCCTCTCTCCTCGAAACTCCTTTTGGATCAAAAGTAATGCGTGCGCCATTATGGGTTTCCAGTATGACAGGAGGTACGGCATTGGCTGGAAAAATTAATAAAAATCTGGCGCTTGCCTGTGCCGAATTTGGCCTGGGTTTAGGTCTCGGATCTTGCAGACCCTTGCTTTTCAGTGATGAAACATTAAGCGACTATGCCGTCAGGCCCATTTTAGGCGAGAGTGTTCCCTTTTATGCCAATTTGGGCATTGCTCAAATCGAAAAATTGTGGCTGCAGAAAGAATTATTCAGAATCCCTGCTTTAATTGAAAAACTAGCGGCAGATGGCCTAATTATTCATATCAATCCTCTACAGGAATGGCTACAACCCGAAGGAGACAGATTTACCTATCCTCCCATTTTTATCATTCAGGAACTCATTCGCCATTATCCGGAAATTTCACTTATAGTCAAAGAGGTGGGACAAGGAATGGGGCCGCAAAGTCTTAAAAAACTGCTTATGTTACCTCTCACTGCAGTAGAATTTGCCGCTGGGGGTGGAACAAATTTTTCAAAATTAGAACTCTTTCGCGCCCACCCCGACCGTGCCGAAGCTTTAGATCCCTTAACCAAAGTAGGTCATGATGCCAATCAAATGCTTGGCTTTTGTAACGATATTTTCTTGAGCCACGCACCTGATATAAAATGTAAACTTTTAATCATTTCCGGTGGAATTCAAGACTTTTTACACGGTCATTATTTAGTAAAGACATCGAAAATACCCGCAGTTTATGGTCAGGCTTCCTTATTTTTGAAATACGCAAGAGATGATTATTCGACCCTACAATCGTTTGTTAAACATCAGATTGAAGGACTCGTTGTAGCTAATCATTTCCTAACTATGCCACCGTCCTAATGCATCTCCCTTATGAGTAATAAATTAATTTCTGGATTTTCAAAGTTATCTAAAAAGGAAAAAATAGATTGGGTAAATACTCACTATGGTACTGCTCATGTGACTTCCAACATCGATGATTTCTCCGTTTTTTGTCATGAAAATCCAGCCATTCAAGAAGTGATTGATGGATTTAGTGAAAATACCATAAGTAATTTTATTCTTCCTTATGGCATAGCTCCAAATTTTTTAATCAATGGCGTGGTTTATGCCGTTCCTATGGTTATCGAGGAGAGTTCCGTAGTTGCTGCTGCTTCCAGTGCAGCAAAATTCTGGCTATCCAGGGGCGGCTTTACATCGACCGTTTTATCTACCGTTAAAATCGGACAGATCCATTTCAAATGGTTTGGTGATACTTCCCTGTTATATCGTTTATTTCCTGATATAAAAGAGAAGCTTCTGCTGGAAAGTAAATATTTAGGTGCTAATATGGTAAAAAGAGGGGGTGGAGTCACAGATATAGAACTCCTTCACTTCGGTCATTTAGAAGAAGGCCTTTATCAACTGAGAGTCAAATTTGAGACGGTAAATTCTATGGGGGCCAATTTTATTAACACCCATTTAGAATCGTTTTCCTCTTCACTCAAAGAATATTTTGATTCCGTCAGTTTTCTTTCTCCTGAAGACAGAGAGCTCCTTATTATTATGTCCATTTTATCAAATTATACGCCCGAATGTTTAGTAACGGCCACTGTCAGTTGTCCTGTTAGTGACTTTAATGGCATTTATAAAGACATGGGTGCCGCTGAATTTGCCAATAAATTTCAACAAGCAGTGCGCATTGCCGAAATTGACCCATACAGAGCCACTACGCACAATAAGGGAATTTTTAACGGAATTGACGCCGTTATTATGGCTACAGGTAATGATTTCAGAGCTGTAGAAGCAGCAGGTCATGCATATGCAGCAAAAGATGGTTCCTACAAATCTTTGAGTGTTTGCCAGATTGAAAATGATATTTTTACATTTTCCCTGACGCTTCCGCTAGCTATTGGAACCGTCGGCGGGTTAACTCACCTTCATCCTTTAGCCAAAAAAACACTCTCCATTTTAGGAGAGCCCGATGCTCCCACGCTTATGCAAATCGTTGCTGCCGTGGGTCTTGCACAAAATTTTGCTGCAGTGAAGTCTTTGATTACCTCAGGTATCCAGGACGGGCACATGCGCATGCACCTGATGAATATCCTGGTCCATCTACAGGCGAATGAGGAGGAAAAAAGCAGCGCTTTACATCATTTCAGCAAGATACCCGTTTCTTTTTCCTCGGTTCGTGAGTTCATAGATTCAATGCGGTCTGAAAAATGAATGGGACAACATATTTTTCACATGGAAAACTCTTAATAACAGGGGAATATGCTGTTTTAGACGGAGCAAAAGCATTGGCCCTACCTACTATATGTGGTCAGCATCTGCATTTTCATCCCCACCCTGGTTCACATTGCCTCCTTTGGGAAAGTTTCACCGATCAAGGATATTTGTGGTTTTCTGCCTCATGGGAACTACCTTCTATGAAGGTTATTGTCGGTGAGGGGTTGCCTGAAACTGATATCCTTACCTCACTCCTAACCACAATGATGTCAGAAAAGGGACTTACCTCTTCTTTTTTTGAGGGCAAAATAGAAACCCGTCTCGATTTTCCGAGAGAATGGGGATTAGGAACCAGTTCCACTCTTATATCTTTACTTTCAAAATGGACTCACATTAATCCCTATTACTTGTTGAAAAAATCATTCGGGGGTTCTGGATATGATATTGCCGCAGCAGCAGCAAATGGTCCCATCACTTATAGAATAATAAAGGAAAATAACGAAAAACCTGAAGTAAAAACAGCACCATTTAACCCCTTGTTTTTAAACAATATATACTTCCTTTTCTCCGGCAAAAAGAAAAACAGCAGAGAAGGAATTTCAACCTACCGTTCTAAATCATTAAACCCTACCTATATTTCCGAAATATCACAACTCACTGAAAAAATTCTTACCGTTGAGCATTTTTCAGACTTTTGCGCATTGATAAAAAAACACGAAGAAATTACCGGACGTCAATTAGATTTAATACCTATCCAGGAGGAATATTTTTCAGATTTTCTAGGGGTAGTAAAATCCCTGGGCGCATGGGGCGGCGATTTCTTGATGATTTTAACCGAACTACCCCAAAGTGACATTATACCCTACTTCAAAAACAAAGGTTTTTCAACCCTTTTCACCTATAAAGAATTGATAATTAGTGAACATAAATAAAAATTATGCCAACCAAGTGGAGTGAATGTGAATTGATTTCTTCTAAAGAATTAACGCCTCAAACGAGACTTTTCACTTTCAAATTATTGGGTGACGACGTTTTTACATTTAAAGCAGGTCAATTTATTACTTTCGACCTTCCTGTGCACGAAAAAAGACTTTACCGATGGAAAAGCTATTCTTTAGCTAATGCACCCGATAACACGAACCATTTTGAACTGTGCATTGTAAAAAATGAAGGAGGATTGGGTACTACCTATCTGTTTGACCAAATAAAAACTGGAGATAAACTGAAATTCAAAGGTCCTGAAGGTAGCTTCATTTTACCTGAAAACAGGCCTGAAACCATCTGTTTTATTTGTACGGGAACAGGCATTGCACCCTTTAGAAGTATGCTGTGGGATATTTGTCACCATCCAGTAAAAGCTACATCAATCCGGGTTATATTTGGCACAAGAAAAATGGAAAATGTCCTTTTTTTAGATGAATGGCGGGAATTAATGAAATTATTACCTGATTTTCAAATACATATAGCTCTCTCCAGAGATGAAGAATTAGCGCATAACAAAGAGAAGAACATTTTTTTCTATAAGGGTTACGTTCATCAGATTTATCAAGAGCAAAAATTATTTGATGCGAAGGAACCAATATTTTATATTTGCGGATGGCGAAATATGATTGATGAGGCGCAAAAAAATTTATTGAACCTTGGTTTTCCATCTTCCCATATTCAAACTGAACTTTATGGCTGATGGGGAAATAAAACTATTTTATTAAGAACGTGTTTTTACCTAAAACCAACCTTTTTATCACCATGGAAAATACTACACCACAAAGTCCGGTTCTGATATATACGGAGCAAACGCCGAATCCAGAAACCTTAAAATTCGTCACCAACAGAATGCTTTATAAAGGTACGTCTGACTTTAAAGAAGTCAATGCAGCCCGTGAATGGTCTCCATTAGCTACCGAATTATTCCAATTTCCTTACGTTAAGGGAGTTTATATTTGTAATAATTTCGTGACTATTTCAAAGGAGTTTAACTACGCATGGGAAACTATTCTCCTTCCTTTAAAAGAGTTTATAAAAGAATATGTTGCTAATGGATCTGAAATTATAAGTGAAGGTTATGCCGAGGCCATGCTGGCTTTTGAGGCTGAAAATAATAAACATGAAGTTCATACTGGCGAACAAAGTGAAACGGTAAAGAAGATAAAAGAGCTTATTGATACTTATGTTAAGCCTGCTGTTGAAATGGACGGTGGAAACATTGAGTTCAAAAGTTTTTCAGAAGGAATCGTCACTGTTACGTTACAAGGAAGTTGTAGCGGTTGTCCAAGTAGCACCGTTACTCTCAAATCAGGCATAGAAGGCATGTTAAAACGCATGGTTCCTGAAGTAACCGAAGTGGTTTCAGAAATGGGATAAGATTAAATGAAAGCGGCTATCTAAAAAGATAGCCGCTTTTTTATGCTACTTTATACATAGGGCTAACTGGCCTTTGTGATGGTAAAGGATGAAAAATGGATGATTTTCTAAGATTATGCAACATGGATAGTAGATTATTCAAAATTATCGTAAAAACGCGATGCTTCGCCTCTTCTTCAAGATAGGTTTTGATTTAATATTTACTCCTAACACCCAGTTCTGAATCACGGATTTTAAGGATTATAGGATTTCACGGATGATAGATAACGTCTTCAGTTTGGATGTACTGTTTATTTGCCGTGTAATGAAATAATTGACGGATGCCGTAGGGGCGAATTGCATTCGCCCTTTTTTTCGTAGAATCCCCGTTTCAATTATTGGATGAATTTCCTGTATAATAAATGTGTGAATGGTTTGTGACGCGAATTGGGAAATCTATCTGTATCCTAACGGGCGAATGCAATTCGCCCCTACTCTCCACTAATTAATTAAATTTCATATAGATATATATATATAATTAACGAAGTAAAAAACTTTTATTTTAATGAAATATGTTTTTATATTTACCAAATAATTAAAAAGTTAACCTCTCCAAAATCACCAGTAGTGTATCTTTAAATACACTCTTAATTTCTGTATTGGAGATATGAGAATATTTATCACTTTTGTTTTTTTGTCCCTGTCCATCCTGGCAAATAGTCAAGAAATAAGTCCGAAGAACTTAGTTGGTTCCGCCAAAAAAGAAGGCAAAACCTTTAATACTTACGCTTTATTTACTGAAGAAAATGGAGTGCTTCGACAATATAAAGGGGCGAATGAGGCTTTTTCAGAGAAGAAATTTTTCTCCACTTCACCTGCAAGAATAAGAAGATTACTAGATGATGCGCCGAAACAATTTACACTCATCCTTCCGGGGCTTAAGGAAAATCTATCCATTGAACTGGTTGCCATTGATTTATTAAGCAGTGATTTTCAAATGATGCATGCCTCAGGAGTGACTTTGGAGGAAAATTCAGACATTCAGCATTTCCGGGGAATTGTGGGAAAAACACCAGGATCTTTTGCCGCTGTAACCGTCAGTGAATCAGGTATTCAAGGATCCATTTTTACCAAAGAAACAGGAATGCAGGTATTCGGACCAATGGAAGAAACGGAAGGAAATTTAAATGTTCCCCATATTTTATATCCCGCAGACGCATTTCCCAGCAAAGAAAAATTAACCTGTTTAACTCCAGATGATACCAGGCCATATAGCCCGCAGGAATTAGGTGCCAATGCGACCTTAAGAACTGGTCCTAAATGTGTTAACGTATATTTAGAGGTTGATAACGATATATTTACAGATAAAGGGGGGACTACCAATACGACGGCATTCATGACCGGATGGTTCAATCAAGTAGCTACTTTGTATGCCAATGAAAATATAAATCTAAGACTAAGTGGATTATTCCTTTGGGATGTACCAAGTCCATATACAGGAAGTGATTACAATATGCTTACCCAGTTTGGTGCGCAGAGACAGACGATTAAAGGTAATATTGGACAATTAGTTTCTTACAAAGGCCGGGGCGGTATAGCTTGGTTAAATGGGGTTTGCTCCTCATCCACTCGATTTAAATTAAGTTATGGCAGTGCGCTGAAATCATTTCAAAATGTGCCCGCATTTTCATGGAATGTGATGGTTATGGCTCATGAATTGGGGCATATTCTAGGTTCTCAACATACACATGCCTGTGTATGGAACGGAAATAGTACTGCTTTAGATGGGTGTGCCGGAGCTACCGAGGGCGGTTGTGCGCTCCCCCCGCTCCCTCCAAATGGAGGAACCATCATGTCTTACTGTCATAATACGTCGGTTGGAACAAAATTTGCTAATGGATTTGGTGAACAACCAGGAAATGTAATCAGAAATCGTATTGCTTCAGCAACCTGTTTACAAACATGTCCGCCCATTGATAATTCAGGAACTGGAACGGGTTCTGGGACAGGCGGTGGTTCGTCCAGCGGAAATGGGGCGGGTTCAGGAACAGGAACTGGTTCAGGTTCTGGGACGGTTGACTCCTGTCGAATAATAAAATTAGAGTTAACACTCGATTTATTTGGTACTGAAACTACCTGGCAATTAAGGGACAGTGCTCAAGTGGTAAAACTCTCTGGTGGCCCCTATTTAAATAAAAGAAACGGGCAAAAGGTAAACGCTCAACTCTGCCTTATGCCTGGTTGTTATGCACTACAAATTTTAGATAATGGCGGTGATGGATTATGTTGCAGTTACGGTAATGGTGGATTTATCATTTCAAATGCAAAAGATTCAGTTCTTTCCAGATCTGGAACTTTTACAAATAATACCACCCTTAATTTTTGTATTCCAAAATCAGCTTCAGGAGGTAGTGGTTCGGGAAGTGGTGGTGGAACCGGAAGTGGCTCGGGAAGTGGTCCAGGTTCTGGCGGAGGTTCTGGCTCAGGTAGCGGATCAGGCACACCTGATTCAACTTGTTTATTCTTAGATCTGATAAAAAATAAAGTGGTCACCTTCGCAGGCACCCAAGATTTGGGTACTGTTGAGGTCATAGAAAATGGAAAAGGGGTTCATTTGAAAGCCAATGCCTGGAAAAAAATAATGGGAAATTATGTCGTCACGGCAAATACGGTTGTTGAGTTTGAGTATAAAAGTAATCTGGCGCCAGAAATCATAGGCATTGGCTTTGATAATGACGAAGAAATTAGCGCAAATTTAAGTTTTCAAGTGGGTGGGTACCAACGATGGGGTATCCAAAATCACCGATCTTTTAATAATCTTTCAAATTGGCAGAAAGTATCCATTCCTGTTGGAAAATTTTATACAGGAACTTTTTCCAAATTTGTATTTATTTGCGATGAAGACAAATTTAATCCGCCTGGTGATGCAATGTTCAGAAATATACGCATTCATCAAGGCAATTGCACCGCTAATTTACCAAACAAACCTGTCTCAGAAGAAGAAACGGTTCCTAACGAAATTAAGGTTTTTCCCAATCCAGGAAACGGAAATTTTACGCTTCAGTTAAATGGACAATTCGATCAAGATATTTTCCTAAGTCTTTATTCTGCCATAGGAAATAAAGTAATGGATCAGGTAATTTCAAAAAGTGACCTTCAAATGCTTCCGCTTATTTCTCCAAATCTGGCGCCCGGTGTTTATTTTTATCATTGGCGGTCGGGTGATAACACAGGAAAAGGAAAGCTGGATGTCATCACAAATTAACAAAAACTGCTGAGTTTCATAAAATCTGATGCGCAAATAAATAAATTGCATTTCTTGGTATAGCGTGATATTATTAAAACAGTTGAATACTTTTTAATATTAACTAATAATGAAAGGGGCAAATGTGATTAAAAAATCGAACTGAAGCAGATAAATGATTATTAACTTCAAATGATTAATTTATATCAAAAAACCTATTTCCATTTATGAAATATCTTACCAAGATGATCTCATAATTAACACCGAGACTTTAGAAATTAATATATTTGAAAAAAAACCTATGTATATCTCAATAACTGGACTAAAACCAAAAGGACTTTGGGGATTTATTAAATTCTGGACTTTAGCTGTTCCGACTTTTCGTGAGGCTCAGGTAGCAAAAGGAAATATGTATTGCGCCGTAAAACGTATACAAGAATATCAATGCACGGTTACAGCATGGGAAAACAGGGATTTGATGTTAAACTTCATGAGAAATGGAACTCACCTTACGGCCATGAAATCATTTCATAAAATAGCTACAGGAAAAACGTATGGCTTTGAATCTGATAAAATTCCTTCCTGGAGCGAAGCATTTGAACTTCTAAAGACAAAAGGCATCACCTATTAAAATCCACCCTTTCTTAATTAATATATTGGATATTTTTAAGCGTTTTGCCAGCATAAAAAACAAAATGGTCACCAGGTAGAGGCGACCATTTTATTTTTACATAATATAAATAGAAGATAAATTAAGGAACCACTACCTTTTTTGCAGGTAAATCCTTAACCATAATCGTTCTTTTTGAGGTTGTCTTTTTTCCAGGCGTTACCAAAGCCATTTCGAACGCCTTTTCAATATTTAGAATTCCCCCGGACACAGAAAGAGAAGAAAACGGGATTTTTTCATCGTCGGTACCAGGCTTTACAACCATTTGATTTTGTTTAACGGCTGACTCCATTAGTATAGATTTTATCTGGACCACGGTCAAGTCAGGAAAATAGGAACGTAGAAGTGCGGCTGCCCCGGCCACCATAGGAGCTGCCATACTGGTTCCTGGATAGCTATCGTATTTAGAACCTACCACCGTTGAATAAATATCTACCCCAGGAGAAAATAAATCGACTCTTTTTCCACTATAATTAGAAAAATCCGCGGCTATTTTTTCATCACCCTCCCAATTTAAAGCACCTACTTCCAGCCAGTTAGGAGCAAATTTAGGCCCGAATAATCCTTTTTTACTAAATTCATCATTAGGATAATTATTGGTTCCGTTGTTTTCGCTTCCGTCATTTCCCGCAGCATGTACTAATAAAACATCTTTTTTTACTGCATATTTAATGGCTTCATCCACCGTTTTTTTATTGGGAGAATACCCTTTGCCAAAACTCATATTAATGACTTTTGCACCATTATCCACTGCATATCTGATAGCATTAGCCACGTCCTTATCTCTTTCATCTCCATCGGGAACTGTTCTTACTGACATGATACGAACATTATCAGCTATGCCATCCATACCAATATCATTTCCTCTAACAGCTCCAATGATACCTGCAACATGCGTGCCATGGTTAGCGTCAGGTCCTCTAACATCATTATTTCCGTAATATTTTTCAGTTACATCGGTGTAATTATCACCCACTAAAATGCGTGGATCGAAATCGGGATTGTAGTTATAATTCAAACGTTCATCAAAATAGTCATAAGCTTCATTCAATTGATCTAAAAATCCTTCAAAAGTTGCACCCTGACTCATTTGTGCTTTCAAAATCTGTACCAGTCTAGCGAGCATCTGATCAGGGCCTGGTTGAACCTTTTCTAAATCGTCAAGGGATATGCCCGTTTCTTTTCCTAATTGTTTCGTTACTTTAGCAACTGATTCTTTAAGAGCCTTATAAGTAGGCCAGGTTTCACTCAAGGATTTTCTTTCTCCGAGCACTTTTTCTTCCATTTCCTTGTACTCAGCATATCTTTTTTTATCTTTTGAAGACAAAGAACCAGGATCTGCCTTTTCAAATTCCTTTTTGTAAGAGGCATATAAACGGGTAATTTCAAGATTATCCCGATGGACATTTTCCCCTTTGGCATTACCAATAAAGTTCCAGCCATGAACATCGTCTATATATCCATTTTTATCATTATCAATACCGTCACCAGCAACCTCACCCGGATTAATCCACATGACAGACTTTAAATCTTCATGTTCGTAATCAACACCAGAATCTATAACAGCAACGACCACTGTTTCACCCTTTTTACCAGCCATGCTGAGCAATCTGCTATATAGGGATTCTGTACTTATTCCTGGAAAACCATCTTGTTTAGGGTCAAGATTAAACCAATTTTTAGGAGCCTGATCTTGGGCGTTAAGAAAGGTAAATCCAAGGCCTAAAAGAATAAGAAAAAAACGATTTAACATATTTTAATTGTTTTTATTTTAAAAAGTTTGACAAGATAATAGTTTAGAATAAATAACGCGATTATTTTTAAAAGTATGATAAAAGACGAATAAAAAACTTATTTTTTTAAACTTTTGTTAACTTTAATCATCTAACTATTTAAAAATCAACTTTGCAGAAAATTTATCTATTTCTTTTTTTTGTATTCTTAAGTACTTTTGGTCGGGCCCAGTCTAATGAAGGAACCAGGTTTCATCTTGCATTCTTAGAACATATAGATATTGGTAGAAATAATATGGTGGTTATGATTACCTCCAAATATAATACCTCAGGCACAGTGGAAATGCCCCTTTTAGGTTGGAAACAATCTTTTTCGGTTACGGCCAATCAGGTTACTATTGTAACCTTACCTAAAACAGCTGAAACCATAGGTTCTGAAATGTTGTCTTCCAATGGAATTTCGATAAGTAGCGAAAAGAATATTAGTGTTTATATGCATCAATATTATAATCAGCGATCTGAAGCTTCTATCGTTTTGCCCGATGATGCTTTAGGGACAGAATATTATGCGATTGCCTATAAAACTTACCAAAGAAGTGGTATAGTTTATCCATCGGAATGCGTCATTGTTGGTGTTAAAGAGGATACAGAAATTGAAATTACCCTCAGCGAC
>Ga0208787_1001229_pt1 | contig 11416 bp, 12 predicted proteins | sample Wag4_2014_7_11_FD_187362 | JGI IMG/M metagenome (GOLD analysis project Ga0208787, IMG submission 187362) | Fresh water microbial communities from Ohio, USA - Utica-2 Time Series HT 2014_7_11 (SPAdes) (version 2) | ecosystem: Environmental > Aquatic > Freshwater > Water tank | place: USA: Ohio... | reverse complement strand
CCGGCGCTCGAAGGCGTGCGGCTCGGCCTCGGCCGAAGCCCGCGTGGTCTGCGTGAGTTCGCCCAGGAAACGGACAACGATGCGGGCCCGGTCACCATCGACTTCGGCGGTTTCGACGTCCGAGCGTGGCGGATTCAGGACTTCGACGCCTTCCTGGCGACCGGCAGCTTCCCGCTCGGCCATTCCGACCTCGAAGGCCGCCAGCACATCGGGGGTGAGGAGAGGCTTCAGCACCTCACGGTCCCCCGCGGCGTAGGCGGTGACGATGGACCGATAGGCCGACCGGGCCGTGGACAGAAAGGCTTGGTGGTCAAAGCCGGGATCCCGGGCCCGCACTGCGGCGAGCCCTTCAGGAGGCTCATCGGGGGTGGTGGCGTCTGGAGTCAGGGGAACCCCGGGCCGGCGGAGCGGCGCCGCGTCAGGGGCGCGTACGGCCCGGTCTTCCGGTTGGCGGCCAACCCGGCGCCCCAGCACCGCATAGAGCTGCAACAGGGCCAGAGCGGCGACGATGGCGAGGAGGATCAGCTGCAGCACGGCTTGGGCGGTTCACTTCAATGGTTGCTTCCAGCTCTGTATATAGAGGGTTCTATCGCTCCCGTCAGGTGCCGGGTGCCGAGATTGCGCACTCGACGCCCCCATGATAGCCACCCCGACGGCTTTCGGGCCGGTTCTCAGCCCGGTTCTCAGCCCAATTTTCAGGCCGCACCGGGGCGGTCCAGGTCCATACGGAGCCTTGCGAATGTCGGACGCCGATACCCAGATTGTACCCGCAGAGGCCGAAGTCCCCGTCGCCCCCGAGCCCGGGATCCGCATCCTGGCGCAGTTCGTCCGGGACCTTTCGTTCGAAAACCCGCGGGCACCGGATGTCCTGAGGTCGGGCGGACCCCAGCCCCAGATCGACATGGGTGTCGAGATGAACGCCCGGGGCCGGGATGACGGACTCTTCGAGGTCGACCTGCGGCTGTCCGCCCGTGCCGTGCGCGAGGACGGGCCGGTGTTCATGGTCGAGTTGGTCTATGGCGGCCTGTTCGCTATCGATGGGGTCCCAAGCGACAGCCTCGAGCCCATCCTGCTGGTGGAATGCCCCCGGTTCCTGTTCCCCTTCGCCCGCCGGATCATCGCCGACGTAACGGCTGATGGTTCCTTCCCGCCCTTCTTGCTCGATCCGATCGACTTCAGCGCCGTCTACATGGCCCGAAAGGCAGAGGCTGAAGGCATGGGTGAGGCCCAAGGGACCGCCTGACCCGTCAGGACGGGTCGGCTTCCAGCCAGGTCTTCCAAAGGTTCGATTTCAGGGTCCCCAGGACAAACTCCGCATGCCGCGCGCGCTCGGCCTCGGTGGAAAGGCGGATCAGGGCATTTGGACGCGCGCCGTAGGGTCCCCGGGCCGCGGATGCCGCCAGGCCGGAGGCGGTCTCAATCGTCAGCTCCAGGGCCCGCTCACGGCCGCCGCTGAGTTCGAGATAAACAGACGCCAGAAGCCGGGCGTCGATCAAAGCGCCGTGCTTCTCGCGCTCCGACAGGGAAATCCGGAACCGCTTGCACAGGGCGTCGAGGGAATTCTGCATGCCGGGAAACCGCCGGCGAGCCAGGGCCAGGGTATCGATCCATCGGGGCTCAGGGATCTCTGGCAGGCCGGCAAGGCCCAGTTCCCAGTTCACGAAGGCCCGGTCGAAGCTGGCATTGTGGGCCACCACCGGTGCCTCGCCGACGAAGTCGAGGAAGGCATGGGCGATGTCGGGGTCGGCAAATTTCGGCTTGCCCCTCAGGAAGGCTGAGGACAGGCCGTGGACCCGCTCGGCATCAGCCGGCATGTCGCGCTCGGGGTCGATATAGGCGTGGAAACTCCGCCCGGTGGGCAGGAGGTCCTCGATCTCCAGGGCGGCGATCTCGACCAGCCGGTGCCCGAGGTGGGGCTCGAAGCCAGTGGTTTCGGTGTCGAGGACGATCTCTCGGGACATTTTTTGGAGATGCCCTGTTTCGGCCCCGGCATCAATCTGAGGGTCTATCTGGCGAGGCGCGCCTGGGGGTCCATGTGGGATGTCGAAGGGCGGCCAGGATCCGCGTCACCTCCGCTCGCGCGGGCTCGAGGCCACGGCTGGTATCGATCACGAAATCCGCGCGGGCGCGCTTGTCGGCATCTGGAGTCTGGCGCGACAGGATGGCGTCCAGGCGTTCCGGGGTCATACCCTCCCGTGCGAGGACCCTCGCCCTCTGGACATCCGCGGGGGCAGTGACCACGGCCACGGCGTCCATGTTGCGCTCGCCGCCAGTCTCGAAGAGGAGTGGGATGTCGAAGACCAGTATGTCCGCACCCGAAGCTTCGGCCTTGCGCAGAAACTCGGCGCGATCCCGGCCCAACAGGGGGTGGACCACAGAGTTGAGCCGGGTCATGGCCGCATCGTCCCCAAGGACCCGCAGTCTCAGGGCCTCCCGGTCCACAGCGCCGTCCCGGGTCACGCCGGGAAAGGCGGCCTCCAGGGGCTCCACGGCGGTGCCCCCCTTCACATAGAGGTCGGCCACCGCAGCGTCGGCATCATAGACCGGGACGCCAGCCTCCCGGAACATCTGCGCCGTGGTGGATTTGCCCATGCCGATGGAGCCGGTCAGGCCGAGGTGGATCATTCCGCGTCTCCCAGGATTCGGAGGACCCGACCGCGGACATCGCAGTCGGCGGGGGGCTTCTGGCCGAAGAAGGCCTCGAAGGCGGGCATGGCCTGGCCGATCAGCATGTCGAGGCCATCCACGGTCGCCAATCCGCGCGCTGCGCCGGCCAGGAGGAAGGCGGTGCGAAGGGGCCGGTAGGTCATGTCCATGACGACGGCGTGATCCGGCGCTGCGGTCATGTCCGGGGGCGGCGCGGCGGCCTCGCCCAGCCCGGCGGAACTGGCGTTTATGACGGCCGCGGCACCGTCGAGGGCGGCGGCGGCGTCCGGAAGGTCAAAGATGCGGATCGGCCCGCCGAGGGCCTTCGAAAGGGCGTCCGCACGCGCCCGGGTCCGGTTGACGATTCGGACCTCGGGGCAGCCGGCCGCCAGGAAGGTCGCTGCCGCCCCCCGCGCCGCGCCGCCTGCACCGAAGAGGACTGCCGGTCCCCGGTCCGGACGGAAGCCGGGTGCCTGCCGGGCAAAGGCATAGAGCAGGCCCTCGCCGTCTGTATTGTCGGCGGCCACGGTACCGTCCTGGTGGAAGACGAGGAGGTTGGCCGCACCGGCCGCCAGCGCCCGCTCCGAAGCCTGGTCAGCGGCGGCGAGGGCATCGGTCTTGAAGGGCAGGGTGACATTCAGTCCCGCCAGGGAGCCTCCGCGAAACCCGTCGACAAGGGCAGCGAACCTCCCTGGGAGGACGCTGAGGGCCAGGTAGGCGCCGTCCAGGCCCGCGGCTTCGATCCAGGCATTGTGCAGGACGGGGCTGAGGGAGTGGCCGATGGGGTGGCCCACCACGCCCGCGAGGCGTGTGGTGGCGGTGAGGTTCATGGCAGCAGGACCCCTTCCCCGCGAAGGAATTCAAGGAGGCCCGTGAGGGGCAGGCCAAGAATGCCGAAGTAGTCCCCTGTGATTTCCGAAAAGAGCTGTACCCCCGGTCCTTCAAGCCTGTAGGCGCCTACGGAGCCAAGCAGGGCCTCGCCCTCTGCGGCGATATAGGCGTCCAGGAAGGCCTGGCTGAAGTCGCGCATGACCAGTTCGGCAGTGGAGAGGGTCTCCCAGACGATCGTGCCGGAACTGGCGACCGCCACGGCGGCGTGCAAGGCGTGCCGGCGGCCCCTCATGGCCCAAAGCCGGTCGGCGGCAGCCTCCAGGGTCGGGGGCTTGTCGTGCAGCCGGCCCTCGAAGTCGAGGGTCTGGTCGGCACCAATCACCAGGCCCGGGCGCAGATGCGAGACCGCCAGGGCCTTCTCCCGAGCCAGGGCTGAGGCGATGGCTGCGGGGCCAGCGCCCTCTGCCAGCATTCGGGTCTTCAGTATGTCTTCGTCCAGGCCGGAATCCGCGGGCTCAAAGGGAACGCCTGCGCCCCGCAGGACAAGCGAGCGGGCTGCGCTCCTCGAGGCGAGGATGACGTCGGGGGCCTTCATGGGACGATCGCCGTCGCAGGCCGTTTGTCCTGGAGCAGGTTGAGCACGGCAGCGGCGGTCTCCTCGACCGATCGCCGTGTGACATCGATCACCGGCCAGCCTTGGCGCTCGTAAAGCCGGCGCGCCTGCACCACCTCCTCGCGGACCGCCTCCATGTCCGTGTAGCTGGTGCCCCGGTTCTCCCGAAGGGACAGGAGGCGGTTCCGCCGGATCTCGATGAGCCGGTCAGGTGAAATGGTCAGCCCGACGATTAGCGCCTTTTCAAGCTGACTCAACTTCTCCGGTACCGAGGCGCCGGGTACGAGGGGCACATTGGCGGCGCGGATCCCCCGGTGAGCAAGGTAGATGCAGGTGGGGGTCTTGGAAGTCCGCGAGACGCCTACGAGCACCACATCCGCCTGGTCCAGCTCCTGGCCGCCCTGCCCGTCGTCGTGGCCGATGGCATAGTTCAGAGCATCCATGCGATTGAAGTAATCGGTGTCCAGGGCGTGCTGGACGCCGACCCTGCGGGTCAGTGAAGCACCAAGATAGCGCGACAGGGCCGAGACCAGGGGGTCGAGGGCGGCGATGCAGGGCATGTCCAACCGCCGGCATCCATCTTCAAGAAGGGTCCTGAGGGTGTCATCGACGATGGTATGCATGACCATGCCCGGTGCCGCCTCTATGTCCGAGAGGGCTCGCTCAAGCTGCCGGGGCGAGCGCACCAGGGCGTAGTAGTGCTCGATGGGCAGGACGTTCTCGAACCGAGCACAGACCGCCCTGGCCATGGCGTTCAGGGTCTCGCCCGTGGAATCCGACACCAGATGCAGGTGAAAGAAGGTCGCGAAGCGTGAGGCGGAGGTCATGGTCGGGGTGACATTCGGTTCGGGGCCTGGACGGGAAACCTGTGGACGAAACTGTCGACGCCTTCTTAGCCGATGTCGTTCAGGGTGGGGAGAAAACACGTGGCGACTGCGTGGGCCGCGCAGGTCCTCCGAAGAGCGGGTGCAAAACCGCTGTTTGATCCACCGATGCCGTCAGCTGTGCACCGATGGCTCACAGGGTTAAAGAAAGGTTAACATCCGTGGTGGTCCGTAGAGGCTTCTCCCCAGGGCAAGATCTGAATTCTGTATATATATCAACAATTTGGGCTTTTTCCACAGATTGATTTGGTCGGCTTCCAAGGCGGTGGGTGAACCGTTCAAAGGGTGGTGGAACCCAAGGGGAAAACGGCATCCATCCCCGGCTTCCGCCGGCCCTCTACCCCTACGACCCTAAAAACGAAGTCCTTTAGATTGGAAGGAAGGCATGGGCTCTGTGATCCCCACGCTTGAGCCCAAAGGCTTGGCAGGGTTTAAGAGCGCCATGTCTGACGCCTCGACTCCCAAGCTCCTGCGAACCCTGTCCGGGGAAGCCTTTGCACGGCCTCCCGTCTGGTTCATGCGGCAGGCTGGACGGTCGCTTCCCGAGTACCGGGAGCTCCGGACCCGGGCCAAGGACTTCCTCGCCTTCTGCTACGATCCGGAGATGGCCGCCGAAGCAACCCTTCAGCCCATGCGGCGGTTCCCCTTCGACGCCGCCATTGTTTTCGCGGATATCCTTCTGATCCCCCAGGCCCTGGGCCAGGAGGTCTGGTTCGAGGCCGGGGAAGGCCCGCGCCTGGGGGGCTTGCCGGAGATTGCCGCCCTTGCGGGTGAGATTGAGGCCTCGACGGGCCGGTTGGCTTCAATCGGCGAGACCCTGGCCCGGGTGCGGGCCGCGCTGTCACCCGAACGGGCCCTGATCGGTTTCGCCGGAGCACCCTGGACGGTCGCCACCTACATGATTGAGGGACGGGGATCGGACAGGTCAGGGGCCCGCAGCTTCGCCTACGCCCAGCCCGAAGCCCTGGACCAGATCCTGGCGATCCTTAGCGATGCCACCGCCAGGTACCTGGTCATGCAGGCCAGAAGCGGTGCTCAAGTCCTCAAGCTCTTTGAAAGCTGGGCCGAAGGTCTGGCCGAGGATGTCTTCGAAAGGGTTGTTATCCGGCCCCACCAGGACATCATCCGCCGGGTCCGCGCTGCCGGTGTCGACGTCCCCTTTATTGGCTTCCCCAAGGGGGCTGGGGTGCTGGTAGACCGTTACGCCGAAGCCGTTCCGGTCCAGGCGGTCGGGCTGGATACCCAAGCCAGTCTCGCCCAGGGTCAAAGACTTCAGGCGGGGGGCAAGACCATCCAGGGTGCCCTCGACAATCTTCTTCTCCGCGTTGGCGGTGATGCCATGGACGCCCGGATCGATACCCTTATCGAGGCCTGGTCGCCGGGTCCCTACATCTTCAATCTCGGGCATGGCGTCCTGCCAGATACCCCCGTCGCCAACATTGAACGTGCTGTCCGAAGGATCACCGGGAAATGAGCCGCCTCGCCGTCGTCCTCTTCAACCTCGGGGGTCCGGACGGTCCGGACGCCGTTCGTCCTTTCCTGTTCAATCTGTTCCGGGACAAGGCGATCATCGGTGCTCCGGCACCCATCCGGTATCCCCTGGCTGCCTTCATCTCTGCCACCCGCGCCAAGAGCGCCCGGGCCAATTATGCCATCATGGGCGGTGGCTCTCCGCTCCTCCCCGAGACCCGCCGGCAGGCCGAGGCCCTGGAAGCGGAATTGAACCGGAGCGAACCCGGCCGGGAAAGCCGGGTCTTCATTGCCATGCGCTACTGGAAGCCGTTCGCGGCCGAGACCGCGCAGGCTGTTGCGGCCTGGAACCCAGACGAAATCGTGCTCCTCCCCCTGTATCCGCAGTATTCGAGCACCACATCGGAGTCGTCCCTGTCGGACTGGGAGCGCACCTACCGTGGGCCGGGCCGGACGCGCACGGTCTGCTGCTATCCCACCGTCGAGGGCCTGGTCGAGGCCCATGCCCGGGCCATTCGGTCCGCCTGGGAGGCGGGAGGCCGTCCGGAAGGCCTACGGCTCCTGTTCTCCGCCCATGGGCTGCCTGAGAACATCGTGGCGGGCGGTGACCCCTACCAGGTCCAGATCGAGGCGACGGCGGCGGCGGTTGCGGCGCGGCTTCCAGGGCTGCCGGACTGGCGCATCAGCTACCAGAGCCGGGTCGGGCCTCTGAAATGGATCGGCCCGGCCACGGACGACGAGATCCGTAGGGCGGGCGCAGAAGGCCGGGGTGTGATCGTTTCGCCGATCGCCTTTGTTTCCGAGCATGTGGAGACCCTGGTCGAGTTGGACCATGAGTATGCCGAGCTGGCCCACGAGGCCGGCTGTCCGGTCTGGATTCGGGCCGCAACACCGAGTGTCGACGTGGACTTCATAGGCGCGCTTGGCGGCGCCGTGGACAGGGCCCTTGGCCGCAGTTCAGGTCCCGCGCCGGACGGCGGTTGGACCTGCCCTTCCTCCTGCAAGCGGTGCCCGGTCGGACAGACGGCAAAGAAGAGCCGCAGATGAACCTCTACGACCTGCTTCGCGGGCTCCACATCCTTGCAGTTATCGCCTGGATGGCCGGCATGTTGTACCTGCCGCGGCTCTTCGCTTACCATTCGAATACCACGCCTGGGTCGGAGATGGACCTGACCTTCCAGACCATGGAGCTGAAGCTCTACAGGATCATCATGGGGCCGGCGATGATCGCCTCCCTGATGTTTGGCTTGGGCCTTGTCTGGGTGGACGCCACCCAGAGACTGGGCGGATGGGGCTTCCTGCTCGAGGTCTGGATGCTGGTGAAGCTCGCCGGCGTCGTCTTCCTGATCGGCTGGCATCACTTCCTCGGTGCCGCACGGAAGCGTTTCGTTGCCGGAACCAACACCCGGTCGAACCGGTTCTGGCGTGCCACCAACGAACTTCCCTTCCTGGCGGCGATCGTGATGGTTCTCGCCGTCACCCTTGAATTCGGTCGCTAGAGCCCGCCACGCGGCGGAAGGGCCGCCTGGACCCCGCTGTATCGGTCGTTGGGCTTGACCCGGCGCGGTGGCTGTGGTTCGGCTAGATGGCTCTCCTCCGCCCAGATTGGCACCGGGAGCCCCCGCCTCTTGCCGGACTCACGCGCCATCCCAGGGATAGGACAGAGCTCCCGGAACGAAAACATTTGAACGGACCCGGGCAATATCGCCCGGGATCCCCCCGTCGCCGGCGGAAGCGTCCGGTGCCGTCAGGACTGCGCATTATGTCTGAAGACGCCTTTTCCCCCGACCCCGCCGACCTGGTTGAAGCCATCGAGGACGCCTCGCTTGACGGGGACTCTGTCTCTGCGGAGGACGATGAACCTACCCAGGCCGCCCAGGCCATCGCCACCATGGGCCTGACGCGCATGTCGCTCCAGGAGCTTAAGGACAAGTCCCCCGCCGACCTGCTGTCCTTTGCCGAGACCCTGGAGATCGAGAACGCCAACTCCATGCGCAAGCAGGACATGATGTTCGCCATCCTCAAGGTGCTGGCCGAGGAGGGTGTGGAGATCTCGGGCTCGGGCACCATGGAGGTCCTGCCCGATGGATTCGGCTTCCTGCGCTCCCCGGAGGCCAACTACCTTCCCGGGCCCGACGACATCTATGTCAGCCCTTCCCAGATCCGGAAGTTCGGCCTTCGGACCGGCGACACCGTCGATGGCGGCGTTCGCGCGCCCCGGGAGGGCGAGCGCTATTTCGCCCTGGTGAAGGTGGACCAGATCAATTTCGAGCCGCCGGAGAACGTCCGTCACAAGGTCCTGTTCGACAACCTGACTCCCCTCTACCCGCAGGAGCGGCTTAGGATGGAGATGGAGGACCCGACGCTGAAGGACCGTTCCGGCCGGGTCATCGACATCGTCGCCCCCCTCGGCAAGGGCCAGCGCTGCCTCATCGTCGCCCCGCCCCGGGTCGGCAAGACGATCATGATGCAAAACATCGCCAAGGCGATCGCTGCCAACCACCCGGAATGCTATCTCATCGTCCTCCTGGTGGACGAGCGCCCCGAGGAAGTCACCGACATGCAGCGCACGGTGAAGGGTGAGGTCATTGCCTCAACCTTCGACGAGCCCGCGCAGCGGCACGTCCAGGTGGCCGAGATGGTGATCGAGAAGGCCAAGCGCCTCGTCGAGCACAAGCGGGATGTGGTCATCCTGCTCGACAACATCACCCGCCTCGGCCGGGCCTACAACACCACGGTGCCGTCCTCGGGCAAGGTCCTGACCGGCGGTGTGGACGCCAACGCCCTCCAGCGGCCCAAGCGCTTCTTCGGCGCGGCGCGGAACATCGAGGAAGGCGGCTCGCTGACCATCATCTCAACGGCCCTGATCGATACCGGAAGCCGGATGGACGAGGTGATCTTTGAAGAGTTCAAGGGTACCGGGAACTCGGAAATTGTTCTGGACCGCAAGGTGGCCGACAAGCGCATCTATCCCGCCATCGACATCCTCAAGTCCGGTACCCGGAAGGACGAGCTCATCACGCCGCCGGGGCAGTTGACCAAGACCCACGTCCTGCGTCGGATCCTCGCGCCCATGGGTGCCCAGGACGCCATCGAGTTCCTGCTCGACAAGCTGCGGCAGTCGAAGAACAACGACGACTTCTTCCAGTCCATGAACACCTGATCCGCTGCAGACCGGCGTTTCACGTGAAACACCGGTTGTGCGTTCCCGCTCAAGGGATGAGCAGGGTCGAGCCCACAGTCTGGCGGGACTCGAGGGCCTCATGGGCCGTCCGGGCCTGGCTGAGGGGGAAGGTCTGGCCGATCTCGATGGAGATTTCGCCGGTGCGGATCCGGCTGAAGACGGCGGCGGCGCTCGCGTCCAGCTCTTCTGTCGTGGCGATGTAGTCCCCCAGGGTCGGGCGGGTGAAGAACAGGGAACCCATCCGCATGAGCCGCGCGGGTTCAACGGCGGGCGGCGATCCGGAAGCATTGCCGAAGCTGACGAAACTTCCCCGCCGCGCCAGGCTGGCCAGGGTGCCCTCGAAGGTAGAGGCCCCGACCGAGTCGTAGGCGACGGGCACGCCTGCTCCACCTGTGATGCGGCGGACCTCGGCGGCCACGTCCTGTTCGCCGTAGAGGATCACATGATGTGCGCCCAGGGTCCGCACGCGATCGGCCTTGGCGGAGCTACCGGCAGTGGCGATCACCTCGGCACCCAGGGCCCGGGCCCACTGCACCAGGATCTGTCCCACGCCGCCCGCAGCCGCATGGATGAGCACCGGCTCCCCGGCGCGCAGGGGCCGGCAGCGCAGCAACAGGAATTCCGCCGTCATGCCCTTCAACAGGGCGGCGGCGGCCGTACGTTCATCCACGCCCTCGGGGATCCTCACAGCCCGACGGGCGTCCACCAGGTGGAGGTCGGAATAGGCGCCGATGGGTCCCGAGGCGAAGGCGACCCGGTCGCCCGGTCCGAAACGCTCTACACCCTCGCCGGCGGCGATGACCTCTCCGGCACCCTCCATCCCCAGTCCGGAGGGCAGGCTGAGGGGATAGAGCCCTGAGCGGTGGTAGGTATCGATGTAGTTGACGCCGACTGCGACCTGCCGGACCAGGATCTGCCCCGGTCCGGGTTGGGGGTCGGGGAGCTCCACGAGGTCCAGGACATCGGGACCGCCGGTGGTGGTGAAGCGGATGGCGCGCATGTGTCAGTCCCCTCCCAGATGGGTGCGGAGGCCGGCCAGTACGCGGGCCTCCTCGATCTGATGTGTCACTTCCATCGGTTTTCTCCTCGACGACCTGCCGCGACACTTAAGCCCGCCGTCATCCGGGCGGAAGGTGGTTTTGCGATCCCCGCAGGCCGCGCTATCCTGAAGGCGTCACCGGAGGCTGCGCCATGAAGATCACTGTCGAGATCGACTGCTCCCCCGTCGAGGCCCGGGCCTTCCTGGGCCTGCCCGACGTGACCGCGCTGAATGCGCGGTTGGTCGAGGAAATGCAGGCGCGGATGACCGCCAACATGTCGATGCTGTCCCCCGACGAGCTGATGAAGAGCTGGATGAGCTTTGGCACCGGTGCCCAGGATCAGTTCGCGAAGCTGATGACCCAGGCGGCAGGCCTGGGCGCGGGCACCTCCCGGCCGAAATGACCGACACCATCTTCGCCCCCGCGACCGCGCCAGCACGTGCGGCGGTGGCCGTGGTGCGCCTGTCCGGGTCCGGGACCCTGGAGGCCGTGCGTGCCCTCTCCGGTCGAGTGCCGCCGCCGCGACAGGCCTCTCTGCGCAAGCTGCGGGCTGGAAATGGCGAGGTTCTGGATGAGGGTCTGGTGTTCTGGTTTCCGGGCCCGGGGAGCTATACGGGCGAAGACAGTGCCGAGCTGCACCTGCACGGCGGCGGGGCTGTCGTCGCCTCGATCCTGCAGGCCCTCGCGGCCCTTGGCCTGCGGCTGGCAGAGCCTGGCGAATTCACCCGCCGCCGTGCAGGTGCAGCTC
>Ga0208787_1001225_pt1 | contig 11441 bp, 11 predicted proteins | sample Wag4_2014_7_11_FD_187362 | JGI IMG/M metagenome (GOLD analysis project Ga0208787, IMG submission 187362) | Fresh water microbial communities from Ohio, USA - Utica-2 Time Series HT 2014_7_11 (SPAdes) (version 2) | ecosystem: Environmental > Aquatic > Freshwater > Water tank | place: USA: Ohio... | reverse complement strand
GGGACTGATAAACATTGGCGAAGAAGAAGGAAAAGGAAATATACTTGCACAAGGAGCCTATCCCCTGCTAAAAAGCATGGAAACCATAAACTTCATCGGCAATATCGAAGGTCGGGATGTTTTTCTCGACAATGCTGATGTGATGGTTTGCGAAGGATTTACTGGGAATGTGATTCTCAAACTTGCTGAAAGTATTCATGGTCTCATTCAACGCAGGAATATTGAAGATGAATTTTTCAACATGTTTGAATTTGAACAATACGGTGGCGTTCCGGTGTTGGGTGTAAATAAACCCGTCATCATCGGTCATGGTATATCTCATGCCAAAGCATTCAAAAACATGATTGGCATTGCACAAAAAATGATTGAAAAAGATGTGATCAGACTGATCAAAGAAAAGCTCTGATTTCAGGAGGATTTATCCTGCATATAAATGGCATAGACCAATCCAGATCCCAGATAGAGTATCGGGGAAATCAGAAACTCTACAATGGGGGCTACAGAAGCCCTCACACCATAAGAAACAGGCGCGATGAGGTATTCAAATGCTGTTACCAGCGCCAGGTAGGCAATGAGTGTAAGGTGAACAAGATGCCAGATGCTTTTAAGCCAGCTTATTCCTGTCTGCTTCAATACAAAACCGCCAGTTGCATAAACCAGTGCGATTGTAAACCAACGGAACAATTGCCTGAATAATCCGGGAAAGCCTGTAATCTCCAGGTCTGGTCGAGAAAGTAACAACTGGATTGTAGAATAGGCCAGCAGCACAAGTGCCAGTCCTTTCCAATAATTTTTGGGGAAACTGATGACCGATTTGTTTTTCATACGGAAATATAAAATCAGTCAATCTTTGAAGTAAGTCTGGGTTTTACTTTGGCTACATACCAAATCCAGATCAGGAAAGTATAAGCATACACCACCAGATTGAAAATATATTTATGCGCAAAATCAAAGTGACGCGGAAATTCAATATTCACCACACCAAGCATTGCACATCGCATAACATTCAAAATAAATAATCCAACAATACCGGCAGCGATAAAGGCTGTTTTTTTCTTCCAGTCACCTTTAAAACAAAGCATAAAGCCAGCTGTTAGCACCATCAGTTCCAGTCCGTTACACGCCTGATAAATACCCAGAACTGCGTGCCTCCCTTTGGGATAGATATACGAATGTGTTACCCAAACCTGCTCTGTGCCATAGGTTTTCAACTTGCGCGTATTTTTCACAGTGAAATCGCGTCCACCATAAAAGGCAGACATCGTTTTTGCTGAATATTCACCCAGTTGCCTTACAAGCCACGCATCTGGCACTTCATTGGGAATAAGGATAAATATGTAGATAAGCTTCCAAGCAGCAAAAATAAGTACTACCCTGCCCAGAAACTGCCTTACTTCAGCCGGAATGGATTTGAATGAAGATATAATCCTATCTATCATTTTTGCAAAGTGGTTTTTGCAAAATTAGGCAAGTAATGTAAATGATAGATGCTTTCATTCAATCAGCGTTATCTCAAGACAGTTTCTTCGATTGTTTTTTCAACAAAAACTGATTTAATTAACCTTGTTATCCTCTTTAGTTCGTTGAGTTTCAAAATCGATCCACTGGGGAGACAAATACCTGTTTCAAATAATTTTTGAGAAACGCCATTTGTATATGCAATTTCCTTTTCATACACTGGCTGCATGTGCATAGGCATCCAAACGGGTCTTGTTTCAATATTCTTATCGTTCAACATCTCAATGATGTCAATAGATCTGACACCATCCGCAGCCTCCTCATCAATTAAAATTGCTGATAGCCATCTGTTTGAAATGCTACCTGGCACTTCATGACAAAAAGAAACTCCCGGCAAATCAGAAAGACACTGCAGGTAATAAATGAAATTACTCCTGCGCAATTCAATTCGCTCGTCTAGCACTTCCATTTGTCCGCGCCCTATACCAGCAATCACATTACTCATGCGGTAGTTGTAGCCAACCTCTTTGTGTTCATAATGCAATTTTGGTTCTCTAGTCTGGTTGGCAAAATACCGCGCACGTTCTGCATAAACCGGGTTATTACAAAGCATCGCACCGCCGCCGCTGGTGGTAATGATTTTATTACCATTGAAACTAAGAATACCAATGTCACCAATTGCACCACATTGTTTTCCTTGGTAAGTTGACCCCATCGCTTCTGCTGCATCTTCAATAACTGGTACACCATACTCAGCAGCAATCTGCATGATTTCATTCATTTTTGCAGGCATACCATACAGGTGCACCACAATAATTGCACCAACTGTTTTTCCTGCTGCAACCTGATCTTCCATGGCTTTTCTGAGCAAATCCGGGTCCATGTTCCAGGTTTCCATTTGACTGTCTATGAATACCGGACTGGCACCCACGTAATTGATGCAAAATGCAGTAGCTGCAAAAGTTAGACTCTGACACATCACTACATCGCCTTTTTCAACACCCAATGCCATGAGAGACAGGTGAAGCGCTGCAGTACCGCTGCTCACAGGAACAGCATGGTTAACCTGCATTCTTTTGCAGAGCTGTTCTTCAAAAATATCTAAGTTCTTGCCGAAAGGTGCAATCCAGTTAGATGTAAAAGCCTCTGCCACATATTTTTCTTCGTTACCACCCATGTGCGGTGGAGAAAGAAAAATCCTCTCATAATCCAAATTCATTTTGTAAACCATATCTACTTGATTTTCGCGGGTACGCCCATTACTGTTTTGCCATCCGGCACATCTTTTACCACTACTGCTCCTGCACCAATTTTACACCAACTTCCAATCTTTACATGGGGTAAAACAACTGCTCCCATACCGATGAGAGTTCCCTCCCCTACTTCTACATTACCGGCCAAAGTTGCTGCAGGTGCGATGTGAACAAAATCTCCAATCACACATTCATGATCAACACTGGAATTGGTATTTAGAATACAATATTTTCCAATCCTTGCCTGCGCATTTACTATTGCACCAGGCATAACCATTGTTCCTGGTTCTATGCTTGCTGACCTTGAAATCAAAGCAGCAGGATGGATTACGGTATGATCATTTTTCAATCCCTTGGCTGCAATGCGTTTTCTTACTACATTGCTTCCAATTGCAATAATCACTTCAATATCTGCTGTGAACACATTCTCGTCATTCAAGACCATGTATCCATTACAGTTTTTTTTTAACTGGTCGTCGTCCCAGAAGCAAACAACTTTATCACCCATTAATTCAATAGCCTCTGCTACTACCATGCCATGTCCGCCTGCTCCAAAAACTATCCATTTCCTGCTCATAATGCAAGCGACTCATTTGAACCTGTGAACCTACCAAGTGGCATCCCGTGACTACCATTTACACCTCTTGTACTGAATACTACCAATAACGTTTTAAAAAGAATTTTAATATCTAAACCCAAAGAACAATTTTCAACATAGATCTTATCATAATTGAATTTGGCATTCCAGGTGATTAGATTTCTTCCGTTTACCTGTGCCAACCCTGTGATACCGGGCTTTACAAGATGTCTCTTTAACTGATCAGGTGTATAAAGCGATAGGTATTCAGGGAGCAAAGGCCTTGGTCCAACTATACTCATATCTCCTTTGATAACATTGAGAAGCTGTGGTAACTCATCGAGGGAAGTCATCCTGATGAAATTTCCCAATGGATGTATTCGAAGGTGGTCATCAAGCAAACGGCCTTGCTCATCAGTACAATCACTCATAGTCCTGAACTTCATCAGGTTGAATGATTTTCCATTCAAACCAGCACGCTTCTGAATGAAAAAAGCTTGGTTACATCCAGAAGCCTTCAGAACAATATATAACAATGCAAATAAAGGAGAAAGTACAATAAGTAAAAAGGAGCTCAAAATCAAGTCTATAGCCCTTTTCAAGAAATAACCCCTTTCAACATTCAATTCCATATATTTCCTTTAACTGTGTTTAAAGCGTTATCATACTCGCTTTTCAAGGATTGATGGATTTGCTGCTGATTATAGCGGATATTCACAATTTGCGAAGTCTTTTTTATAAATGCAAGTCTCTTCTCATCATCACTTTGTAAAAAAAGCATAGCGAGATATAGTGATTGGCTATCTTTTACGGGAATCAATAATCCGTTTTCATTATGAGAAACCAATTCATTGCATCCGTTGATGTCTGATAAAATCAAAGGGCATTCCATTGCTGCAGCTTGCAAAGGAACATTGGGAAAACCTTCCCTGTAACTTGGGAAAACCAATGCGTAGGCTGCAGCCATATAAGGCCTCACATCCTCTTGATAACCCCACATTTTAATACTAGCATTGTTCTTGAGATTTTGTAGGAGCGAATCATCAAGTTCGTTATGATCTTCTGAAGGTCCAACCAACCACAACTGATCATCAGGATAAATAAGATTCAATTTTATAAATGCATCATACAATTCCTGGATACCCTTGTCTGCAACTATCCTGCCAACAAAAAGCCAAGCCCTGCCATGCTCCTGCAAACCCACTGCACTTTTTAAGTCATTGATAACTACAGGTGAAACCTGATTCAAATTGAAATAAGTTAGGTCTATCCCGTTTGATGTTCCGGATCCCAACACATTCAATTTTTCAACATTTGTAATAACCTCTTCGTCAACCATAAACTGCTTCAACGAACGGGAATTTGCATAAACATATTGTGCAGACCAGGATGTAATTCTTTCAACTGATTTCAATAGTTTTCTCTTGATTCCTTTTGACTCCATCCATGGCAATCCAGCTACAGTATGCATGCGTATTGGAACGCCTGCAATCTTCGAAGCAAGCATTCCCAACAGACCTGCCTTGGGTGTATGGGTATGCACAATGTGTGGACGGTATTTTCTGATCAGCAAGAACAACTTCCAAAGGCTTACCAAGTCTTGAAATGGTGTCAGTTTTCTGGTCATGTGCACAACATGATGCGGACAACCTTCATGTGCTGTAACGGCCGCAATTTCAGGACCATCAGCACTGACCATCAATACATCAAATCCATTCTCCACCATGTAGGCCATTTGTCCCTTCAACAATTTGTGAAGCGACAGCGGAACAGTGGTGATCCGCATGATGCGGTATTTGGATTGGGCTGGCATCATTGCAATTCCAAAAGATGATTCCGCATTCCATTCATGTGCAAACTCAACATGCCGTATTTTGATTGCAACGATTTGAAATGCATTAAAATCAAACGCAGATCTGCAATACATGCATCCGGGTTTATTCCAAAATTATGCGGATGCCACCAAAGGTGATACAAGGCATTATTTTTGGCAGCATGACTCATTTCACTTTTTATTCGTTGCAACTTCATAGCATTAATCAATCGATTGGGATGCCAAGGTTTCAGAAATCTGCTTGCTGGAATTTGCATCGGAATTTTGCTAACGTCCAAAGAAGATAATGGAATTGATGTATTCCAATCTATTGGCATCAGCGTGTCTGTAGAACGGAAGATTTTTTTCATCAACGTGTCTGGACGATAAGCATCCCAAAACCAGATATCCGGATTGGATCGCACTGCAGTAATACCTAAATTTTTGCAAACATCCAGGTATGCAGTGTTGAATTGATTTCTCGGGAAAACCAAACTTCGGATAGGTATACTTTTGAGACTGGCTTTGAGCATAGCCATCTCCAAATCGGCTTTGAAATCCGAAACAGTTTGTCCGGGTTCTTGACAATAAAAGTGACTGTAAGTATGGGTACCTACTTCCATCAGCGGCGTTGAAGCAATTAAATCAACCAATTGTGGTGCAAAGTGATAGGGATCCTGATCCCCTGAAAAGCCATGTTGATTTACCCATTCATAAGAAGAAACCAGCTTGTTTGTATATGCTGGAACAGATGCGGGAATGGAAGCATTCCAATCACCAACATTTTGATTGAATAGCATGCCAACAGTAGCCCAAGTGGCTTGTATTTGCAATTCGTCAAAAAGGGATAAAACAACGGGGATTGATTTACGCGTATTTTCAAAACGCTTGATGCCATTTTCATTGAGCAGCACAGTTTCGAAAGTTCCCCAATGCAATTCAAAGTCGAGGGATATACAAAATACGCCTTCCTGATTCCGATTTGTGATCATACTAAATCGGTTACCGTACGCGATACAACAGCATCTCAGCCCTACGGTTCATCCACATCAATGACTGATTGGTTTGGGGAAGCAACCGTGTCTTTCCAAAATAAGAAACATCAAAACGCTTCGCATCAATACCATAACTCACAAAGAAATTTTTCACCATGGTAGCCCGCCTTTGGGAGATACGCATGTTATCGTCATCAGTTCCCTCGGCATCGGCATGTCCAGCAACAACACACCTGAAATCCCGATTCAATTTTAAAAAGTTGACCATTTTATTCAACATCAAAAATGCATTGTCTGTAAGTCGCGCTGAATTGAAATCGAAGTAAATATGGAAACGGATTGAATCCTTATAATCCAGAGACATATTGGTCATGGCCAAATAATAATCTGCAGCGCTGTTGTAAACTGTCTCTTTGGGCATGAACATTCGCGTATCAGGACATCCGAAGTTTTCTGCAACACCTTCTATCTCCGGACATTTATCCAACACATCCGGAACACCATCTCCATCCCTGTCTGCTATCGGGCAGCCCATATTACCAATGGGACCAGCTTGATCTGGACATTTATCTGCCTGGTCTGTTAACCCATCATTGTCCCGATCACCCTGAACTACAGTAACCTTTTTTTCCTCTATCGGTACTACTACTTCAGCTTTTTTAACTGGAACCGGTTTGATGCGAGGCTTCTTTTCCCGTTTGTTGGCAACAATCAAATGCACTGATAACTCCATGCGTTTTGCATCGTAATCACGGACACCCAAAGGAACTTCATAACTCGCCCGCACATTAAACCCTGAACCAGCATATATAGAAAGCTGCGGCATAAAGGTTTGGAAGGACCTGGTAAAAACACCAACGTTAAAATGGAAGTCAGTGGTCTTTCCAGTTGCGTTCAACATTTCAACACCAGACCAGTTTTCGTATTGACTGTATTTGTCCAGTGCAGTACTACGCCAGTATAGTCCTTCACGCCAGAATACATTACTTAACACAAGCGTTTTATTGTTCTTGACAGGAAGGAATAATTTGTTATGCAGCACCAAACGGGCACGGAGAGCCGTTTCCGGATCCACACCAATGATATTAATTTTAGGATTGTTCAGATGATACAATGCGAGTCCGGATTCCAAAATTGACTTTTCACGCTTGTACCTGTGAAAAATGCCAACGTTAATATCATAGTAACCCAGTGTACCGGTTCGGTTACTGTTGGGGAGAATATTGGTCCACCGAAAACCACCGCTGTTGATGTTTTTATCGTAATAGGTTCCATTTTCTTTAGCCAAAGCGTTGGCCACTGCAACTTGTCCGCCAATACCAAAAATGTGAATACTGTCTTCTGTCAGCGCGAAATGATACGATCCTGTTAGCGCAAAAAATCTTGCCTGAAAAGGTGAAGGATTCAGGACTGCTGAAATGGGGCTTGCATATTTGTAGTAGGATACGCCTAAGCCATAAGCTTTGATAGAGGTATCCGTTCTTTGTTCATAACGGGTGCTGAAAGCAGCATATTGGTGGTCAACAGCACTTTTAACAGTTTTCATTGAGCTGTATCCTGCTGTTGCATGAAACACTTCAGGACTTGCGCCAATCAATGCCGGATTCATCATGGATGGCAATGACCATATCTGAGACAAACGGGCATCCTGGGCAGAGATGTTGCTTGAAATAAACGCACACAATAACAAAATTAAACCCCTACGCATTTTCCTGTAAATTGTAAAGTAAGTATGCATGACTAACAAGATGTTAAACGAAATTTTAATATGAAAAGTATGTTGGAACTAAAATGGTTGCGTTTTCACTGCAAGCGCCTCTGAGAGGCAAAATGAGACTCAGCAACTGCATAAAAAATAAAGAAAAGCGGCATTAATTGAGCCTTCTGCCGCATGGCAATACCGAGATTTCCAGAGATTTGTGCCAACGTGAATGCTGCCATAATCAAAAAGAAAATGGCTGTTTTGTGGAAACCACTGGCTTTGTTCCAAACCGGCGCAATCACAAGCAACATTCGTATGGATAGCAACAAAATAAAAAGGTTTTCAAATGATGTTAGAATTCCCATGGCACCTGGCGCGTCGATAAAAAGCGGTCTGTACATAAAAGTGAAAAACTTCATTGGTTGACTGTAAGAAGTAATGTCAATCCCAGACCCACCCTTACCCAATTCTGCAGCGCGCCTATCTATACTGCTGGACTCAAAAACGTTTAAGGATTCAATACCCGCGAACTCTACAACCTCATCTGAAACGAGTATAATCAAGCCGATAGCTACAAGTATGATGGGGATGCGAAAAAACCATTTGATACCTTTGTTTGTCAATAATACACCTACTGTAAGCCCTACCAACAATGCCAGTAAAACATGCGGACGAACAATGAAAATCAATGCTGCACCTACAAGAATGGAATAGAAACGCCTGTTGAACCTGCTGATACCATAAACTGCTAATCCAATTCCCAAAAGGATTACACTACCCTTTCCAATTGAAGATGACCAAAAATGTGTGTTGGGCAAGAGAAAAAGAATTTCAAGTATAGAAAGTCCTGCATATCGGATAGGCAATTGCCCTATATTTTCCCTTGCTGCTAGGTAAAGCAATACTATTCCTTGAAATCCCATGAAGGAGAAAATGAGCATTACAGAGTAGTAACTCAAATTGAGCAGATTGCTGAATGGATAAGCCAGGAAGCGGATGAAAGTGGTACCCGTTCCAAGCAACTCAAACCAAGTTTCCGCTTCAACTGAATATCGATAGTATTCGCCGGAATCCGAGTTGTTTGACAGAGAATAAAGCAGGTAAACAATCCACAAGAAGATGTGCATTGAAAAAAGGATGTCAAAATAAAATGGCGTAACCCTTGGATCATGGAATTGAAGAGAATCTACAAGCAGTCGACGCTGCAATAGGTACAATCCAATGATCAAAGGCAATATGAGAAATAAATCCATTTTTAAAACAATTCAAGATCACCCAACGCAGGAGACCAACGCTGGATGTGCGGCACCTCAGTTTGAAGAGACAGTTTTCGCGTTGTCAAAACTGGACCAACTGTTAAAGAAAGACCAGGCAAATGCAAATTTCTACACGCTTGTTCAGATAACGTAATAAAGTGAACCTTATTATCCTTTGCCAATGTCTTCAAAAAACCAAGAAAACGGGATTTGATTTTGGGATTATTTTGAACACAGATCAATTCTGAAATCCTCAGTTCGACAAACTTTTTATGGTTTTTGATATAGGCTGCAACAAAAAAATCCTGATCGGCATGGCAATGATAAGCTATTACAGGATTATCAATATACCGCCACTTCAAGTATGCAGGTGATTTTGGTGTGAACAACTTGTTTGTCTTAGACTGCATTTCATTCCACTGGCTGCACAATAATTGTGTTTCATCTATACCTATTCCTTGATTCGATGCATTGGATGAAAGAAAATGGATTAAAAAATAAGGAATAATGCTAACCTTGATGCGCCCCCATTCTTGCCAGCCCATTTTTAAATAGCCGGGAAGACTTTGGCTATTGGGTGTGTTGAAAATAAAATCAGAACCTACAGCTTGTAACTGACCCACCATATTTTGGGTGAGTTTTTTAAAAATACCTTTTCCTTGAAAATCGGGATGAGTGGCCGTATCTACTGCTCTGTATGTTTTATACTGATGTTGTTCGGCTTGCCATACCCAAGGCATCATAGCACGTAAACCAGATAGGCTTTCCTCACTTACAGAAACCATTACTTCAGATTTCCCAAAAGGATTTTTTTCGTGTTTCCAGATCCAATAGTTTAAATTTTTAGGAGACGATGTTTCACCCAAAGCAGACTTGAGGAGTTTAACAATAGCTGGATTATCTTGCTCAGTTGATTTTCTGAACTCCATATTTGTTGTACATGTGTTCGAGTGAAGTTACCATTTGCGCTAAACTATTTGATGCAATAATTCTTTCCCTACCATACTTACCCATTGATGCACGGAGTGAAACGTTATCGATTAATGCCTGTGCAGATTGGGTTAATCCAGACCAGTCCCCAAAATCCACCAGATAACCTGATTCAGTATGCTGTAAAACTTCACCAATACCACCAACTTTGGTGCTCACTACAGGTTTTTCAGATGCCATGGCCTCCAGTAATGCAAGCGGAAGACCTTCGAATTCAGAACTGATCATGAAAATATCCATTGCATTGTACCAATCAGCTGAATTCGTTTGCAAACCAGGTAAAAAAACCACTTGATCCAAACCAAGTTTCTTTCTGTAAGTTAGAATTTCATTCATCAAAGGCCCATCACCTACCATTATGCCCCTGAGGTTACTGTTACAATCATATAATGCAGCAAAAACATCGAGCCATTTCAACAAACATTTTTGTTTTCTGAACACTGCCAAAGTGCCTAGCACAACTGCATCCTCATTGATATCCAACGATTTTCGCAATGCATTACCAACCACTCTATTGTTAAAATAAATTGATGTATTGACACCATTGGAAATGGTAGTTACCGGAATATCCACTTCAATGTTTTTGAGGATGGATAGCTTCACATCTTCAGAAACAGCTATAGCCTGACTTTGAAAATTAAAGGAAAATCGATTGAATAATCTGGTCAGAAAGTGATATCGCTCTTGCTTGTTGTGTTCCGTATAGACAACTGGTATTCCAGTCCTGTGATGTATCCATCTACCTAAAAATCCTGCCCAAGGCAAATGACTGTGTACCAAATCAATTTGATGTAAGTTGATATACTGTTCAACTTCCTTGTATTTGCGGATGATTTGGAAATTGTTTGTAGCAGGTATATTCAAGACCTTGACTCCCGCTTGTTGAAGAGGTTCAACCAGCTGGTCCTTCCAAGGCAGGAAAAAAACAACATGCAGTTGAAATTGACTTCTGTCATGAAATTTAGCCGTTTCAACCAGCAAGGTTTCAGCTCCTCCCCTACCCAGGGATTTGATCAAGTGGAGTATTTTAATTGGCTGACCAGGCATTCAGAATAGCTTGATAAATTTTTGTAGGCTTCAAATCAGCATCAAAAAGTGGCGGATACTTCGTTGGCACATCCTCAGTTTGCCAAAACGTTATACCAGATAGCTTATTGCGGTTTTTATGAAAAATCTCAATTATTTCAGCATAACGGGAGGCAAGCAAATTCATTTTCTCTTCTTCACTACCTTTAAAGTCGGGAGTCATCATAACATCCAATTCAGTTATCTGAACTTGTAAACCCAATGCAGCGTATGCCTTGATGGCATTTTCAATATTCGTCAATGAAGGGGAGTCAAGCTTCCAATGGGCTTGAATGCCGATACCATGTATTGGGACTTTTTCAGATTGGAGC
>Ga0208787_1001222_pt1 | contig 11456 bp, 9 predicted proteins | sample Wag4_2014_7_11_FD_187362 | JGI IMG/M metagenome (GOLD analysis project Ga0208787, IMG submission 187362) | Fresh water microbial communities from Ohio, USA - Utica-2 Time Series HT 2014_7_11 (SPAdes) (version 2) | ecosystem: Environmental > Aquatic > Freshwater > Water tank | place: USA: Ohio... | reverse complement strand
GCGGCGACGGCGGCTTCGGCGGCCCCTCGGAGGGCGCCCCCGAGCCCCACGCGGTGCCGGGCCGGGCGCCGGACATGTCGGTCGACTTCTCCACCCGCGAGGACCAGGCCCTGCTCTACCGCCTGAACGGCGACCGCAACCCGCTCCATTCCGACCCCGGCGTGGCGAAGCGGGCCGGTTTCGAACGGCCGATCCTGCACGGTCTGTGCACCTATGGCATTACCTGCCGGGCGGTGCTCCAGGCGGTGACCGGGTTTGACCCGGACCCGATCTATTCGCACCAGGCCCGGTTTTCCTCGCCGGTCTTCCCGGGCGACGTGATCACGGTGGACATCTGGAAGGACGGCAAGAACATCTCGTTCGAGGCCCGGGTGAAGGCCCGCAACGTCACCGTCATCCGCAACGGCCTGACGGTCCTGCGCTAGGGCCTGGCCGTCCAGACCACGTGCCGGCGCAGGGGATGATCCGGCGCCAGGCGCGGGTGGTCGAAGTCCCGCGCCGGGTCGGGGGCCATCCCGATCCGGCGCATGACCGCCTGGGAGGCCAGGTTGGTCTCCGCCGTGAAGGCGAGGATCTCCGTAAGGGCTCCTGGGCCGAATCCCCAGTCGAGGGCCGCCCGGGCACCCTCGCTGGCGAGGCCCTGGCCCCAGACGTCGGGATGCAGGCGCCAGCCGATCTCGACGCAGGGGCCGACGGGAAGATCGCCCGCCGCCACCCGGGAGAGTCCGATCATCCCCGCCAGTCGGCCGTCCGTACGCCGTTCCGCAGCCCAGAGGCCAAAGCCCTGCAGATCGATCCCGGCATTGATCCGGTCGATCAGGGCGTCGCTCGCCTCGGCCGAAATGGGGCCGCCCAACCAGTCATGGACCCGGGAATCGCCGTTGATCGCCGCAAAGGCCGGACGGTCGGCATCTGTCCATCGTCGGAGGACCAGTCGGTCGGTGACGATCACGCTGGCCGCGGCGCGGTGAGGGGCCCATAGAGGTCCGTCCGCCGGTCCCGGAAGAAGCCCCACGCCGCCCGGTGGCCGGCCAGGAAGTCCAGGTCGAAGGTCGCCACGGCCACCCCCTCCTCATCGCGCGCCATGTCCGCCACCAGGTCCCCGCGGTGATCGGCAATGAAGCTGGAGCCATAGAATCGCTGGCCGCCGCCGGGATAGCTATCCCAGGGCTCGAATCCGGTGCGGTTGGCGCCCACAACGGGAATCACGTTGGAGACGGCGTGGCCCTGCATGGCCCGGCGCCAGGGGGCGGCCGTGTCGAGACTGTCGTCATGGGGCTCTGAGCCGATGGCCGTGGGATAGAGCAGGACCTCCGCCCCCATCAGGACCATGGCCCGGGCGCACTCCGGATACCACTGGTCCCAGCAGATCCCGGTTCCGATGCGGCCGAAGCGGGTGTCCCAGACCCGGAAACCGGTGTCGCCGGGCCGGAAGTAGTACTTCTCCATATAGCCGGGACCGTCCGGGATATGGCTCTTGCGGTAGAGGCCCAGCAGGGAGCCGTCGGCGTCGACCATGACCAGGCTGTTGAAGTAGTGCGGACCCTCGCGCTCGAAGATGGAGATGGGCAGCACAACGCCCAGCTCGGCCGCCAGGGGGGCCAGGGCGGTGACACAGGGATGCTCGCGCCAGGGATGGGCCTCGGCGAACCAGCGCTCCTCCTGGGCGACGCAGAAATAGGGGCCCTGGAAGAGTTCCGAGGGCAGGATGACCTGGGCACCCCCGTCCGCCGCCTGCCGGATCAGGTCGGCCGTGCGGGCGATGTTGGTGTCCCGATCGGCGCCGTAGGCGCTCTGCAGGGCCGCGACGGTGAGCATTCGGGGCATCAGGCCGGCTCCTGCTGGGAGATGCAGTGGAAGGATCCGCCCCCGGTCAGGAGGGCGCTGGACGGCAGGGCGATCACCTCACGGCCCGGGAAGACTTCTGCAAGGCCCTGGGCGGCCAGGCTGGCTGCAAGACCCTCGCCATACACTGGCAGGATCACGGCCTGGTTGGCGATGATGAAGTTCATGTGGCTGGCGGGGACCCCGCCCACGCCCCCGGCCTCGATCCAGCCGGGCGAGGGAATCCGGACAACCCGAAGGCGACGTCCGGCAGCGTCTGTCATCCCGGCCAGGGCCCCGGCTGCGGCGTCGTAAACATCGGCGTTGGGATCCCCGCGCCCGAACGCCATGGGACAGACGACCACCCCCGGCGCCGCGAACCGCGCCAGGTTGTCGACGTGCCCGTCCGTGTGATCGTTCAGGAGCCCGTCGCCGAGCCAAAGCACCTTGCGGGCCCCCAGGTCCCGGGCAAGGGCACCCTCGGCCACCGCCTCGGTCCAGCCGGCGTTGCGATTGGGGTTGAGCAGGCACTGGCGCGTGGTCAGCACCGTCCCCTCGCCGTCGTGGTCCAGGGCGCCGCCCTCCAGTACCGCTGCGCTCTGCAGGAGGGTCGCACTGGCAGCCCCGGCGACCTGGGCGGCCACCTCATCGTCGTGCGGCAGGTCGTACTTGCCGCCCCAGCCATTGAAGCGGAACCCGACGCAGGCGTCCGGACCCAGGAAGATGGGGCCCGTATCCCGCAGCCAGACATCCCCGAACCGGCCAGGGACGATCTCGACGCCGGCCACGCCGTCCAGCCGCCGGCGGGCCTCGGCCTCGCCCGCGTCGGAACCGGTCATCAGGCGCACGCGCTCGCCGCCCGGGCCGGCCAGGGCGCGGGCCAGGGCCTCGACCTCGTCCTGGGCGGGGGCAAGATTGTCCTCCCACAGGTCTTCATGGCTGGGAAAGCCCAGCCACATGGCCCTGTGGGGCGACCATTCGGCGGGGACGGTACGGGACATGGCGCGGTTCTCCCTCCAGGGACGCGGGCAGATGGGCGAGGCGGGCCCCGGCGTCAACCCGGCGCATGAAAAAGGGGCGGCCCGTCGCCGGACCGCCCCGATCTCCGTCAGGCCGCCGGCGCAGCCGGGGCCAATTCTAGAACGCGTATCTCAGGCCGAACTTGACCTGCCAGAGCGAACGGTTCGGCGCGTCCGAGTTGGACAGCGTCTTCACCGCCGGCTGGAAGTTCGAATAGGTGTACTTGCCGCCCGCGAGGCTGACCCCGACGATGGGCGCCGTATAGGGGAAGTCCACCTGCTCGAGGACGCCCCACTCATCGTTGAGCATGTTGCCGAAGTTGATGAAGTCGGCAAACAGCTTGAGCTTGGCGCCGTTCGGCACGAAGGCTGGCAGTTCCTGGCTCAGGCGCAGGTCGAAGCGGGTCACGTCGTCCGAGCGGAAGCCGTTCCGGGGCGAGATCTTGCCGGCGTGATCGGTCAGGCCGACGCCCTTCAGGTATTCGTTGAAGGCCGCCATGTTGAAGCCCGTCGCGTAGGCGATGATCGGGTCGCTGGTCAGGGTCACGTTGCCCGAGCTGTCCACCTGCGGGACGTAGAACAGTTGGCGGTTCGAGGCACCGTCGCCGAAGGTGGACATCGAGGCCGAGCCCGACAGGTTGTAGACGAAGCTGTAGGGCAGACCCGACCGGTGCTCCATGAACAGCGAGACGTTGGACTTGTTGTCTGCCCAAAGCTCCCGGGTCCAGGACAGGCGCAGCTTGTAGGAGTGCTTGATCTCGTAGTTCGAGGTCGCCAGGCCCGGATTGTTCACGTCTGCCGTCGCCACGCCGGCCCAGTTCGAGAAGGCCACCGAGCTGGTGCCCGGGTTCACGTCCTTGGCATCGGTCAGGGTGTAGCTGAAACTGCTGTCAAAGCCGGAGTCCCAGGACTTGGAGAGGCTGAAGGCCCAGGCCTGCTGGAAGCCCTGGTCCGTGTTGGTCAGGACCAGGTCGCTGCCGGTATCGGAAGAGGCGACGCCGGTGACGAACAGGCCGCGCTCGGCGTTCCGGCGATAGATCGGCCGGCCGTCGGGCGCGTAGGCGACCGGGGAGAGGCCGCCGCGGTAGTCCTTCCAGAGGATTCCCTTTTCGACGTCGCCACGCAGGTAGTCCACGGTGAACTCGTAGTTATCGCCCAGCCAGCCCAGGTTCAGGTCGCCAGCGAAGGTCACGCTGCTCTTCCAGGTCTGGATCGGCTGAAAGCCTGGGTCGATGCCGTTGGCATTGGCCGAACGCTGGATGTTGATGATGTTGGGCTTGGTCGGGTCAAGCAGGGCCTCCAGCGCCGTCGGCAGGTCCGCAAAGCTGGTGACCTGAGCCAGGATGGCGTTATCCGTCGTACCGGCGGCAAGGCCGCAGGCCGAGCTGGTGGCGTTACGCAGGCAGGAAACGCTGGCGCCCAGGACGCCGGTGTTGGAGAAGCTGTTCGACACCCAGACGGTGGCAGCACCGCCGGAGAAGAGGCCTAAGCCCCCGGTCACCCGCAAGCCGCTGACGCCCACGGCCCCGAAGTTGGCCTCATAGTCCGGCCGCCAGTCGAAGCTGAGGCGCGGCAGGACGACCGACTTGCCGTCCAGGTTCTCCGAGTTGGAGAATCCATAGCGCTCGAGGAAGTAGGGGTTGGCCCGCGGCTGGTCATCCTGACTCAGCTGGGTGTAGCGGACGCCGGCCGTCACGCTGAGATTCGGCGTGATCCGCAGGGTGTCCTGGGCGTAGAAGTTCCAAGTGTCGTAGTCGAACTGGGCGGCCAGGTCCTTCTCGTTCCGTACGCCGTCGCCGTTCGCGTCGACAATGGCGTTCTGGTAGACGAGTTGGTTCAGGGTCTTGGCTTGGAGGTCCGCCACGCTGTTGAAGGTGAACTCGCCTTCGGTGCGCTGGGCGAAGAGGTTGTAGACCTCAAGGTTGTCCATCTCGACGCCAGCGGCGAACTCGTTGTCGCCGAGGTCATAGAAGACCCGGGCGCGATAGGTCTTGACGGTGTTCTCAAGCTCGTTGGCGTGACGCGAGACGTCCGGACCCGCGAGGATCCGGGTGCCCGTGCCGGGCACCGCCGGGTTAGCGCCGATGGAGAACTGGCCATACTCTGCCGCCTCATCGCCATTGCCCGAGGCGTTGCCAGAGACGCCGCCGACCGGGATCTGCAGGGTCGCAACTTCCTTCTGGGTGGCCGTCAGCTCGGTGCGGAGGTTGTCGGTCCACTCCGAGTTGATCTGGGCCGTGTAGACGGTCAGGTCATCGCCCTTAGTGTAGTAGTTGGAGTAAAGGGCCAGCTGGGTTGAGGATGAGCGATTACCCTCGATCAAGCGGGTGCCTGCAGTAGACTGCCAAGTGAAGGCGGCGCGGTGGTTGTCCGTGATATTCCAGTCGAGCTTGACAAGCTTCTTGGTATCTTCTTCCGGCAGGGCCAGATTGTCGAGGATCGAGCTGTCAGTGTCGACACCGTAACCATAGACATTCTTCAGGATGTCCTGGACCTGGGTTACCTGAGCCGGCGTGATGAAGGGGATTGCGGCGGTCGGGTTGCCGGCGATGACCGGCTTGCCCGACCCAACGGGACCCGCGATCGTGCCGCGCTCTGCGTCGAACTGCTCGTAGGACAGGAAGAAAAAGAGCCTGTCCTTGATGATCGGCCCGCCGAGGGTGGCGGCCCAGGACTTCTCTTCGAAGATATTGGTGAAGGTCTGGCCGTTGGCCTTGTCACCGATGAAATCCTCGTCGGAATACTCGTAGACGAACGAGCCCTTGAAGGTGTTGGTCCCGGACTTGGTGACCACGTTGATGTTGGCGCCCTGGAAGTCGTTGTAGAGCACCGAGTAGGGGGCCAGGTTGACCGACAAGGCTTGGACCGCGTCAGGCGAGATCGGGCTGCGCTGGGTGGGGTAGCCGTTGTTGTTCAGGCCGAAGTCGTCGTTCTGCTTCACGCCGTCGACGGTGAGGCTGTTGAAGCGGTTGGACACACCTCCGGCGATCACGGCGTCGAGGTTGGACGGGTCCAGAGTGACAAACGGGTTGAGGCGGGCGACATCCTTGAGGTCGCGCTTCAGGCTGGGCAGGTCCTGGATGTCGCCGAGGCCGAAGTTGGAGGTCGGCCCGCCGTTCTCTGCACGCTTGGCCAGGGCGGCGGTGACCACCACCTCCTCGACCTCGTTGGCGTTCAGGGCGATGTTGACGGTGACGGGTGCACCGACGCCCACGGACTGGACACTCGAGGATTCGGACCGGCCTGAGGCGGTCGCCTGGACCGTGTACGGACCGCCGACGCGGAGGCCGCGGGCGGTATAGAAGCCGTCGGGGCCGGAAAGGGTGGTCACGGTGGTGCCTGTGGGCACGTGCGTGATGCTGATGGTGGCACCCGCGACAGCCGCGCCGGCGCCGTCAGTGATGCGCCCACGGACGGCGCTGGTGGTTTCCTGCGCAAAGGCCGGGACGGCCATGGCGCACATCAGGGCGGCGACTGCCGCGCTGTTTGCGAGCATTCTCGTAGACATCATGGATACCCCTCCATAGGATCAATCCGGCCTGCAGCCTGCCTCGACTGGTTGGGCGTGCTTATAACGCCCGAATGTCACATTTGGGGTGACGGTTTTTTGACAGTCGGATTCACTTAGCGGACTGCTGCAAAAACGCCACGCTTGAGGCCCGGCGTGCCTGTGCCACGGGCGCCGTTCAGCCCCGACCCGACCACACAACCTGGATCCGCGCGTCGCGACCGCATCCGATCCGATAGCGATTGTAGTGGCCGGGATTCTTGGCTGCATAGTCCTGGTGGTAGCCCTCGCCCATCCAGAAGGTGGAGCGCGGCAAGGTCCGGGTGGCGACCGGTCGCCGGATCTGACGGGCCACGTCGGCCTTGACCTGCTCGGCCACGCGCTTCTCGGCGTCGTCCGCCACAAAGACCGCCGTCCGGTAGCTGGGACCGATGTCACAGATCTGGCCATTGGGATCCGTGGGATCGATGTTCCGGTAGAAGGCTGTCACCAGGTCGCCGTAGGTAATGCGGGCCGGGTCCCAGGTCACCCGGATCGCCTCAAGGTGACCCTCATGGTTCTCGTAGGTGGGGTTGCGCCGGGACCCGCCCGAGTAACCGACCACCACGTCGACCACGCCCCGCACCTTCTCCATGCCGTGCTCGGCCGACCAGAAGCAGCCGCCCGCGAAGACCGAGGTCTTCAGGCCAGGGGTCGGCGCCGGAGCGGCACCCCCAAGGGCGAGGAAAAGGAACAGGACCAGGATCGATCGCATCGGGCGTCTCCAGACTCCGGAGGGATCAGGCGAGATCGGTGACGAAGTCCGCCTCGGTGTGCGCCCGGACATGGTCAAGCGTAACACCTGGCGCAAGCTCCACAAGCCGCACGGCCGAGCGGCCGCGGTCGATGTCAAAGACGCCGAGGTCGGTGATCAACAGGTCGACCACGCCCTTGCCGGTCAGGGGCAGGGTGCATTCGCGCACCAGCTTGGACCGACCGGACTTCTCGCTGTGCTCCATGACGACGATGACCCGCTTGACCCCGGCCACCAGGTCCATGGCGCCGCCCATGCCCTTGACCATCTTGCCGGGAACCATCCAGTTGGCCAGGTCGCCGTTGGCCGCCACCTGCATGGCGCCGAGCACCGACAGGTCGATATGGCCGCCGCGGATCATGGCGAAGGACTCGGCGCTGTTGAAATAGGACGAGGCGTCCAGCTCGCTGATGGTCATCTTGCCGGCGTTGACCAGGTCGGGGTCTTCCTCGCCCTCGAAGGGATAGGGACCCATGCCCAGCATGCCGTTTTCGGACTGCAGGGTCACTTCAACGCCGGGCGGGATGTGGTTGGCGACCAGGGTCGGGATGCCGATGCCGAGGTTGACGTAAAAGCCGTCCTTCAGCTCGCGCGCCGCCCGGGCGGTCATGTCGTCGCGGGTCCAGGGCATCAGGCGCTCGCCTTTTCGCTGCGGGGACGGGTGGTCAGGCGCTCGATTCGCTTCTCGTAGGCGGGCCCCTTCAGTATGCGGTGGACGTAGACGCCGGGCGTGTGGATCAGGTCCTTGTCCAGGCTTCCGGTCTCGACCAGGGCCTCGACCTCCGCCACGCAGACGCGCCCCGCCGTTGCCATCATCGGATTGAAGTTCCGCGCTGTCTTCCGGTAGATCAGGTTACCTGCGGCGTCGCCCTTCCAGGCCTTGACGATGGACAGGTCGGCCTTCAGCGCCCGCTCCATAAGGTAGGTCTCGCCGTCGAACTCGCGGGTCTCCTTGCCCTCGGCGACCACCGTGCCCACGCCGGTGCGGGTGAAGAAGGCCGGGATGCCGGCGCCGCCAGCCCGGATGCGCTCGGCCAGGGTGCCCTGGGGCGTGAACTCGACCTCCAGCTGGCCCTCGATGTAGAGCCGCTCAAAGAGCTCGTTCTCGCCCACATAGGAGCTGATCATCTTGCGGATCTGGCCGTTCTCGAGCAGCAGGCCGAGGCCGAAGCCGTCGACGCCGCAGTTGTTCGAGACCACTGTCAGTTCCTTCACCCCGGACTCCCGGATGGCCAGGATGAGGTTCTCGGGAATGCCGCAGAGGCCAAAGCCCCCGGCCATCACGGTCATGCCGTCAAACAGCAGGCCAGCGAGGGCGGAGGCTGCATCGGATTGGATCTTGGTCGCCATGTCCTCATACTACGCTGCATTGCAGCATTTGAAAACGTCCTGGGCGCTCTGCTGCACCTCCGGATTGTCGCGGGACCTCGCCGGGGTGTAGGAGGCGGACATGAGCCAGACTGACTCCCCTTCCGGCCTGCCACCCGTGGACTTCAATGACTGGGCCGCCGACTTCGAGGGCTTTTCCCGTCGCCTGGGCGACAGCTTCGTCCGCTACGGGTTCTGCGTGATCGCCCATCACGACCTGGACCTGCCCCGGATCGACCGGGCCCTGGCCGCCGGGCGGGCCTTCTTCGCCCTGCCCGAGGACGTCAAGCGCCACTACGTCACCGGCGCGGGCGGCCAGCGAGGCTACACTCCCTTTGGCGTGGAAACCGCCAGGGACTCCCAGCACTTCGACCTCAAGGAGTTCTGGCACATGGGCCGGGACCTGCCGGCGCACCACGTCTACGCCCCGGTCATGCCGCCGAATGTCTGGCCGGCCGAGGTCCCGGACTTCAGGGAGGAGATCTCCTGGCTGTTCAGCGCCCTGGAGGACTTCGGCCTGAGGGTGCTCCAGGCCCTGGCCGTCTACCTGGGTCTGCCGCGGGGCTGGTTCGATGACCCGGTCCAGGACGGCAACTCCATACTGCGCCTCCTGCACTATCCGCCGGTCCCGCCGGACGGGCCCAACATCCGGGCCGGGGCCCATGGGGACATCAATGTCATCACCCTGCTGCTCGGTGCCGAGGAGGCCGGGCTGGAAGTCCTGGACCACGACGGCCGCTGGCTACCGGTCAATCCGCCGGCCGGATCCCTCGTCTGCAACATCGGCGACATGCTGGAGAGGCTGAGCAACCGGGTCCTGCCCTCGACCATTCACAGGGTCGTCAACCCGGCGCCGGAGCGGCGGGGCGTGTCGCGCTATTCGACGCCCTTCTTCCTGCACTTCCGGCCGGACTTTGAGGTCCGCACCCTGCCCGAATGCATCACGGCGGATCGGCCGGACGCCTTCCCTGAACCCATCACCGCCGACGCCTTCCTCCAGCAGAGGCTGCGGGAGATCAAGCTGGCCTGACCCCGGGCTGCAGGGTCTCAAGCCCGGCGGAGTCGGACACAGTGACGGCAAGGTCGGTCAGCAGGCCGTCGTGGATGGCATAGATCCATCCGTGGACGTTGACCTCCTGCCCGCGCGCCCAGGCGTCCTGCACAAAGACGTCGGAGGCGACGTTGCGCACCTGGCGGATGACGTTCAGCTCGCAGAGCCGGTCCAGTCGCGGGCCGTCCCCCAGGCTCTCCAGCTCGGTCCGGTTTTCCGCATAGATTTCGCGGATCGGGTGGAGCCAGTGATCCACGAGGCCCCGGCGCTTGCCGTCTACCGCTGCGGCCACGCCGCCACAGCCGTAATGGCCCACCACCATGATGTGCCGGACCTTCAGGACATCCACGGCGAACTGCAGGACCGAAAGGTAGTTGGCGTCCTGGGGCGGCGCGAGGTTGGCCACATTCCGGTGCACGAAGAGCTCACCGGGATCGAGGCCCACGATCTCGTTGGCCGGCACCCGGCTGTCGGCGCAGCCGATCCAGAGGTACTCCGGGCTTTGCTGGCGGGCGAGACGCTGGAAGAAGCCGGGGTCCACGGACAGCTTGGCCGCAGCCCAGCGACGATTGTTGGCCTTGAGGTCATGAAGCATTCAGGGTCTCGGCGCTCCCGGCTGGTTTCGCGGGTGGGCGGCCTCAAAGGCCGGGTGTTGGGTGGCGCGCTCGGCGACCGCCTTAAGGGCGGGCCAGCGGGACATGTCCAGGTCGTACCGTGCGGCGGCGTAGACCTGCGGGACCAGGAGACAGTCCGCGAGGGTCGGGGTCGCTCCATAGGCGAATCCCGCCCCGTGCCGTCCGACCAGGGCCTCAAGGGCGTCGAAGCCGTCACTCACCCATCGGGCGGACCAGGCTGTGACGTCCTCGCGGGAGGCCCCCAGTCCCTGCAGGGCCTTATGGACGCGGAGATTGTTCAGGGGATGGATATCGCAGGCGACGATGGCGGCCATGGCGCGTACCCGTGCCCGGCCCAGGGCGTCCGCCGGCAGGAGGGACGGCTCGGGATGGGTCTCCTCCAGCCATTCCAGGATGGCCAGGCTCTGGGTCAGGAGATCGCCGGCCTCCGTCTCGAAGGCGGGCGCCAAGCCCTGAGGATTGCGGCCCCGGTAGGCCTCGCCGTGTTGGTCGCCGGCGCCCAGGTCCACAGGGACTACGTCGAAGTCCAGCCCTTTGAGGGCAAGGCCGATGCGGACGCGGTAGGGGGCGGTCGCGGCCCAGAAGCTGTAGAGGGTCAGGGGCATGAGGGTCAGTCCAACCGGAAGGCCAGGACGCCGACGCCCTCGACCTCGCCCTCGACCCGGTCGCCCTTCTGCAGAGGGCCAACGCCTTCCGGAGTCCCGGTGAAAATCAGGTCGCCGGCCTTCAGGGCCCAGAGTCGGGAGGCTTCGGAAATGATCTCGGCCACGTTCCAGATCATGTCCGCCACGACGGCGTCCTGGCGCACGTCGCCGTTGACCGAGATGCGGATGGCCCCCTGGGGCGGCGCGCCCGCCCAGGGCCGGATGGCGGAGACCGGCCCCGAAGCGTCGAAGCCCTTGGCGGCCTCCCAGGGCTGGCCCTTGTCCTTGGCCAGGGCCTGCAGGTCCCGGCGGGTCAGGTCGACGCCGACCGCGTAACCGAAGACCGTCTCAAGGGCCCGGTCGACCGGGATGTCCTCGCCGCCAGACTTCAGGGCGACGACGAGTTCGATCTCGTGGTGCAGGTTGGCGGTCGCCGACGGGAAGGGAACCGGGCCGCCGGGGGGAACGATCGCATCCGTGGGCTTGGCGAAGAAGAAGGGCGGGTCCCGGTCGTCGCCACCCATCTCCCGGCGGTGGGCGGCGTAGTTCCGGCCCACGCAAAGCACCCGGCGAACCGGAAAGAGGGCGTCTGATCCTTCGACGGGGACCAGGAT
>Ga0208787_1001219_pt1 | contig 11472 bp, 19 predicted proteins | sample Wag4_2014_7_11_FD_187362 | JGI IMG/M metagenome (GOLD analysis project Ga0208787, IMG submission 187362) | Fresh water microbial communities from Ohio, USA - Utica-2 Time Series HT 2014_7_11 (SPAdes) (version 2) | ecosystem: Environmental > Aquatic > Freshwater > Water tank | place: USA: Ohio... | reverse complement strand
CAGCTGTGTATTGCTAAACAATGCCGGCGAGCCTCGTGGAACGCGTATTTTTGGGCCTGTTGCGCGTGAATTGCGTGACAAACAGTTTATGAAAATCGTTTCTTTAGCACCTGAAGTATTATAAAAATGTCAAATACAAAGAAATTACACGTAAAAAAGGGTGACACCGTGATGGTATTGTCAGGTGACGACAAAGGTAAAACCGGTCGTGTGTTGACTGTTTACCCAGACAAAACTCGTGCATTGGTAGAAGGTATCAACATTGTTACAAAACATAGAAAACCAACTGCTCAAAACACAAGTGGATCTATTGATAAGATTGAGGCACCCGTGCATTTGTCTAATCTAATGGTCATGGTAGACGGAAAACCCACTCGTATAGGGCGTAAGCGCGATGAAAATGGTAAATTGCAGCGCTTTTCCAAGAAGTCAGGAGAAATTATTAAATAATTGGAGAGATGAGCTATACACCTAGATTAAAAAAGAAGTATTCAGAAGAAGTTATTCCTGGTATGCAGGCTAAGTTCAACTACAGTAATAGCATGCAAGTGCCAAGAATCACTAAGGTTGTTTTGAACCAAGGTGTTGGTGCTGCAGTTAACGATAAAAAGTTGGTTGATGCGGCAGTAGATGAAATGACTAAGATTACGGGTCAAAAGGCTTTAGCAACCTTTTCAAAGAAAGCAATTTCTAACTTTAAATTAAGAGAGAAAATGCCTATCGGTTGTAAAGTTACTTTACGTCGTGAAAAGATGTATGATTTCTTGGATCGTTTGATCTCAGTTTCAATGCCTCGTATTCGTGATTTCCAAGGTTTAACCGTAAAAGGTTTTGATGGCCGTGGTAATTGGACTATGGGTATTACTGAACAAATCATCTTCCCTGAGATTGACATAGACAAAGTCAACAGAATTTCTGGTATGGACATCACAGTAGTTACTAGTGCTGAAAATGACGAGCAAGGATTGGAACTTTTGAGATTAATGGGTTTCCCCTTCAAAAAAGATTAAAAAATGGCAAAAGAGAGTATAAAAGCTAGACAGCGTAAACGTGAAGCAATGGTTGCTCATTACGCTGAGAAACGCGCTCAGTTGAAGGCTGAAGGTAACTACGAAGAGTTACAAAAGCTTCCAAGAAATGCATCACCAGTGCGTTTGCGCAATCGTTGTAAAATTACTGGTAAGCCACGTGGTTATATCCGTACTTTCGGGGTTTGTAGAAATCAATTCCGTCAGTTGGCAAGCGATGGTAAAATACCAGGTGTAACTAAGTCTAGTTGGTAATAATTAAAGAAAATGACTGATCCTATAGCAGATTACTTAACCAGATTGCGTAACGCGATGAAAGCAAATCATCGTATCGTTGAAGTTCCAGCGAGCAATTTGAAGAAGGAAATTACCCGCGTATTGTACGAGAAAGGGTATATTTTAAAATACAAATTTGAACCTACTGAAAATAAACAAGGGGTTATCAAAATTGCATTAAAATACGATGATCAAACCCGCAGAAGTGCTATCACGTCTTTAAAGCGTGTGAGTACGCCAGGTTTGAGAAAATATTCAAATCAATCAGATTTACCACGTGTAATGAACGGTTTGGGTATTGCCATTTTAACTACCTCCAAAGGGGTAATGTCAGATAAAGAAGCTCGTCAATTAGGAATTGGTGGCGAGGTTTTATGTTTTGTTTTATAATAATTAAAGAATTAAATAAATGTCACGCGTAGGAAAAGCCCCCATCACTCTGCCAAGTGGAGTTGATGTTAACTTTACTCCAGGAATGGTGAAGGTTAAAGGGCCAAAAGGAGAACTGTCTCAGGAGATCGCAGCAAAATTTGAAATTGTTGTTGCTGATGGAGTGATGACTGTAAATCGCCCAAGCGACAGCAAGCAGGATAAGAGCCTTCATGGCTTGTATCGTTCCTTACTTAATAACATGGTTAAAGGAGTAAGTGAAGGTCATACTGTAACGCAAGAGTTGGTGGGTGTAGGTTACAAAGTTTCAAACCAAGGTAATTTGGTAGAGTTTGTAGTGGGTTACTCACACAAAATTTTGTTGCAAGTACCTTCAGAAATTACAGTTACTACTTTAACTGAAAAAGGTAAGAACCCAAGTATAACAATGGTTTGTACAGACAAACAGTTGTTGGGTCAAGTTGCCGCAAAAATTCGTTCATTCCGTAAGCCTGAGCCATACAAAGGAAAAGGTATCAAGTTTAGCGGTGAAGTGTTACGTAAAAAAGCTGGTAAATCAGCATCTAAAAAGTAAGGAAAATTCATGGCTAAGACTAAAGTTTCAAGAAGAAATAAGATTCGCGCTCGCATACGCGGCGTAGTTTCTGGAACTGCGCAACGCCCTCGTTTGAGCGTTTACCGCAGTAATAAAGATATCTATGCACAATTAATTGATGACTCAAATGGAGTTACTCTTTTTTCTGCATCATCTCGTGCAAAGGATATTAATGAACTTACCGATACCAAAGTGGTGAAGGCTGGATTAGTAGGTAAGAAAATTGCTGAATTGGCACTTACTGCTGGTATTGATAAAGTGGTTTTTGATCGCGGTGGATATTTATATCACGGTCGTGTGAAAAGTTTGGCCGACGGAGCTCGCGAAGGAGGTCTTCAATTCTAATAATTAAGAAAATGTCAAGTTTAAGAAATACTCAACGCATTCGTCCCGGTGATATCACCTTGACCGAAAAAGTAGTATCTATTAACCGTGTTGCTAAAGTTACAAAAGGTGGACGTACGTTCAGTTTTACAGCTTTAGTAGTTGTGGGAGATGGAAACGGTATTGTAGGACATGGTTTAGGTAAATCAGGTGAGGTAATAGACGCTATCAATAAAGGTATTGAAGATGCTAAAAAGAACCTCATTAAAGTTCCTGTAATCAATGGTACAGTACCTCACGAACAAATTGGAAAATTTGGTGGAGGAAAGGTTTTGTTGAAGCCAGCTTCTCATGGTACAGGTGTAATTGCGGGTGGTGCTATGCGTGCCGTTCTTGAGAGTGCCGGCGTAACAGACGTTTTGGCTAAATCAAAAGGTTCTTCTAACCCACATAACGTGGTTAAAGCAACTTTTGATGCCTTAACTACAATGAGAGATCCTTTTAGCATCGCTAAATTGAGAGGTATAAGTTTAAAGCAAGTGTTTAATGGTTAAAATTATGGGAAAAGTTAAAATCACTCAGGTTAAAAGTGGTATCGGATACCCTAAGAATCAAAAAGCAACACTTAAAGCTTTAGGTTTGCGTAAAATGAATGCTTCTAGAGAGTTGGAGTTAAATCCACAACTTGAAGGAATGATTCGTACTGTTCAACATTTATTAAAAATTGAAAACGCGTAATGAATTTACATACGTTAAAACCCGCTGAAGGTTCAACCAAGAATCGTAAGAGAATTGGTCGTGGACAAGGTTCTGGTAGAGGTGGTACATCAACAAAAGGTCACAAAGGAGCTCAGTCTCGTACCGGTTACTCACGTAAAATTGGTTTCGAGGGTGGTCAGATGCCTTTGCAACGTCGTATTCCAAAAGGTGGGTTTAAAAACATCAACCGTATGGAATATGCAGCTATCAATTTAGATGTGTTGCAAGCCCTAGCTGATGAGTTGAAAGTAAACAAGATTGATCGTGAAGTTTTAATAAGTAAACACCTAATCTCAAAGAGTGATTTGTTTAAAGTATTAGGACGCGGCGAGATCAAAGCTGGTTTGGAAGTTCATGCACATAAATTTAGTGATTCAGCGAAGTCAGCAATTGAAACTGCTGGTGGTTCTGTTCACGTAATCAATAGATAATCATGAAAAAATTCCTCGACACCTTCAAACATATTTGGGCCATTGAGGAGCTACGTAAGCGTATTGTATATACGCTTATGTTGCTTGTAATCTACCGTCTAGGTTCTTACATTATTCTTCCAGGTATCGATGCTGAAATGCTCGAAGGACTTAGAGGACAAACCAAGAACAATATACTTGGCCTGATTAATACTTTTGCTGGTGGAGCATTTGCTCGTGGAGCTATTTTTGCTCTAGGCATCATGCCTTACATTTCAGCTTCTATCTTTATGCAGTTGGTATCTATTGCCATACCTAGTTTTCAAAGGTTGCAGAAAGAGGGAGAAGAGGGTAGAAGAAAAATTAATCAGTATACTCGTATTTTAACTATTGTATTTACCGCAGTTCAAGCGTACGCATATTTGAATAACATTATTGGTACTCCCGGTAATGCACGTGCATTGTTATTTAACTACGGGGATATAATGTCCAAGGGTATGTTCTTATTTACGAACGTAATTTTGTTAACTGCTGGAACCATGTTCACTATGTGGATGGGAGAGAGAATTACAGATCGTGGATTGGGTAATGGTATCAGTTTGATCATCATGGTTGGTATTATTGCTCGAATGCCTTCGGCAATTGTTAGTGAGTTTTTATTCCGTTTGACTAAAGGCGGCCCGATTCTTTTCTTAGTTGAGTTAGTTATTTGGTTCATGGTAGTACTTTTGGTTATTTTACTAACTCAAGGTACACGTAAGATCAGTGTTAACTATGCTAAAAGAGTAATTGGTAATCGTCAATATGGTGGCGCACGCCAATATTTGCCAATTAAGATTTTGGCTGCTGGTGTGATGCCTATCATTTTTGCTCAAGCATTATTATTTTTACCTGCTACTATTGGTAGTTTCTATACTGAAACTACTGCTCCTGATTGGTTGATGAGCTTAATGAACCCAAATGGTTTTTGGCACAATGCTTTTCTCGTGTTTTTAATAGTTGTTTTCACCTATTTCTATACTGCGATTATTTTTAATCCTGTACAAATGGCTGAGGACATGAAGAGAAACAACGGGTTTATTCCTGGTATTAAACCAGGTAAGCATACTGCTAATTTCATAGATGGTGTAATTTCTCGAATAACTCTTCCTGGTGCTATTGCAATTAGTATAGTTGCTGTGTTGCCAGTATTTGCTGTTCAAGCCAATGTCAATCAAGAGTTCAGTCAGTTCTTTGGAGGTACTAGTTTATTGATTTTAGTTGGTGTTGTTTTAGACACTTTACAGCAGATTGATAGCTATTTGCTCATGAGAAAGTATGACGGATTGATGAGTGGAGGCGGTAGAATGAAGGGTAGAATGACAAACGGATATAATCAAGTTGATTTTTAATAAAAAAAGTACTATTTTTGCAACCCTTTTGATATGTCGAAGCAAGACGCAATAAAACAAGATGGTGTAATCTCCGAGGCTTTGTCTAATGCAATGTTCCGAGTGAAGTTGCAAAACGGCCATGAGATTATCGCTACCATTTCTGGTAAGATGCGTATGCATTACATCAGGATCCTTCCTGGAGATAGAGTACAAGTGGAGATGTCTCCATACGACTTAACAAGGGGTAGAATTACATTGAGATATAAGTAAACGTTGATATGAAAGTAAGAACTTCAGTAAAGAAACGCAGTGAAGACTGCAAATTGGTACGCCGCAAGGGAAAGGTGTATGTAATCAACAAAAAGAACCCTAAATACAAACAAAGACAAGGATAAAACAAAATGGCTAGGATAGCAGGTATTGATATTCCAAAGAATAAGCGAGGCGTAATAGGCTTGACTTATATCTATGGTATTGGTCGCAGCACAGCTGCTCAGATTCTGGATAACGCTGGGATCTCTCACGAGAAAAAAGTGAGCGAATGGAATGATGACGAATTGGGAGCAATTCGTGGTTTCATTACTGAAAACCTAAAAACAGAAGGCGAATTGCGTTCTGAGGTTCAGTTGAACATTAAGCGTTTGATGGACATTGGTTGTTACCGTGGGCAAAGACACCGTAAAGGTTTGCCTGTACGCGGACAAAAGACACGTACCAATGCTCGTACTCGTAAGGGTAAGAAGAAAACTGTTGCAGGTAAGAAGAAAGCGACTAAATAATAAAGTGCACGTATAAAAATGGCTAATACAAAGAAAGTAACCAAGAAAAAGGTAAAAGTTGATCCACACGGACAAGTACATATCCGTGCTACTTTTAACAACATTATCATATCTGTTACCAATACCGAAGGTCAAGTTATTTCATGGTCTTCTGCTGGTAAGATGGGTTTCCGTGGTTCTAAAAAGAACACTCCCTATGCTGCTCAAGTAGCAGTATTAGATTGCGCTAAGGTAGCATTTGATGCGGGCTTACGTAAAGTGGATGTTTTTGTAAAAGGACCAGGAAGCGGACGTGATAGCGCCATTCGTAACCTTCAAACTGTGGGTTTGGAAGTAAATACGATTATGGATATCACTCCAATGCCACACAATGGTTGTCGTCCTCCAAAACGTAGAAGAGTTTAATAATTTGAAAAAGTAAAAATTCATGGCAAGATATACAGGTCCTAAGTCCAAAGTTTCGAGAAGATTCCGTGAGGCCATCTTCGGAAAAGATAAGGCATTAGAAAGAAAGAATTACGGTCCAGGTCAACACGGAAATTCCCGTCGTCGTCCCAAGCAATCAGAGTATGCAATTCAGTTAGCTGAAAAGCAAAAAGCGAAATTTATCTATGGTGTTCTTGAGAAGCAGTTTAGAAATACGTTTAATAAAGCTGCATCTAAAAAGGGAATTACCGGTGAGAATTTGCTGCGTTTCTTGGAAGCACGTTTAGATAATACCGTTTATCGCATGGGTATTGCTCCTACTCGTAGAAGCGCTCGTCAGATGGTTTCACATTGTCACATCACTGTAAACGGTGAAGTTGTGAACATACCTAGTTATCATATGCGTCCTGGTGATACTGTTTCTGTAAGAGAACGTTCACGTTCTTTGGAGATCGTTTCAGCAGCAACGACGTCTAATCGTTCACGTTTTAATTGGATTGAGTGGAATGGAAGTACCATGGAAGGTAAATTCATCACTTATCCTGAGCGTTCAGAAATTCCTGAAAACATTAAGGAACAACTGATCGTCGAATTGTACAGTAAATAAAAATTAAAATTCAAAAACATGGGTGTTATACCATTTCAAAAACCAAATAAGGTGGTAATGACCAAATCCAACGAATTCCATGGGGTATTCGAGTTTTTCCCTTTGGAAAAAGGATATGGTGTTACTATCGGTAACGCAATGCGCAGAGTATTGCTTTCTTCTTTGGAAGGATATGCAATCTCAGCAGTTAAAATTCAAGGCGTTGACCATGAGTTCAGCACGATCAAAGGCGTAGTTGAAGATGTGGTGGAAATCGTGTTGAATTTGAAACAAGTTCGCTTCAAAGCTAACGGTGCGAGCAACGAACAAGATAAATTGTTCATCTCAATCAAAGGAAAAGATCAATTCTTGGCTGGTGACATTGGTCGCTACACCAATGATTTTATCATCTTGAATCCTGAATTGGTAATCTGTAATATGGATCCTACCGTGAATTTGGATTTGGAATTGGTTATTTCTAAGGGAAGAGGTTATGTTCCTGCAGATGAGAACAAACAGAAGGACGCACCGATTGGTCAGATTTCTGTTGACTCAATCTTTACTCCAATTAAAAACGTGCGTTATTCTGTAGAAGACTATCGAGTTGAACAGAAGACTGACTTCGATAAATTGGTTTTGGAAGTTACTTCTGACGGTAGTGTGCATCCAGAAGAAGCTTTGAAAGAAGCGGCGAAAATCTTGATTGAACACTTTGTTCTTTTCAGTGATGAGAATATCATGCCTGAGACAAGAGTTTCTAAAGTAGTAGAAGAAGTTGATGAGTCATTCTTGCAAATGAGAAAGATATTGAAAACTCCTTTAGCTGATTTAGATCTTTCGGTACGTGCTTACAATTGCTTGAAAGCTGCTGAAATTAAATCTTTGGGCGAATTGGTAAATTATCATATCGATGATCTTCTTAAATTTAGAAACTTTGGTAAAAAGTCTCTATCTGAATTGGAAGAGTTTGTTCGCGATCGCGGATTACACTTTGGTATGGATGTATCTAAATACAACTTAAACGACGATTAATATACACAATGAGACACGGTAAGAAAGTAAATCACTTAGGAAGAACGTCTTCACATCGTAAAGCGATGTTGGCTAATATGGCTTCTTCTTTGATTAAACATAAAAGAATCATCACAACAGTTGCAAAGGCAAAATCATTGCGTATATACGTTGAGCCTTTAATTACTCGTAGTAAAGAAGCTTCTACTCATAACATGAGAACAGTTTTTGCTTACTTAGGTGATAAGGTAGCTGTAACTGAACTTTTCACTGTAGTTGGTGAAAAGGTTGCGAATCGTCCAGGTGGATACACGCGTATCCTTAAGACTGGTAATCGTGCAGGTGACAACGCTGAAATGGCTATGATTGAGTTGGTAGATTTTAATGAGTTCTTTGAAGGATTCAAACAAGATAAAAAGAAATCTAACACTCGTCGTTCACGTCGTGCAGGTTCGAGCGCTCCAAAGGCTGCTGCACCTGTAGCAGAAGTTGTAGAAGCGGAAGTTATTGAAGAAACTCCAGTAGTTGAGGAAACTCCTACTACTGATGAGTCTACCGAAAATAACGAAGAGTCAAAAGACTAATTAATTTGGAATTACATAAAAAGGGCGCCTATCGGTGCCCTTTTTTTTGTTTGATAAAGTACTAGATTTTTTCAGCTGTTGCAATTCTATATCTTTGTTAATTCTTGAGAATATATAGATCTATATCGTTTTTTCTCTTAGTTCTGTGGGTTATACCTTCAGGATTAGGTTTTATGATGTTGAAGTTTCAAAAACGTTTGATAAGAAATTCGGTGAAAGAGTTAATTTATAGCGGCTTATCAAATTCTGAATTATCGAGAATAGTTTTTCATACTTGTGATTCAGATAATTTATTATGGCATCATCACGATGAATTCGAATTTCAGGGTAACATGTATGATGTGATTTCTAGGGATTCATTGAAGGATTCCATTATTTATATGTGTTTTTTGGATGTAAAAGAATCAAAAGTCAATATTACCATAGATCAACTAGCTAAGAATATTTGGAGTAATTCTCCCTTGTCCAATGATTTTGAAACTAAATTGGTTGACTTTATTCAAAAGGTATTTCCACCACAACATTTTATTGAAATTCCAACTTGTGTTTTAGTTGCTAAACATTTGTATTCGGATACTATTCCTAGTCTATCAGAAGGGATTAAAGTCGTATTTCTGCCACCTCCGGAATATAGTTTGTATTCTTCGGTTTAAGGATGAGCTTCATTTCAGCCTTTTTTAATTGTATTTACTAACTAATTTTTAATGAAAAGATTTTTTTTAACCATTTTGGTGGGATGCATGTATTGTATTGACTCATCAGCACAGAATATTGACACGTCCGAAATAGAGTCTTTTGACGAAATTTTGGTCTCTTCTCAACGGTTCGCCCAGAAAAGGAGCGAATCACCTCGTCAAATTGAGGTTTTAACATCTAAAAGTTTGACTGAATTAGTTCCAGCCACCTTAGGTGACGCTTTGATTTCTTCTGGTAAAGTGTTTGTACAAAAAAGTCAGATGGGTGGTAGTAGTCCAGTTCTACGTGGTTTTGAAGCAAGTAGGGTGCTTCTAGTGGTTGATGGTATAAGAATGAATAATGCTACTTATAGGGCTGGACATTTGCAAGACATAATTACGGTTGATCCTTTTGTTTTAGATCGTATGGAGATAAATTTTGGAAGTGGCTCTACGTTATTTGGTTCAGATGCCCTTGGTGGTGTGATATTTTTAAAAACAAAAGATCCCCAGTTAGGGCAAAAGAAATGGAATCTAAAAGCAAATTCAAGATATTTTAGTAGCAGTAACTCGGCAGTGTTAAATGCAGGAATACAATTCCAATCTCCCAAGTTTGGCTGGATGTTTAATGTGACAAACAGCAATTTTGGAGATCTTAGAATGGGTTCTAAAAGTTATTACAAAGCAGATCCCCAGTATGCTGAAATGCCAGAGTTTGTATCACAAATTAATGGTAAGGATACGGTTTTACTAAATAATAATGCTCTAGTTCAAAAGGGCACAGGTTATTCTCAAAATGATCTGTTTACAAAGTTTAAGTTTCGAGCGAAGAGGTTAGATCACATATTGAATATTCAAGGTTCATTTTCAAGCGTAATTCCAAGGTATGATAGAATGTCTCTGAGAGATGCTCAAGGGAAGTTTAGTTTTGGACGATGGGACTATGCACCTCAGAATAGGCAGTTGATAGCTTATACTTTACAAAATTTGGTCGGAAATTCAAGGTTGGTTATTGCTAATCAAAGAACCCGAGTAGGTAGGGTTACACGTCCATTTGGCAGTGTATTTGAAAGAACCCAATTAGATCATGTTTCCATGTGGACATTAAATGCTGATCGACAAAATAAGTGGGGGAACTTTACTTTAAATTATGGTGGTGAGTTTGTATTTAATAATGTAAAAAGCAGAGGAACCAATAAAAATATCCTCAACGGAGCTGAAACACTTGCTAAAGCTAGATATTCAGATTCAGGAGCACAAACCTATTCAACAGGTGTATTTGCCCAAGGGTTATACAAGTGGAAAAATACAGTTATTCAGTCGGGAGCGAGACTAACGCATTATTCTCTAAATGCTTTTTTCTCGAATTCAAATCCCTGGAAGCTGCCGTATAATAAAATTTCGTTTAAGAATACGGGTTTGAGCTATGATTTTGGTTTAACCCAAAAAATGGGCGACTTTATGATGTTTAAAATTTCATATAATCAAGCATTTAGGAATCCCAATGTTGATGATATGACCAAGGTATTTGAATCAAGCAGAGGCATTAAATTACTAATTCCATCGCCAAATTTAAAAGCGGAAGTCAGTAGAACGGTAGACATAGGTTGGGCCATTTCACACAAGAAATTTGGTTCTGGTGAACTAGGGAGTTACAGAAGTACTGTTTCAAACCTGTTGCTTGATCAACCTGGGCAATTTAATGGGTCTGACTCTTTACTGTGGGATGGTGCAATGACCAAAATTTATCAAATGGTCAATATATCTTCGGCCACTATCTGGGGATATTATGGTAATGCACGGATTCGAATTTGGAAAGATTTATGGGTAAACGGAAGTTATACATTTACTCAAGGCCGATTTAATAAGTCGTCATTCTCTAAAGATGAGCCCTTAGATCATATTCCTCCCATTTTTGGGCAGTTGGCATTGAGGTATAACCTATCGGAAGAGATTTTCTGCGAAGTTCAGTATTTATTCAATGGACGTAAATTAGCTAAAGATTATTCGAGCAGCGGTGAAGACAATGCCAATCAGAATCCACCAGGTGGAAATCCAAATTGGGGAATTTATAATCTTAGATTGGGTTACCAACGAAATGGACTGTCGCTTCAACTCAGCGCAGAGAATTTATTGGATCTCAGATACCGATATTTCGCATCAGGAGTAACGGCATCGGGAAGAAGTTTAAATGTTAGTTTAGGTATCAGGATTTAGGTATCGGGTTTCGGGTTTCGGGTTTCAGGTTTCGGGGTTC
>Ga0208787_1001218_pt1 | contig 11477 bp, 5 predicted proteins | sample Wag4_2014_7_11_FD_187362 | JGI IMG/M metagenome (GOLD analysis project Ga0208787, IMG submission 187362) | Fresh water microbial communities from Ohio, USA - Utica-2 Time Series HT 2014_7_11 (SPAdes) (version 2) | ecosystem: Environmental > Aquatic > Freshwater > Water tank | place: USA: Ohio... | reverse complement strand
TCCATTGTTAGTTTTGGTTGATGTGCCTGGTTTTTTACCCGGAACGGATCAGGAGTGGAATGCCATCATAACGAATGGCGCCAAATTATTATTTGCTTTTTCAGAGGCGACGGTACCTAGAGTTACCCTCATCACACGGAAGGCCTATGGTGGTGCGTATGATGTAATGAATTCCAAGCACATTGGGGCAGACCTGAATTTTGCGTGGCCCACAGCGGAGATAGCGGTTATGGGAGCAAAGGGCGCTTCGGAGATTATTTTCAAAAAGGAAATTGATCAGGCGGATGATCCAGCTGCCAAGCTCGCCGAAAAAGAGCGAGAGTACGCTTCCAAATTTGCTAACCCTTACCGAGCAGCCGAGCGCGGATTTGTGGATGAAGTTATTTTGCCCAACCAGACAAGAAGAAAGCTGATCAAGGCTTTTTCGATGCTGGAGAATAAATCGGTTCAGCGTCCGAAGAAAAAACACAGTAATATTCCATTGTAAAAAAGGGCTTTATGAAAAAGTACTTATCGTTGGTCAAATTTAGCCATACCATATTTGCCCTTCCCTTTGCCTTGACTGGCTTCTTCTTTGCTTTATCAGAGCGGGGTTCGGAGGTCAGTTGGCGACTGCTGGGGTTGGTGTTGCTGTGTATGGTTTTTGCCCGAAGTGCTGCCATGGCCTTCAACCGCTGGCTAGATCGAGAAATTGATGCCTCCAATCCACGTACGGCAATTAGGGAGATTCCTTCTGGTCAAATAAGTGCATCTGCAGCGCTTGTTTTCGTGGTGGTGAATGCGCTTTTGTTTATGTTGTCGGCTTTTTGGATTAATTTGCTTTGTTTTTTCCTTTCCCCAGTGGCACTTTTGGTCATTTTGGGGTACAGTTACACCAAGCGCTTTACGTGGTTTTGTCATTTTGTATTAGGGCTCGGGTTATCCTTGGCTCCGGTAGGTGCTTACCTAGCTGTGACCGCTAGTTTTTCATGGGCACCCGTTATACTGGGCTTAGCAGTATTGACGTGGGTAGCTGGTTTTGATATTATTTATGCGCTTCAGGACGAGCAGTTTGACCGTAGCAAGGAATTATATTCTGTTCCTGTGTGGCTTGGAGGTAACAAGGCATTGACATTATCGAGTTCAGTCCATATTTTGAGTGCCATTTTATTGATATTCTCAGTGGTATTGATGGAATCCTCCTTGGGAGGTACTACCCTAGGACTTATCTGGATTGGGACCGTATTATTTCTTGGTTTGTTATACTATCAGCACCGTTTAGTCAAACCAGAAGATCTAAGTAAGGTCAATTTGGCTTTTTTTACCACGAATGGGGTGGCAAGTCTGTTTTTTGGTTTTTTTGCCATTTTAGATTTTTTGATTCGCTGATTCGCTCTTGTGATTTCCTTAAATAAAAGCCCCTAGGAGAAGAAGTTTTCCCTAGGGGCTTTGTTATTTAAATTACCTCCACCCAACTTCCAGGAACTCCTCCATGTATCCGATTATCGTACATGGCTTCACACACCGTTGAAGGGAGGAAAAAACGGCCTTTATACGCAGCATTTAGGTGAATACGAATGGTTTTTGTTTGGTTTTTCTGATTGCCAAGATCAAAATAAGAGAGCACCCGATCATCCCTGAAATCCTGATAATCCATCCCATTGGAAGATGTACCAAATCCACCTGCTCTATTATTGATAATTTCCCAACCAGAAGGAAAGACCTGGGTAAGTGCAAGTTCATTGAACGGAAATGAAAACGTTGAATTTCGTTGAATGGTTACGACTGCGACAAAGTCTGTTCCTTGACTAAGTTGTCCAACGGAAATAGCTTCCCCTTTTGGTGTTTCCCATCGAATATCGAGGTTAAGATTGGAATTACTGCTGGCAGTTGCAGCGCCAGAAAATTCTTGGCCAGTTAATACAAGGCGGGCGTATAGCCTGGTTGCCCCTTTATTTCGAATGTGGAGTGGAGTATTCCCGGTGCCCTCTAGTGGAATTACTTGAAACGGTTGTTGATTAGAGGGGGTGGTGATGGCGTTGCCTCCAAGTTTACAGCTGTAGCTTGGTCCTTGTGCATTGATTCGTTGAGCGTATTTAGCAAGGCTCCGGATCGCTACTGCTAGGGATTGTGTATTCCATTGATAGCTGTTAGATGGTCTTGAAAGTTGTTCTGACAGGTAGTTAACCATACTTTCTGCCCTTGTCAGATCCCCGGTTTCTGTCAGTGCCTCCAGGATAATTGCCCGGTCGCGGAGCGAAGAACCAAATGTACTTCCTGTCCAGTCATAGCTGGGGGACTCTGCCCAGTTAGCGCGAAGCAGATCTTGTGCTACCTCGGGTTTTCCGGCATATGCATACGCCGCAGCCAATAAGTAGGCTGGGGTAGTGAAGAGTCCTTTTTGCTCTCTCATTCGATTCATATCGCTCATGGCGGCCTTTCCAGCAAGGGCTAAACTGTAGAGTCGGTATGCTTGGTCCAACAACGCTTCGTAATTGTTGGTTCCAGACCAGCTTCTGGCAGTAGCAACTTGAAATGCCGTCCATTTGTCAACGGCGGAGCTGGGTACTGCGTAACCTCTTTTTTGGGCTTCTATCAAGAAATGTCCCGCGTAGGTAGTAGACCAAGTATCGGCACTTCCTCCCGGCCAATAGTTAAAGGCCCCACTATAGTTTTGCTGGTTACAAATTTTTGAAATGGCAGCTCCGATATGTTTGGTGATGTCGGAACGTTGTCGTTCTTGTAAGGGCATTAAAGCCCCAGCGAATAACTGCGGGAAGGCAGCTGAGGTGGTTTGTTCCAGGCAACCATGGGGGTACTGAATCAAGTAATGGAGGTGCCGATCCAGATCAATTGGGGGGAGCGTACTCAGCTCCAACGATGCATTTTCAAGTTCACTATAGCCAGAAGGATCAAAACTCGTCTTCCATTCGGCACCTGCTTCGATGGTTTCACTCCAACTTTTAGTGGTAATCGGCATAGGATTTCTAATCAGAATATCCATTTCATCCTTCGCCACTTCTGCCCCTCCTTGCGCTTCGAATCGGAAACGGGTAGGACCTGTTCGGGGGCCAACGGTCAAATCAAAATAGGCCATTTGATCGCCGGGTTCAGAGAAAGAGAGGGTTTGTACTGTTGGCCCGTTCAGTTTGGTTTTCCCTCCAACTTCCTGGATTTGAATTTTTACAGATTTCAGATGGGGCTCCATTGCAAACACTTGTACTGGGACCCTAACTGTTTCACCCGGACCGAGCACTCGAGGTAGGGTGGGGAGGATCATGAGCGGTTTCTTTACGGCAACTGTTTTTTCAGCTGCTCCATAGGCCCCTTGTGCATTCGGGGAAGGGGCCGAGAAGACGGCCATCACTCGAACGCTTCCGACGTAATTTTCAATTTTGAGTGTGTGTTGAGCTGTTTTGCCTCGTTCAAGATAAAAAGGGCCTAGATGAATAACCGTTGGTTTGAAACGGCTTACTTGTGCAGAACGTTTAGCTTTTCGGTTGATATCATCGCCGCCAATACTTAAGATTCGTTCTAATTCTACCCCATAAGCACCTAGTACATAGTCAAATACATCCCAGCTTTTTACCCCGAGGGCTTCTCTGGCATAGAACGCTTTGTGTGGGTCGGGGGTTTCAAAGCGGGTTAAGTCAAGTAGTCCCTCATCTACAATAGCGAGTGTGTAGGCGCAAGCCATTCCGGAGGCTTCTTTGATTTTTACTGAGAAGGGAACATCTGGTTTAAGTTGATCTGCCACCTCGATTATGGGCCTCAATTGGCTAGCTGGGTTATGAATTTTGATTGGAATGACCCCATACATACGAATTGGTAAATCATTTATGGTCTGCGCATGTGGTTGAAGTAGACTTACATGTGCATAAATGGCAGGTGCCATGGAGGCATCGGCGGTGAAAGTAAACCGATTTTCCCCCTTTTTGGCCTTAAACCAAAGGTGTTTGATCACCCTTTGACCGCTTTCCAAAGTAATGAGTACATTACTGATTTCGCTGGCAGGCACTTTGATTTCTACCTGTTCTCCTACGTTGTATGTTTCTTGGCTACTGGATAAAGCAAGCATTGCCACTGCATTACGGCTATACAGGTCGTCCAAATGTTCTGGATACCCTACCCAAAAGAAATTACCGGCAGCGTGCCCACCCTCCGTTTCAATAGCACGCACAAGATATCTACCCCATTGATTCGGGCGGATGGTCCAGCTTGCGATGCCATTTGCGTCCGTAGTAACCGTTGTGGTACTCATTGCATTTAGATGGGTATCGGAATTAAATTGCCCTGTATTGGACTGTTGGTCTTCATCCCACCACCACCTCCAGTCGCAGCGATACAGGCCTAGGTTCACTTTTTTATTGGCTAAAGGCCTTCCTTTTGTATCGACACAGGCGATTTCTATTTTTCCCGACTTTCCGCTCTCCATTTGAGGACTACCGGCTTCGTTCATAGGCACGCGCACACCCACCATTTTGGAGAATGGATAATAGTCGATTGCAGCTTGATCTACGCTAAAGGCGCCGCTCGACTCAAACGCCTTGATTTTATATTGCCCAATTAACTTCCCAGGTGCTTGTTTATTTGCCTGAAGTTTTAGTGGAACTTTGGCGGTACCTTGTTCATCCAAGTACCCCTCGAATACTGTTTCTTCCTCATGGTAGAAGGAGCGGGCGGGGTCCTCAAATACATAGCCTTTGAATTTCGGGAATTCTGTAACCGCTGCTCTGATTTGTAGGTCTACTTTGGCTTTACTATTTTTGGCAACCGCCCCGTGAAGCCATTCTACCTTTAGCCGCCCACTTATACCTTTCGTGTTTTCCACCAACTGGTTTTCAGGGAAATTCAATTGGATTTTGAAGCGATTGGGTTTTACAGTTTCAACTTTAAGAATTTTTTCAAAGCGGGCGCCCCCAACCTCTACTTTAGCGATCCAGTTCCCTGTTGGTGCTTCTGGGAGAGTTGCGAAATGCAGGGGAAAAACCCCTTTAATCCCATTGGTAACGACCGTTTTGTACTGCAGCCCGCCTACTGGATCCGTAACTTCAAAGTGGATGGGGTGATTGGGTGGCAGTTTCCCAGTACGGTCCTCCAGCACAAAGTTAAGGAAGATGCTATCACCGGGTCGCCAGACGCCTCTCTCTGCGTATAAATAGCCTTTTAGGCCTTTCTGACTTTCTACACCAGCCACATCGAATCTACTCAATGAAAGGCTTCCCCCATCTGACATACGAAGGTATCCTTTTTGACTTCCTTTTTGGGCTACAATAATAAACGGCTTATCCCTAACCTGTTCCACAAAAACAGTTCCATCCGGACCGCTGGTGTGTTTTGAAATGGGTTGTAGTTGATAGTTAAGCAGTTCAAGATCTACCCCTCCAACAGGTTCTGAGGTGCGTAAATCAGTTACTACGGCAAGCAAAGAACCATCTTTTCCTCGCTTGGCTGCCATGCCAAAATTGCTGACGAATACATTTCGTTGAATAAATCGTTCCCCATGGTAATATTCCTTTTGACATGGATTATCGCGGCTTTCATATTGGTACCCGTCTGATTCCCACCAATAGTCATTGTCTTCCCAATATACACCACGGTATCCTCCCCAGAGGGTCTGGGTTTGTCCAAATTCATCCTTTTTGGGTACGGCCGCATCCAAATTGACGAAATCAGCGGCTTCTTCACAGCGATTTAAATCCACATAACTACCTCTGAAAGAAAGGCGTACCTGATAGACAGCACCAGGGTCTTGTTGGATAAGTGGTTGCAAATCAATGGCATATCGTTGCCAGTTGACAGCAGTTGCCGTTGGGTTCAGTTGATTGAGATCTATTCTTTTTTGGATAATAATTTTTCCAACACGTTCTAGTTCGTCGCTTCCTTCTAGTTCATTGACTTGTAAGTGCTGTAGAATAGTCGATTGAAATATTTTGAAGATTTCTATATCCACGGCTTTTAGTCCCACGGCTTCAAAAGGGAATAAGATAGCTCCATCCTCCTTACCTGGAAGGATCGAGCCATGGCCCAGTAGCCGGAGGGCGGGTTGAAGTGATTCTAAGGTTACAGCTTTAGAAAAAGCCGTTTTTAACCTTGCTCCGCTATTATTTTCAATGCCTTCCACTTGCAAGTTAAATTGCCCCGTTAATCTAGTATCTGGGTAAATACGCAAGAAGTTACCATCTATTTTGTAAGATAGGGGTTCCGTACTTCCCTCTAAACGAACAAGCCCATTTAAGTCTTGCTGGTCGGAGAGTGGGTCCGAGAAGTTTACGGTGATGCATTGGCTTTCTTGATTATCAACTTGAATCGTAATCACTTCAAATTCATCTAGAGCAGGAATTGGAATCCGTTGTTGATCTGCTAGCTTTACATTCAAACTCATTCCGTCCCAGGCCAGTTGGACTTCTGAGCGATGGAGACCCCTAGTTATTTGATTTACCGTAAAATGGTGCTCTTTTTGTTGCCCAATATGGTTCCAAGCAATCTGCAAGGATTGTCCATTTTGAGTGGCTTTTAGCACTTTTTCTATTTCTTCGGGTTCCACGGCATCGTTTGTTTCGACACGCCCAATCAGTTGTTGGCTTTTTAAGTCGCTGGGATTGGGAGTTTGAATACCCTCCGTAATGACATTAAAGTGGAGAGCGATGGTTTTAAAGCTGAACTCAAACGTGGATAATTCCGAAGGAGCCTTCGGATATACTTTGTCAAGATGAAGCGTTGCTTCGTACTTGGTATCGTACCTAAGCGGTTGCCTTGGTTTAAGTAGGATGGTACGGTCATCCTCCCAAATTGCCTCGCCATCAATAGAGGGACTAATTCGGAGGAGAGCTGGGTCGATTGGAGTGCCAACTTGATCGTTTTGGACGGCAGCATGGACAAATCGAACGCGAATAGCTTCCTTTTTTCCAACGATTCCGCTCGTATAGGCATAAACGTATTGAGAAAGTTGTTGGAAATAGGCCTCATCACGGACCGCCCGATTACAGGCGAAGAAAGTAGTAAAAGCGGTAATCAGGAGCAGGCTGGTAGCAGCGGCAAGTAGGGATTTTAGGTGCATACGTAAAGGTGTTGGTTAACCGGTACAAATATAACCGCCTTTTTGAGATATGCAAGCTTGAATTTTCCTTACTTGTTATTATTCCCTCTTTACCTTATTTTATTTGTAGGAACCAATTTTACTTTTCAGATTTCTCCCGTACATGGGTTTTTATTATGTGCTTGCCGGCGTTCTTAACCTCTGGTTTTTTTCTATAACTCCATAGTTCCATTCTCGATCGACTTGCATTTTCTAATGGATCAATAATTGGAAAAGGGTAGACTTCGCCTAGTCGGAATTGATAGAACGATTGTTCTAGTGAGGAGAGAGTCCAAGGTTCATGGATAAATGGACTGGGTAATCCAGAAAGCTCTGGTACCCATTTACGGATAAATTCACCATCAGGATCCTGTTCTCTAGATTGTTTAATTGGATTGTAGATTCGGATCGTATTTACACCAGTGACTCCGGCTTGCATTTGAAATTGTGGGTAATGAATACCCGGCTCATAGTCGAGGAACAGAGTGGCTAAGTGATAAACGCCTATTTTCCAATCCAGAAACAATTGGTGGCAAAGGAAGGAAACGAGCATAGCCCGCATTCTGAAGTTAATCCAACCGGTTTGGATGAGGCAGCGCATACAAGCATCTACTAATGGAAATCCGGTTGCCCCATTTTTCCAGGCGTCTAGATGTGCCGTATTTTGATGCCAAGCGAATGATTCATAGGCTGGATTGATGCACCGGTACTCATAGGAGCAATCGGTTTCAAATTTTTGGATAAAGTGACAGTGCCATTTTAGTCGGGTCAAGAAGGCTTCATAAGCTCGTCGGTATCGTTTTCGGTTGGTGCTTTGATCCACGAAGCGGTACGCCTGACGAATACTGATGTTTCCCCAAGCTAAGTAAGGAGAAATACGCCCACAAGAGGTGCGGCTCGCCTGTGGCTTCGAGATGTTTTTTTGATAGTGGATACCCCTATCGGTTACAAATGATTGCAGGTACCTCCAGGCATACTTTTCACCCGCTGGCTGAAAGTTACTTGGATAAGGCTGTATTTGGTTTAATAGAGCGGGTGGAATCGGAAACGGGTTGGGTAGATAGACGTTTTTAGCTGGGTGGTATTGATTGTCGATGAGAGGGGCCCTAACCATTTGCTCCCATTGAATGTCCCACCCCTTCCTGTTCGTTATTCCCCGCTTTATTCCATCTCGTTGTACTTCCTTCCAGCGGACATTCGTTGATCTAAGAAATTTTGCAACGGCTTTATCCCTGCTATAGGTTTGGTCCATCCCGCTTTCTTGGTAGCTAAAGACGCTTTGAATTTGAACGACACTCAGCAAGTAGTTAAATACGGTTACGGCCTCTTCGTAGCAGCAAAATACCTGCTTTCCAATTGAATCCCACGTTTGATGAATCGCTTCTATGGAGTGATACTGAAATTGTAGGTGCCGGATGGACGTACTCGGATGTTGAAGCAGGCTGGGTTCGATGATAAACAAGACTAGGTAAGGGATGCCCTCCTCCTCTGCGAGGTGCAAGGGTAAATGATCCCTTGTTCTAAGGTCCCGTTTGAGCCAGACCACATTGATTTTTGGGGCTGTTCGGGGTGCATCAGCAGGCATAGAGCTCGTACCAGTGGGTGTTATGAACCAAGGGAACACCTATACTAGTCCAATAGTTCAATGGAATGACGCTGCATTGCTATTTTCCCTCGTTGCTCCATTTTTTTTAATAACCTAGAGATCACCTCCCGGGAGGTATTGAGATCTGATGCAATTTGTTGATGACTAATCTCTAGTACGGGGCTACCTGTGTCTCTTTGCAAGCGTTTTAGGTAGAATTCTAGGCGTTCATCCAAGTTTCGGAAGGCTACCTGGTCAAATGTTTCCAGTATTTCTTCAATTCGTTCCCGCAAGGTGTTTACCACAAATCGGGCCCACGATTTGTATTTTGGGAGCCATCGCTCCATGTTTTCAAGTGGAATTAAAAGTATGATACCATCTTCCATTGTTACACCTTTGACGGCACTCTGTTCCATCCGGTTGGAACAGGTAAGGGAAAGGGCGCAGGTAGTGCCCGACGTCAGGGAGTACATATAAAATTCTCCATCTTCACCATCCTGTTCTTCTCTGAAAATTTTTACGTTTCCTTCCAATACGAAAATCATGTACCGAAACTGATGACCTGGCTGCACGAGCGGATCGCCTTGCCTAATTTCTACCACTTGGCCCACCTCTGCCATTAACTCCAGTAATTCCGGTTCTAGTTCTGGAAAATATTTTTTGAGTGTTTTAGGCAGCTCTGATTTGGTGAATCTAGTTTGCATGTGTTAGTAAGGTAATAAGTAGTTTGTATTGTTCGGTTTTTTATCTCTACAACGATTAATGCTTATAGGTTGAAATTGACGATCCAAAGTTCCTAAAAAAAAGCAACTCATCCAGAATAATTTTTCGAAAAGTTGATTTTTGCTCGAAGTAACATACGATAAGTTAATAATACGAAATTTTAATCACTTGAATTTTATGCAGTTATATTGTTTTACATCCCTTTTTTGCTGCTTGATTCAAATCATTCCTTGGTTGTGATTAAAATCACTGAAAGTAGGGTGGCGTTCCCCCCAACTTTGCAGTATCAAATTCATCAACAAGTACTATTAACTAAATAAACTAAAATATGGATCAGCACGTAAGTATGCCAAGGATTGGGGACATTGCACCAAACTTTAAGGCAATGACAACGTTCGGGCAACTTGATTTTCACAACTATATTGACGGTAAATGGTCAATTTTGTTTTCGCACCCAGCCGATTTCACGCCTGTTTGCACAACGGAAATGTCTGGTTTTGCTCAGGAAAAAGATTTCTTTGATGCCCATGGCACTGTTTTGATGGGGCTGAGTATTGATAGTATTCACTCGCACATTGCTTGGGTGAATAACGTGCGGGAAAAAACAAATGTGCTCTTTAATTTCCCCATCATTGCAGATATTGATATGTCGGTTTCTAAGCTGTACGGAATGTTACAGCCAGGAGAAAGTGAGACAGCAGCCGTGCGTGCGGTGTTTTTTATGGATCCCACCAAAAAAATTAGATTGATCATGTATTACCCATTGAATGTGGGTAGGAACATGGATGAAATCAAACGCGTATTGGAGGCTCTTCAGACTGCAGATGCCAATAAGTGTGCCATGCCATTGAACTGGAGAAAAGGCGATAAGGTAATTGTTCCTCCGCCCAAAACGATGGAAGAGTTGGATACCCGCCTAAACAGTGGTCTCGAAATGGTTGACTTTTACCTCGCTAAGAGAAGTCTCTAACTATATAACAGCTGCAACAAGCAGCATTCACCACTTGCTTAAGGGACTTCCCCTTGGTTGTTGCAGTTCCCTATTAACTTTTGCTCTATTCACTCTAAAACTTTATTAGTATGAAAGTCGAACAACTTTACACCGGCTGTCTTGCTGAAGCCGCGTATTATGTAGAAAGTAACGGCGAAGCCGTGATCATTGATCCACTTCGCGAAACCAAACCGTACGTGGAGCGTGCGGAAGCCGATGGTGCCCAGATTAAATACGTTCTAGAGACGCATTTTCATGCTGATTTTGTGAGTGGACATATTGATTTAGCAAAAGCAACTGGTGCCCAAATTGTATTTGGTCCTACCGCTAAGCCCAATTACAAGGCACATATTGCATCGGATGGAGAAGTTTTGAAAGTGGGTAATGTGACTATTGAGGTGCTGCATACACCTGGTCACACCATGGAAAGTACCACTTACCTTTTAAGGGATGAGGCTGGTAATCCCTATGCCGTGTTCACAGGTGATACTTTGTTTATCGGTGATGTAGGCCGTCCAGACTTGGCGGTGAAATCCGATTTATCTCGGGAAGATTTGGCAGGTCATCTTTTTGATTCGTTGCGTAACAAGATCATGACACTTCCCGACGAGGTGATTGTGTATCCTGGCCACGGGGCAGGTTCTGCTTGTGGAAAGAAAATGGCGAAAGAAACGGAAAGTACCATCGGCCAACAAAAGCAGTTTAACTATGCGCTTCGTGCCGATATGACTAGGGAGGAATTTGTGTTGGAAGTCACAACCGGTTTGGTAGAGCCTCCACAATATTTTCCTAAAAATGCGGTAATGAACCGCATGGGTTATGATAGTTTTGAGTCAGTTCTGCAACGTGGGGTGGTACCTCGTTCAACGGTGGAGTTTGATCAACTAGCAAACCAAGAAGAGGCACTAATTTTGGATGTTCGTCATGAATCTGAATTTGTGAAGGGATTTATTCCAAATTCAATTTCAGTTGGCTTAGACGGTCAGTTCGCCTCTTGGATTGGTACACTGATTACGGATTTGAAACAGCCCATTTTATTAGTTACTCCCGAAGGAAGAGAGGAAGAAACCGTTACACGATTGTCTCGGGTAGGATATGATAACTGCTTGGGATACCTGAAT
>Ga0208787_1001211_pt1 | contig 11526 bp, 9 predicted proteins | sample Wag4_2014_7_11_FD_187362 | JGI IMG/M metagenome (GOLD analysis project Ga0208787, IMG submission 187362) | Fresh water microbial communities from Ohio, USA - Utica-2 Time Series HT 2014_7_11 (SPAdes) (version 2) | ecosystem: Environmental > Aquatic > Freshwater > Water tank | place: USA: Ohio... | reverse complement strand
GCCTGCACCCCAATAGATCCAGTTGAACCTAAAACCACCACATCACGCATGTGAGTATCTTAACTGTGCCAAGTTTGAGCCTCCTCCGATAGTATTTAGGCATGTACTCAGAGGCTAAAAAGCAGGTAATACAAAAGCGAAATCTAGTAACTGCTATTCCAGGACCTAAATCTGCTGAGTTAATCAAACGAAGAGGTGAGGCGGTCTCTGCCTCACTCGGTACAGCTTTTCCAGTATTTATTGATCACGCACAGGGTGCAATTATTGTTGATGTTGATGGTAACTCAATTTTAGATTTGGGTGCCGGAATTGCAGTATTAAATGTTGGTCACTCACAAAATAGAGTGGCAGATCGAGTGAAAACTCAGATCGATGCATTTAGCCATACCTGTTTCATGGTGGTTCCCTACACCGGTTATGTTGAAGTTTGTGAAGCACTAAATAGATTAACCCCTGGTACTCATAAGAAAAAATCAGCTCTCTTTAACTCAGGTGCTGAGGCAATTGAAAATGCGGTGAAGATTGCTCGTAAACACACAAAGCGATCTGCAGTTGTTGTCTTTGAGCATGGCTATCACGGAAGAACTAATTTAACTATGGCAATGACTGCAAAAAACATGCCATACAAGGATGGGTTTGGGCCGTTTGCTCCTGAGGTTTATCGCATGCCGCTGGCATATCCATACCGCTGTGATGCCTGCGCTAAGCCATGTGAGAGTTCAGTTTTAGCTATGGTGCTTCATAAAATTGAAAAGGAGATAGGCGCTGGCAATGTGGCCTGTGTTGTTATTGAACCAATTCTTGGCGAAGGTGGATTTATTGTTCCATGTAAGGGCTTTCTGCCAGGTCTTGCTAAATTCTGTAAGGACAACGGGATTGTCTTTATTGCAGATGAGGTTCAAACTGGATTTGCTAGAACCGGAGACATGTTTGCCTGTGAAGATGAAGGTATCACTCCAGATTTAATTGTTACCGCTAAAGGAATTGCCGCAGGTCTTCCACTTGCAGGTGTTACCGGTCGAGCTGAGATTATGGATTCAATTCACCTATCAGGCTTAGGTGGCACATACGGTGGAAATCCAGTTGCATGTGCTGCAGCTCTTGGCGCGATTGAAGTTATTGAGCAAGATAATTTAGTTGCTCGTGCAAAGAAAATTGGTGAGATTATGCACCAAGAATTAACTGCAATGATGAAGAAGTACTCAATTATTGGTGAGGTAAGAGGCAGAGGCGCTATGCAAGCTATTGAATTGGTTAAGCCTGGAAGTAATGAGCCAAACCCTGAAGCATTAACAGCTGCAATAAAGTACTGCACCAGCAAAGGTGTATTAATTCTTTCAGCTGGCACATATGCCAACGTAATTAGATTGCTACCTCCACTTGTAATTGAAGAGGATCTACTTCGTGATGGCCTAGCTGTTTTAGATGAGGCGCTAGCCTCAATCACTGCTTAATTACCTATCAAGTAAATTTCTAGTTGGTGAGTACGCACCGCCTGCTTTCTTAAGTGCAATTGCACTAAGTGCTTCAAGTACCACACGATTTGCCAAGATGGCCGTGATATCGCTGCTGTCATAAGCAGGTGCCACCTCAACTACATCAACACCAACAATTGGAAGTTCAAGACAAATTCTTCTAACTGCTTCTAGCAACTCTCTACTTGTCATTCCACCAGGCTCTGGCGTGCCAGTTCCTGGTGCCATACCAGGATCGACCACATCAATATCAACAGATAAAAAGACGCCATCACAACCATCGGTAAGAATTGAAAATGATTCATCCAGCACAGCTTTCATGCCACGATGATGAATCTCTGTCATCTCATAAGATTTCATTCCTTTTCCTGCCATCCACTTTAAAGTGGCATCATCTGGCCAATATCCACGAAGACCTAACTGTAAAAAGCGATCACCACGAACAGATCCTGATTCAATCAACCTGCGCATCGGTGTGCCATGGCCAATAAGAGCGCCAAATTGATCTTCACCAGTATCAGCATGGGCATCAAAATGAATCATTGAAACTTTGCCTTTACCCAAATGATTTGCAATTCCTGCTACATCAGCGGATGCAATTGAGTGATCTCCCCCTAATACAACAGCGATAGCTCCAGCTTTTGAAATCTTCTCTGTTGCTTTCTCTAATACCTTCAGTGAGTTAACTAAATCCCCACCTGGCATTAGTAAATCTCCAGCATCAAATATCTTTAACTTTTGCAGTGGATCAATTCGCATTGCAAGGTGTGGCCTTGAGCCATCATGAGGGAGATAATCACCCATTCGAATAGCTTGAGGTCCCATCTTCGCCCCAGATCGATGTGAGGTTCCACTATCAATTGGTGCTCCAACAATAATTACATCAGCACCCTTATAACTCTCAGGCTTATCTAAATCACATCTTGGAATACCAAGAAATGTGAAATCTGGTCCATACATATTGCCGATGTTGGTCATAGCTTCTTTCGTTTGCGGCTAACAACTTGGCCAACTATTACAATGATTAAAGCGATAAAAAACATCGCACTGCCAATTACATTTGCTTGCGCGGGAATTCCTCTAGCAGCTGAGACGTAAACAAACTTCGGAAAGGTTGAGACCACCCCTGAGTTGAAGTTAGTAATAATAAAATCATCAAAGGAGAGAGAAAAAGCCAGTAAAGCAGCACCTGCAATACCTGGCATTACCAGTGGCAGTGTTACATACCTAAAAGTCTCCCGTTCATTGGCATATAAATCCATCGCAGCTTGCTCAAGTCTTGGATCCAAAGATGCAATTCTGGCTTTAACAGTCACCACCACAAATGAGATACAAAACATCACATGCGAGATCACAATTGTCCAAAAACCAGGGTTAACTCGAAGATTTAAAAACATAGCAAGAAGTGATGCGCCAAGAACTACTTCAGGAGTAGCCATTGGTAGAAATATCAAAAGATTTGTGGACTTTCTACCTTTGAATTTATATCTACCTAATGCAAATGCGATCATGGTGCCAAGAATTGTTGCTAGGACAGTTGAGATCACACCAATTTGTAATGAATTAACTACCGCCTCACACACCTGAGGTGCCCCACATGGGTTTTGCCAATTTTCAAGAGTAAAACCCTGCCAAACTAAATTACTTTTTCCAGCATCATTAAAGGAAAAAGCAAAGGTGTAGGCAACAGGGATGAACAAATAAATAAATGCTAGAGCAGCATAGATGCGAATTAGATTTCTAGAAAACCACCTGCTTGCTCGGTGGCTAAGTGATGGCATTGGTGCATTAATAGTTGTCATACCAATTCATCCGTTCCAGATCTGCGGATATAAACTGTGACTAAAATTAAGATTGTTGCCATTAAGGTAAATGAGAGAGCAGCCGCAGTTGGATAATCCACCACTGCAAAAAAGCGGGACTCAATTACATTGCCAATCATCTTTGTTCCTGGATTACCCAAGATGGCGGCGTTGACATAATCACCAGCTGCTGGAATAAAGGTTAGCAATGTGCCAGCAACTAGCCCCGGCATAGAAAGTGGCAAAGTCACTTTACGAAAAGTAGTCAAACCATTTGCATATAGGTCCCCTGCTGCCTCTAAAGTTCTTGGATCAATTCGCTCAAGGCTGGCATAAAGTGGCAAGGTCATAAAGGGAAGAAAGTTATAAGCAAGTCCAATTACAACTGCAGTAGATGTGTTATTTATCCGAAACAACTCATCAACAAATGGCAAAACTTTTATTGCCGAAACTACCGGACCAGAGTCGGCCAAAATCTGCGTCCAGGCAATAGTTCTTAATAGGAATGAGGTAAAAAATGGTGCGATTACCAGAACTAATAAAATATTTCGATACTTACCTGCTTTAAAGGCGATTGCATATGCCAATGGATAAGCAATTAAGAGAGCCAAAATAGTGGCAAGACCAGCATAAATAAAAGATCTAATATATTGATCTTGGTTAGCTATGAATGCATCAACATAATTTGCAAATCTAAGCTCTTGAACATAAACACCAATTTGGGCTCCCTCTGGCCGAACCATTGTGGAGGTGCTGCCGAGTGAAAAAATTGGGATTATAAAAAAGGTGACTAACCAGATTAATCCTGGTGCTAGTAAGAGATAAGGTGTAAGTGATCTGCTTTTCAACACACTCTTGGTAGCAGATTTACCACTTGAAACAGCGTGCAAAAATGCCATTACTTACTCTTCATCATCAAGATCAGCGCCAGCATTAATATCACCAGCACCATCTAAGGCAAAAGTATGCTCTGGATCCCATTCAAGTGAGACAGTGTCGCCAACCCGAAGATCATGTAATCCCTCATCATTTTGTTCAAAAACCACCAACTCTAAATCCCAAGGTGCTCGAACCATGTACTGGGTAGATGTGCCAACAAATGAGCGATCTGTAACTACACAGTTCTTAATTGAGTTAACACCTGTGTCATCTAACCTAAGTTTTTCAGGTCTGACCCCAAGAAATACACTGTCATTGCTGGTTGCAACTCTAGATAATGGAACTTCAAAATTTAAACCTTTAGCGGTAACAGTTGCCTTATCAGCTGACCTGGAGGTGATCTTGCCTTTGATCAAATTACATTGTCCTAAGAAGTTAGCCACAAATGCAGTCTTTGGTGCCTCATAAAGATCTGTAGCACTACCCATCTGTTCAATCTTTCCTTGATTCATTACCGCAATGGTGTCAGCCATGGTCATTGCCTCTTCTTGATCATGGGTAACATGAATAAAGGTAATTCCAACCTCTGTTTGAATTCGCTTCAACTCAATCTGCATCTGCCGGCGAAGTTTTAAATCAAGAGCTCCAAGTGGCTCATCAAGTAACAACACCTCAGGTCGATTAACTATTGCTCTGGCAACTGCAATTCGCTGTTGCTGACCACCTGATAGTTGGTTTGGTTTGCGCTCAGCAAGGTGAGCCATTTCAACTAAATTTAAAGCGCTCTCAACCTCACTTTTAACATCTTTAACTCCACGCCGGCGAAGACCAAAAGCAATATTTTCAAAGATTGTTAAATGAGGAAATAGTGCGTAATTTTGGAATACGGTATTTACATTTCGTCGATATGACTTTTGGGTTGTTATATCGGTATCACCGATTGAAATCGTTCCAGCACTTGGCTCTTCAAGACCGGCAATCATTCGAAGAGTTGTAGTTTTACCGCAACCAGATGGTCCAAGGAGTGCAAAGAATGAACCATCTGGAACGATTAATGACAGATCATCAACCGCGCAAAAATCACCGTAATGTTTTGAAACCCGGTCTAACTTTAAGTCGCCAGTATCTTGCGAGACTTTATTGTTCGCCATTACCAGCTACTTATCGGTGCTTAATTGCCGATAGCTTCGTCAAAAGCGGTTTGGAACTTAGTGCTCTCGTCAGCTGAGAGTGATCTAAACACCTTAACCTTTGCCAAGGTGGCAGCATCTGGGAATATAAATGGTGAATTACCCAATGCTGGATCAATCTTTTCAAGCTCTGGTTGAGCAGCCTCGACCGGACAGATGTAGTTCACATAAGCTGCCACCTCAGCTGCAACTGCTGGCTCGTAATAGTAATTCATTAACTTCTCAGCATTTTTCTTATGAGTTGAAGTTGAAGGAATCAACATATTATCGCTCCACAATGTTCCACCTGATTCTGGAATAGCAAAATCAAATTTGCCATCTGATTCAGATTTCAAAATAAAGATATCGCCAGACCAGCCAATAACTGCATTAGCATCCCCACGCTTTAGATCTTCAGCATAAGAGTTACCCTTAACTTGGCGAATAAAGCCATCAGCAATCTTTCCCTTTAGGAAATCAATTGCATTCATATATTGATCCTCAGTGAAGTTAGATGATGGATCCACTCCCTGATAAAGCATGATCACACCAACTGTGTCGCGAAGCTCGGAGAGAACTACAACCTTTCCTTTATTTGCTGGTGCAAATAATTGATCCATAGTGCGAACACCCTTAGGAAGTTTTTGAGTATTCCAACCAAAGCCAGCAAAACCTGATTGCCAGGTTAGTGAGTACTCACGACCTCGGTCATAACCAACATCTGCTAGCACTGAGCGAATATTTGATTTATTTGGCACATTAGCTGGATCTAATTTTTGTGCGTATCCCTGCTCAATAAATCTTGCCGCCATCCAATCCGTTGGGGTGACGATGTCATAACCAATATCTGATCCAATTGAAAGTTGTCCTTGTACTTTTCCGTAGAAGGTGTTGTTGTCATCAATTGCCTCTTCATAGGTAACCTTTAAACCATTTTGGCTTTCAAAGGCGGCAAGTGTTGGATAGACCTTTGTATCCTCATTAAAATCTAAATAAAGCGGCCAGTTTGCCCAACGAACAATTTTTTCTGTATCGCTAACATCAACTGCAACCTTTGCCCCGGTAGATGATCCTGTGCCACATGCTGCGAGTAAACCTGCAGCTGAAACTGCGCCAACACCAGCAAGTACTGATCGGCGAGAAACCTGTGCGCGGATAATCGCGCGAGCTTCAAGTGATAGGGAGTTAATATCTTTCTTCATGGATTCTCTTTCTTATTTATCTAGAAGGAACACTCTGCTGTGCTGGGGATTGTGGGGAAATCTATCAGGCGTTGAGGTTTGTCATCACGTGTTTGATGCGGGTGTACTCCTCAAATCCATAAGCAGACAGGTCCTTACCGGTGCCTGAGTGCTTAAATCCGCCGTGTGGCATCTCCGCCACCATTGGAATATGGGTATTTATCCACACGCAACCAAAGTCAAAGGCCTTAGCCATCCGCATTGCCCGGCCATGATCCTTAGTCCAAACACTTGAGGCCAATCCATACTTCACTCCATTGGCATAACGAACAGCCTCTGCCTCATCCTTAAACTTTTGCACAGTGATAACTGGTGCAAAGATCTCATTTTGAATCATCTCATCATCTTGCTTTAGATCTGCCACCACAGTTGGATTCCAGAAGTATCCAGGGCCCTTAATTGCAGTACCACCGGCGGTGACTCTGGCATGGGATGGAACTCGATCCAAAAAGCCTTGCACTCTGGCTAATTGGTTTGCATTATTAACTGGACCAACTAAAACATCCTCATTTGGCATTCCAACCTTAATAACATTTTTTGCCTGCTCAGAAAGCAGTGCCACCACATCATCATAAGCACTTGCCTCAACTAAAACTCTTGTTGCTGCTGTGCAATCTTGACCAGCATTAAAGTAGCCGGCAACTGCAATCCATTCACATGCTGCTTGCAAATTAGCATCATCAAAGATCACAACTGGTGCTTTGCCACCTAACTCAAGGTGTAACTTCTTTAAATCTTTAGCAGCACTACCTGCTACCTCCATACCAGCTCGCACTGAACCAGTAATTGAAACCATCTGTGGAATCTCATGCTCTACCAATGCCCGACCAGTATCACGATCTCCAACTACAACATTTATTACACCCGCTGGCAAAAACTCCTGCATTAACTCCGCCATCCAAAGAGTTGAAACTGGTGTGGTATCACTTGGTTTTAACACAACAGTATTTCCTGCAGCAATTGCTGGTGCCCACTTCCAAACCGCCATCATCATTGGGTAATTCCATGGAGTCACCTGCGCACAAACTCCAATTGGTTCACGGCGAATAAAAGATGTGTGTCCCTTAAAGTACTCAGCAGCAGATTTGCCCTCTAAATTTCGAGCAGCTCCAGCAAAAAATCTAATCTGATCAAGCATGGGACCAATTTCCTCTGCCCGAGTTACCGCAATTGGCTTACCAGTATTTTCTGATTCAATTCCAATTAACTCTTCACTTCTAGCCTCAATTGCATCTGCAATTTTATTTATCGCCTTCTGTCGCTCACCTGGCGTGGACTCTTTCCAAATCTCAAAAGCTGATGCTGCTGCCTTCATCGCCTTATCAACATCTGCGGCGTTAGATACTGGCGCCTTTGCAAATACCTCACCAGTTGCTGGATTGATTAAATCCTGGACCTTCTCTGAGGTTGCACTTACCTTTTTGCCATTAACAAAGTTTTGCAGCGTTTTCAATTTCACTCCTTGGCATTAGTTGCTTTAAACAGTTGCCTAAAAGTCTAGTTACAAATATTGGGCATTTCAATAGTTAATAGATTTTAGCTACCAGGCCAGCGGTACTACAGATCCTGGGCCCACTTCAGGAAGTAATTAGATAACTTTAAGGTTACTTAAAACTTTTTAAATGGTGGCAAAGAAACGAAGCGGCCCCTGGTGATCTAGCCCAACCTGTTGACCAACTGCAAAATCAAGTGGCCCTGGAATTCTCACCTGTAGCACCTGATCATTTACCTTCACCGCGATCATCGCATCATGGCCGTAGTAATCAATTTTAGTTATCTGACCTGAAATCTTGCCAAAGGCTAAATCATGAGAAATCTTTATCTCCTCCGGCCGAATTACTACCTGACCTGCTTCCATAACTTGAGCAGGTGAAGTGATTGGATTAAAAATGTAATCGGTTCTGCCATCACTTAATTTGTTAGCTGTTAAAACTAAAGCATCCCCCGTACTCATCGCAGTGTTTGCCGAAAGTGGTGAGGTGTAAACCTGCTCTGGTGAGCCTTGCTGAATTATTCTTCCTAGTTGCATTAACGCCACCAAATCAGCTGATACCAAAGCTTCTTCTCGATCATGAGTTACCAAAATCGCAGTGGTGTTTTGACTGCGTAAAAGTTTTATTACATCTGCTCGCAACTCAATCCGAAGTTGGGCATCAAGTGCGGAGAATGGTTCATCTAACAAAATAATGGCTGGCTTTACGGCAAGTGCTCTAGCAAGTGCCACTCGGGTTTGCTGACCACCAGATAATTGATTTGGCATCCGGCTTTCTAAGCCAGTTAGGTTGGTAAGAGTTAACATCTGCTTAACCACCTGCTTGATTTGCACCTTTGTAAGTGAGGAGCGATCAATTCCAAATGCAATATTTTCTGCCACATTAAGGTGTGGGAACAACGCTCCCTCCTGCGGCACATAACCAATCTTTCGTTTGTGAGCTGGCAATACCAAAGATGAGAGTGAGACTAATTGCTTATCAAATCTAATGGTTCCAGCACTTGGTTGGATTAAGCCAGCAATTGCCCTAAGCAAGGTGGTTTTGCCACAACCAGAAGGTCCTAGTAAGGCGGCAATTTGGCCTGCACCTAAATTAAATGAGAGGTTATCTAGGATCTTTCGCTTACCCAATTCGACATCGAGATTCTTAATTTCAACTGATGTCATGATTAATTCCCTAACCCAGAGTTGATACTGCCTCGATCTGATCTATCTGGCCTACTTAAAATAAAGGTTGGAATCGCTGCGATCACAATCAAGATTAATGCATAGGGGGCTGCTTCATTAAATCGATTAATGGCAGCGTATGACCAGATCTGAGTGGCTAAGGTTTCAAATCCAGTAGGGCGCAGCATCAAGGTTGCTGGTAACTCCTTCATTGCAGTTAAGAAAACCAATACCGCACCTAGTGCAATTCCAGGGGCAGCAATTGGGGTAACTACATTTTTTAAGACCAACCATTTATTTAAACCTAAGGTGGCTGCCACCTCTTTCGCACCAGTTGGTACCTGTTTCAAAGAGGCTCTCATGCTGGCAACTGATTTAGCTAAAAATAAAAGCGCGTAAGCAAAGGCAAGTAAAAATGTGCTTTGGTAGAGCGGACCCAACTTTGAACCAAATGAAACTAAAGCTAAGCCAATTACCACACCAGGAAGTGCGTGACCAATCAAAATCACTCTACTGCTCACTCTAGAAAAGGCAGTCGATCTCTCTGAAAGTAAAATACCAAGTGGAATTGATAAAACAAGTGCAATACCTGCACCAAGTAGAGCAACCGAAATAGTTGAAAGACTTGCCTGAAGTAGTTGTTGCCAAGAGATCTCAACGGTGTTGGTAAAAAATCTACTGAGCAATACATAAATCGGTATCAACAGCGCAAGAAGTGCGTATGTTGTAATCAACAGTACTGTGCTCACTTTGTAGGAGTTTTTCTCAATTAGCGCAGATTTTATGCTGGTGGATTTAATTACCTCACCTTTTTGCTGTCTACGCCTTACCCTCTCATCTGCAACGACAAAGATGGCAGATAGGGTGATTAGCACCAAGCTAATTACTGCAGCTGCTGTTCGATCATAAGATGCCCGATACATATTTTGAATAGTCACAGTCAAGGTATCAACATTTAACAATGAGACTGCGCCAAAATCACTCATCGTGTAAAGACCGGCGAGCAATAAACCACCACTTAGGTGAGTTCTAATCTGTGGAAGTGCTACCTTAAAGAAAGTTTTTGGATAGGAAAATCCTAAAGATCTCGCCACCTCAATTTGCGAGGCATCTACTCTGGAAAGTCCTGCCAAACAGGCCAAGGTCACATAAGGAAGTGTGGTTAAAAAGAGAATAAACACTGCGGCAAAAAATCCGGTAAATGCGGGCACAAATGCGATCCAGGTATAGGTAAAAACATAGGAGGGAATGGCTAGCGGTAACACAGCTGGAATTATCAACCAAGCTTTATTTGGTAACTCTAAAAAATGTAATCCAGCTGCAATTAACACCCCAAAAAAGCCGGTTAACGCAATAACCATAACCACCAGCAATGAGGTAGTCGCTAGAACTTCAAAAGTCTTTGCTCTAAAGAGTAAACCAGCAATTTCAGCTACTGGTTTTTCGCCAGCTCGAATCAATAGATATAGCAATGGAATAAGTGAGAGTGCAACCACAAATCCTGCAGCGGTTGAAACTAAGGCGGTTCCTAATCTGCTTTGGCGTTGATAGAGCCCTAATGATTCAAGGGAGGAGGGCTGCTTAAGTAGTGGAGTAGTTATAGCAGACCTACTTCAATCAATAAATCTTGAGTTGCTCTAATATTTTTTAAACTGCCTAAATCAATCGCCGGTGCACCAATTTTATCTAGGGCTAGTAGATCTTCAGGGGCTACAACTGAGGAGATAAGTGAGTACTCATGCGTTTGCTCAACAAACTCACCTTGTATCTCTATTGAGGTTAGAAAATTAATCAAATCAATAGCCGCCTGTTTTTTGTTACTTGAGTTTAAAACACCCACTCCAGAAACATTTATCAGATTTCCTAGATCACCGGCGGTGAAATACCCGTTAACAACATTGATGCTGCGGCCAAGTGCTTGGGCAACCTCCCAGGTGTAGTAATGATTTACCAAGCCCAGTGAGATTTCTTCCTTATCAATTGCTTCCACAATTGCTGAGTTTTTTGGATAGATCTTTACCCCATTTGCAGTTAATCCAGATAGCCAACTTTTGGCATAAGCCTGACCCTTATTTTCAATTACCGCTGTTAAAAATGCTTGAAAGGATGCGTTAGTTGGCGCTATGCCAATCTGATTTTTGTAAATTGGCTTAGTTAAATCTGAAATAGATTTCGGTAAAGTAGTTATCTTCTTTGGATCATATGCAAATACTCTGGCCCGTGCGGTAACTCCAACCCATAGTCGATCGGCATGATTGAATTGATCTGGAATTTGGCTGGCTACCTCTTTTGCTAAAGGTG
>Ga0208787_1001206_pt1 | contig 11544 bp, 7 predicted proteins | sample Wag4_2014_7_11_FD_187362 | JGI IMG/M metagenome (GOLD analysis project Ga0208787, IMG submission 187362) | Fresh water microbial communities from Ohio, USA - Utica-2 Time Series HT 2014_7_11 (SPAdes) (version 2) | ecosystem: Environmental > Aquatic > Freshwater > Water tank | place: USA: Ohio... | reverse complement strand
CACCCAGACCTGGTCGATCGATTCATTGCGGGCGCTAGCTACAGCTATCGCACCAGTTCTGCAGACCCCTCGCCTCCAAGCGCTGCTGCCTCTGCGCCCGATAACTTCGAGCCCGGCCAGGCCGATGACGCCCATGGCACCGCAGTTGCAGGCATTGTTGGCGCCACGGCCAACAACCTGAAGGGCGGGCGAGGCGTTGCTCCTGGCGTGAGCCTCATGGGGTTTGACCCACTCATTAAGAAAAATGACAGCCTCGTGGGCGATGCCCTAAACCGTGCAATCAATGCAGGAGCAGACGTCGTCAATAACAGCTGGTCCACGCTCGACCCCTCGGGTGGCGGAACGCGTTCGTTCTACCCTGCTGCTGCAGGCTGGGAATCTGCCGTGCAGCGCGCAGTCACGGAGGGAAGAGGGGGCAAGGGCACCGTCATTGTCTTCTCCGCAGGGAATGGCGCCGAGCAGACAGGGGACGCAATTCCCAACGGTGAAAATGGCGATCAGTCCAATTACAGCGGTTACGCCAACAACCCGCGGGTCATTGCCGTAGGTGCCGTAGATGCGTTTGGACGCTCCCTCCCCTTCTCTGAACCGGGGGCCAACGTCTTGGTCTCGGCCTTCTCGGGTGCCGAACTGGGTACACGCAAATCCAGTGCTGGCATCTTCACCACCGATCTCTCCGGCTCGCGTGGGTTTGATGTCAGCAGTGACCTCAACCAGGACTACACGCGCTTTTTCGATGGAACCTCTGCGGCTGCACCCATGGTCGCCGGTGTGGTCGCCCTCATGATGCAGGCGAATCCAGCCCTGACCTGGCGTGATGTGCGTTGGATTCTGGCCAGCACCGCACGGCCCGCAACAGGTCTTTCTGCCCCCGGACTCAACACAGCGGCTACGGCCATGCACAGCCATGGCTTTACCCAGACCGTTGGGTTCGGCATTGTCGATGCAAATGCAGCAGTCGCCATGGCCCGCACGTTCCAGTCTCTGGGCTCGGAGGTGACTTGCGACTCGGGCCAGATTAACTATCCCTCCCCGGGGCTTGCCATTCCTGATAACACCCGAAGCGGACTGGTTGAGGCCGCGAGCTTCTCGGCAGCAAGCTGCGGCATTCGTCGTATCGAATCCGTGGAGCTCACCGTCGCGGTGAACCATTTTTACTCGGGTGATCTGCGCATGACCCTTGTGGCCCCAAACCAGATGGGGGTGCAGTTCAGCTCGCCTCACCGCTGCGTTGCGGACTCCTGTGCCAGCCTTTCCTCAGGCTTCCGATTTGGCGCAGTTCGTTTCATGGGTATGCCGGCCCAAGGCAACTGGACCCTCCAAGTCAGCGATGAAAAAGCACTTGATGTTGGAAGGCTGCTCTGGTGGCGCTTGGTGGTGAAGGGACATATGTAGTATCTTCTCTACAATGAGATCAACCACTTTTTCGAGTCGAGCTTTCAACCAGCACATCAATGAGGCCAAGCGCGCCGCCGAGGACGGCCCAGTGTTCGTTACTAACCGTGGCAAGCCCCAGCACGTGCTCCTGAAAGTCGAGGACTATCAGCGTTTGCAGTCAAAGTCCCGCTCGATGGCGCAATTGCTGGGCATACAAACCCGATCCGTCGAGCCGCCTGAGCTGCCCCTTCGCAAGGCACAGATCAAGAGCAAACCCCCTCAGTTCGACTGACGCACTGTGTACCTGGTCGACACCAATGTCATTTCGGAGCTTCGAAAGGCTGCGAGGCCGTCAGTAGACCCGAAGGTGCTGCAGTGGGCACAAGAGACGCCTCCCGAGCAGATGTGGGTCTCTGCCGTCTCCATTTTCGAGCTTGAGCTCGGGGTGCTGCGCGCCGAACGCAAAGACACCAAACAAGGCCGTGTGCTTCGCACCTGGCTCACCCGCCAAGTCATTCCTGCCTTCGAGGGCCGCATCATTGCCATCGATACACACGTTGCGCAGGCAGCAGCGAGGATGCACGTACCCAATCCCCAGCCCGAGCGCGATGCACTCATCGCCGCAAGCGCCATCGTCCATGGCCTTACCGTGGTCACGCGCGACGAAAAGGACTTCAGGCCATTGGGTGTGAACACGCTCAACCCGTGGAATTAACCCAGTAAACCCCTTGTCATCTTGGGTGGCGACACTTTGGGGTGGACGAATCCACCTCAACAACAAACCCCAAGGACAACACCATGTCGCATCAAGCTTCTCGCCGTGACTTTGTTATCAAGATTGCCAGTGTCTCCACCGTGCTTGCCGCAGGCTCCGTCCTGTCAGGCTGTGGTGGCGATAACTCTGAAGAGCCCGCATTCCTCTACGGTGTCGCCAGCGGCGACCCGCTGACCGACCGCGTCATCCTCTGGACCCATGCCCAGTTCCCCGTCTCCAAGGCCGATGTCGAGCTGCGCTATGAAGTGGCCGAAGACAACGCCTTCACAAACATAGTCTCGAGCGGCTTGGTAACCGCCACCGCAGCTGCAGGCTATACAGCCAAGGTCGACGCAACCGGCCTTGCTGCAGGCAAACAGTATTTCTACCGCTTCGCCCACGGCAAGACCCTCTCGCCTGTGGGCCAGACCCGCACCCTGCCCACCAATGCCAGCAGCCTAAAAATGGCCGTGCTGAGCTGCTCCAACTACCCCGCAGGCTTCTTTAACGTGTATGCGGAAGTGGCCAAGAGCGATTGCGAGATTGCCGTTCACCTGGGCGATTACATCTATGAGTACGCCGCTACCGGCTATGCCTCCGAGCGCGCGATTGCCCTCAACCGCCAGTCCAGCCCCGCAAACGAAATCCTCACGCTCGCCGACTACCGCAAGCGTCATGCGCAGTACAAGAGCGATGTCGACTCCAAGGCCCTGCATGCCCGCATGCCCATGATCGCCGTCTGGGACGACCACGAGACGGCCAACGATGCCTACAAGGATGGTGCCGAGAACCACGACGCCAGCAAGGAAGGCAGCTGGGCCGACCGCCGCGCTGCCGGCCTTCAGGCCTACCATGAGTGGATGCCCATTCGCACGGGCAGCGACCGCGCGAAGATCTACCGCAGCTTCAACTGGGGCAATCTGGTGAACCTGCACATGCTCGACACCCGCCTCATCGGCCGCGACAAACAAATCGACATTGTTGAACTGGCTGGCCTCGCAGGCCCCGCCAAGCAAGGCGCCGCGCTGGCCACCTTCAGCTCTCCCACCCGCCAGATGCTGGGCACCGAGCAGCTCGCCTGGCTACAGGGCCAGATGGCCACGAGCAAGGCCACCTGGACCGTACTAGGCCAGCAGGTGCTCATGGCCCGCATGGAGTTTCCCGTTTCGGTGCTGGCGGCACTCAACACCTCAGACACCTCGCCCGCTGCGCAGGCGGCAGGACTGAAGGTCATCACCGACTACCTCACCGCAAAGGCGACGGCGGCTCAGGCGCCCCAGCTGTTGACGGATGAACAGAAGGCCATGCTCAACACCACGCTCAACCCCAAGCTCGGCTACAACCTTGACGCCTGGGATGGATATGTGGCTGCACGGGAGGCCTTGCTTGGCACCGCTGCGCAGCTGGGCAAGAAGCTCATCGCGCTTGCTGGCGACACCCACAACGCATGGCACAGTGACCTCACGCTCATGGGCCTTGCAAACCCCGCCATGGCAGGCATGAAGGTGGGCGAGGAGTTCGCGACCAGCTCGGTGAGCTCACCGGGCCTTGAGGCCTATCTGGCCACCCTGCCCCCTGCTCAGATCAAGGCCATCTTCGAGGGCGTGGTCGATGACCTGAACTGGATGGACGGTTCGCGTCGCGGCTACCTGAAGATGTCCTTCACAGCATCTGAGGCCAAGGGTGAGTGGATTTTCGTGAACACCATCGACAACCGCAGCTACACCGCAACACTGGGCCACACGGCCGTGATGAAGACCTAACAACTAAGAGTGCTGCTCGGTCGACTCCCGATGGGTTGACCGAGCGCGTCTGGCCTCGCGCACCGAATAAGCAAAGCGGGAGAGCCTCTGATAGAGCCAGACGTAAGCAGCAATAAACCCCAGGCAGGCCAAGGCATTCAGCAGATGTGAATCAGGGTAAAGCAGGGGGACCCAGACAAACATGAGCCATGCTGGGGCATAAAAAACCACCACACTCGACTGAGCTGCAAGCCGATGAGCTCCGAACCATCGGCGAGACAGTCGGTGATAAATGAGGTGATGCAGATGACCCCGATCGGCCTCCGTGATCGAACGGCCCGCGCAACCCACCCGCCGAAGCGCAGAAAACGCAACTTCCACCGTGGGAAAAAGACACACCAGTAAAACGGCAAAAGGACTTACTTCAGGATTTCGAGCATGTAAAAGAATTCCGGCGCACGCAACCCAATAACCCAGGAAGTAGGCCCCGCCATCACCCAGGAATAGTCTGCCACTGGGCCAGTTTAGGGCTATGAAGCCAAGCGTTGCAGAGAAGCCAATGAGGCAAAGCGCCATCACAAATGGGTCACTGGCCGCTTGCGCCATGTAGGCGAGCGCCGCGAACATGGCCAGCGCAGCCATGCCGCACAAACCGTGAAATCCGTCCACCAGATTAAAACCGTGCGACATGCCTGCGATAGCAAGTGTGGTGAACAGGAAGCTAATGAGAGGCATCGCCAAGAACCAATCGAACACGGGCATGGCCACCGAGGTGATTCGTACGTCGAGAAACGCCCAAGCCATTGCACCGCTCAGCAAGGTGGCGAGCAACCGCAGTGCAGGCCCAACGGACTTCGTAAGATCCTCCTGAAAGCCCGCCAGAAACGCTGGGATGCTGCAGAGCAATACAGCCATCATCGCGCCAGCCATGAGATCTCTATTTGCTAGCGTTGAGACAAAAACGCCCGCCAACACACCAAGTCCTCCGATACGAGGCACTGCATCGTCGTGGACCTTGCGCCGGTCGCCACTAAAATCATGCGAGGCTTGGTGATGCCATCGTTCTGTCAGAATGATCGCCAGACACACGACAAAGCTTGTCAGTCCGGAAAGAAGGGTTGGGTCCAAGTTCAACTCGAATCGCTTATAAGCTATGAATTCTTAACTAAATCTGTCAGATAAACCGTCCCTATGATAAACCTCTCAGCCCAGTCGAACGAGTCTCCTTTTTTTCTTATTGGCGGACTTAATGTCTTGGAAAGTCGAGAACTTGCGCTGCAAACCTGTGAACATTTCAAGGAAGTGACGGTTGCACTTGACATTCCGTACGTCTTCAAAGCGTCATTCGACAAAGCAAACCGATCATCAATCGACTCCTACCGAGGGCCTGGGCTTGAAGAGGGCCTGAAGATACTGCAAGAAGTTCGCGAAACATTTGGTGTCGCGGTGCTGACTGACGTCCATGAGCCGTATCAAGTCAATGAGGTAGCAGAGGTTTGTGACGTTCTTCAATTGCCAGCATTTCTGGCTAGGCAGACAGACTTGGTTGTTGCCCTCGGCAAAACGGGGAAAACCATCAACATCAAAAAGCCCCAGTTTTTAAGTCCCTCGCAGATGGGCAACATTGTCGAGAAGTTCAAGGCGGTTGGAAATGAGAGCCTCTGGCTCTGCGACCGCGGAACCCAATTTGGCTACGACAACCTCATTGTGGACATGCTCGGCTTCGGAATCATGAAGCGGGTTTCGGGCGGCAAGCCAGTGATCTTCGACACCACCCATGCGTTGCAGTGCAGAGACCCCCTCGGCAAAGCGTCTGGAGGGCGTCGAGATCAACTCACAGACCTCGCTCGAGCCGGCATTGCCGTCGGTATTGCTGGTCTTTTTCTAGAGGCGCACCCCGATCCTTCACAGGCCCTCTGTGACGGACCAAGCGCATTGCCCCTAGATCAGCTCAAGCCCTTTTTGGAGCAAATGAAAGCGATTGACGATCTTGTGAAAACGTTTCAACCGCTCGACATTCATTAAGCGCTATCGCATTGCCCCGAAGTAAGGGCTCATCAGCGCAAAATTGAGCAAGGTTGTGGCCTTCTGAAAATCTGACAGTGATTTGCGATTGAGGTCTGTCCTTACGCGATCCAACTCTAAACGCAATGGTTTAGGCATGCTCCCCTTGAAATAGCGCACCTCCAGATAGTCAGCAAATTGTTGACTCGAGTGACGATAAGCCATAACGAGCGTTTGAGACTTACACCCGGCCGCGGCGAGGCTCAACTCCGCCGAATCCTCGTCATCCCTCAAGACGGGAGCCCAATCGAGTCTGATCATTGAGCTCGCTCGCTCTCTAAATTCTGGCCCTCCCAGCAATCTTTCCTCAGGTGAGAGAATATTTGTCCCGGATGCAACATCTGCTGGGCTGTAAAAGCTGAAAACAGTCTCGGCCCCAAACGGTGTTTGAGTGCCCTGAAGATTCGTGTCTCCATCTTGATTAGTGGGGAGTCGTGTACAGCCTATGCCACGAAGAGTCGCGGCCTGAAATAGGAATGGCTCCCGCACTTTCCCGTCCCGATCACTGACCAGACGAGGATCATCCCCACGTCGCGCCTCGGGGTCGAGCAAGACGGCCTTCACAACAGATTTCATATCGCCTTTCTTTCCCCGCCCATTGTCGTTAAACACTTTGGCCACGCGCTCAACGTAGGCGGGTGAGGGATTACTGGTGACGAGATGTTGAATTAAACGAATGGCGACGAATGGTGCGACATTTTGGTGCCCCATGAGAATGCTGATCACGGACTTCAGGTCTTTCGCTGCCCCTTGTCCCGAGGGAATACGCTGTCCTAAGACGCGCTTAGCACGAGAGTCGTGGGCCTCTGGAAACCAGGCCGGTACCATTGGTCCATCAAAATCATTTCGATTAAAACCTGGGGCAAGAGGCTCCTCGTATTTCAATGCCCATCCCCAGCCAGTAAGCGCCATTGCGAGTTGCTCTACGTCTCTTTGCGTGTAGGTTTCTATGGGGCGACCACTCGCATCTCGCCTAACTGTGCCATCCAAATTCAGCTCAACAATGCCAATTGAAAACAGCTGCATGAGTTCCCGGGCGAAATTTTCATTTGGAGCGCAGTGAGGGCAGCGTTCGCTCTTTGGCCGATTCTCAAAGTTATCCAGAAACCATCCCATTGCAGGACTGAGTGATGTCTGCTCCAAGATGTTCGCGTAATCCGTGAGGGAGACGCGCTGCAAGAGGTTGATCCAACCCATCACTGCTATTGGTCGAATGCGCGCTGCGCTGACCACTATCCACTGCGACATGGCCCAAGTTACCCGGAGTCTCAATTGATCTTGGTTTCCGATAGCCATGTGTGGAAACTGTGCCCAAAACCAGGAATCGTGTTCGCGGGTGGTCCAGTCACGAAAGTCCATCTCGCGACGGCTGTAGTCGATCTGGGAAGGCGGAAGTGCGAATTGAGCATCAATCCACCTCTCAAAACCCATCGATTGAATCTCAGCGATGAGCTCTGGTGTGGCCCCGAAACTTGCTTGGTCAGCAAACCGCGAGGCCGCGTAAAAACTGACCTGGGGGGCTGTCTCAGTACTTGCAGGCGTAACTTGCCCGCGAGAGTAACTCAGTTGGCTCTCGCCCTGCCCGCACCCCAACAGCAGGAGCAAAAGACAAAAAACTGGGATCCTGATGAGAGCTAGGGTCATATTAGGCAATTGCAATCGGGTCTATCCAAGGCTTGAGCAGAGTCCACTCCGCCTCAACCAAATGAGCAGTCTCAAATGGGTCTTGCGTCAGTCGTGACTGCCCCAAGGCCGTGAGCCTTTCACTCGTGAGTCCAGCAATGATGATCTCTATGGCTAGGTCATCAGAGCTCAGGTCAGACGTGGGCGTTACAGCGGATAAAGCAGACCTGAGGGTGTGCAAGTCGGTCGTGCTCTGGTCCATAACCTCAGAGTAAATCTTCGCAACGGTCACCTCATTCTTGAATAGCGCGGCGGTCTTACCCCACTTCACATCGCTTTCTGGCATCTTGGCAAGATTTCCAAAGACGTTATAAATCACTTCGGCTCTGGATAGCCCCGCAGCGAATGCTTCTTTAATATCCTTAACCGCCTCAGACCGAACCACTTCGGACGCACTGTCCTTGACTACGTTGGCAACCAAACGCTCAGAGAGTGTGTTAATCGACAGGTCTGCGGGATATAGATCAGTAAATTGGGACTTGGTGGTGAAGACATCTACGATTTCTCTCACAGAGAGGCCGTAGCGATAGGCTTCCGCAAGCTGATTCAGGTAGGTCACGCCGGGCGCCGCATTGAATGCCACGATGAAAAATTGATAAAGCTCGTTTGGCACATCGGCAAATGAGTCATGCGGAGTGGCTTCAATTTGAATCTCGCGATCTGCGAACACGAGTCGCTCGGTATCAATAAGTGAGTCGAGATTACCTGGGTTCGCCGTTTCGCTGACTAACCATACACCCTGATTAAAACCCAACTTAAACGCCGAGAGAGGTGCGTCCCAGAGCACCGCATCATGCCCATCGCCGAGGCTCATCTGATTCGAAAGCGAGTTAGCTTGCACGAGGTCGTCAAAGGCAGTGCCAATGACATTTTCAATGAATGTCTCTACCAAAATAAAGGTGTCACTGAAAAATGTACCGTTGCTCACTCCCACCTTAATACCAATATCCGACCACACGCTGGGCAACAGACTTAAGATCACGGGCTTACCAACCCTGCTGGCATCAAGCGTGTCCACACCACCTGAGTCGAAGAGCGCGTAGAAGCCATCAAACTCGGCGCGAGATAGGTCATACACATCGTTATCCATGCTGCTCTTCGAAGTGCCATACAGATATTGGAGCGCAAAAATATCCAGCGGCATCAGAGTCTCTGGGTAGTTGAGCAAGAACTCATCGGGGAGATCGGGAAGGTCCGTGTAACTCATCAAGGTGAGGCTAATCTGGTCCATATCCTTGCTGAGTACGATCGGGTTGTATGTCTCAGCTTCAAATGGGTGTTTTAAGCCCAGTGCATGACCTATCTCGTGGAGGAGGGTGGATTTCAGATAATCAGATTCACCCTGATCAAACTGGTCTTCGAAGATGAAGACATCACCACCCCAGGGACCATTGGACGGCATATAGGCATATGCAGCCATCTCCGAGCTGCCTCCCTCGAGACCAGCGAAACGAATCACGCCACAGGTGTTGGCGGTCTCTTGAACCTCAATGAAATCGATGTCTATGTAGCGCTGAACCAATGCCAAGCAATCACGCACAAGATCCATAACCCAGACGGGAAGTGGCATTGCGGAATCGACTTCCTCAGAGGTGTCATCGAAGCGCGAGCCAACCTGCACAAACGAGTACGAGAGCTGCAACGTACCCTTACTGGCTTCTACCCAGTAGTCTCTGCCCAAAAGTGCATCTACAACCGACAGGCCGGTATATTGCACTTCTCTCAAGCTACCGCGAGGGAGGTATTCGTCCGGGGTGGTTTTCAGAAGCGACATAGGGATAGGCTATACGCTTCTGTTTACAGCTACCAGATTGGGTCAAACCTTAGGTAACCCGAATCTTCTACCAAACGCTCCAGTAAGCCGTAATCGAGACCGGCAGAGTCTTCGGGGAGAGCTGTAGATAGCCTTGACTGGCTCAATGACTCAGGTAAGCCCATGAGGCCATCAGCGATCAACTGAGTCATGAGATCCTCGGAAGCAATGTCAGACTTTGATGACACCTGGTCTAAAGCGTCCCTGAGTGTGGTGAGATCGGTGGTGCTGAAGTCGAGCGTCTCGGTGAAGTGCTTTGCGACCGCCATCTGATTTTGAAATAGCTTTGCTGTGTCACCCCAAACCGTATCAGTGACCGCCTTCTTGCCCAAATTCCCAAAGATGGTGTAGATGACATCGCCCCGGGACCAGCCTCCGTCTAGCGCTCCCTTGATGTCCTGCACAGCCGCATTTTTGGTTGCAAGACTGGCGCTATCACCCACGATATTCGCGACCAATCGCTCGGCCAGTTCGAGGTGAGATAACGCCGCAGGGTAGGTGTCTGTGAACTGTGGCTTCGTGATGAAAACATCCACGATCTGCTTTACCGAATAGCCAAAGCGATAGGCCTCGGCAAGCTGATCCATATATGTCACGCCGGGGGCGGCGTTAAACGCGACAATAAAGAATTGATAAAGCTCGGCAGGCACATCTGAGTAGGAACTATGGGAAGCCGTTTGAAGGTCAATTGCCTTATTGCCAAACACCAAGGACTCTACCTTCGTAAGCGTTGCAAATCCCTGAGTTCCCCCATACGACTCCAGTGTGAGCGTACCCGAAGAGATAGCGAGCGAGTACTCAGAAGAATCAGCCGAGAACACGGCTGCGTCATGTCCAGCCCCGCCGTCGATCCAGTCATTACCGGACAGAGCCCAGAAGCGATTATTGAGCGCGTTACCGATGAGTACATCATCAAACACAGTCCCGACAGCGTTCTCAATCTCTGTATCGACGCCTATGGCGATATTTTGAGAACCCGCACGACCGGCGGAGGTCATTCCTACGCTCGAGGCGGCCCCCGCCTTAAGGTCGATATAAACGCCTACGGTCGACAGGCTTCCATCAATGGTATCCGTGCCTCCATGGTCGACAATGGTTGTTCTCGAATCAAAACTAGAAGCATCCAGCACATAGGTGTTATTGCCCGTCTGAACTGGCTTTGCTCCATACAGGTACTGCAAAGCTGCCCAATCGAGTGGCCCCCAACTCGAGCGATAGAGGCCATCACTTGAGTCTACTGTGGCCATGACAGTGAGAGCCCGGTCGTCGAATGACTCAAGCGCTTCAATGTCCCATTTGTCTGCGAGATCGATGTTTCTGGGATGCCTTAGCCCAAGAGCATGGCCAATTTCATGCAATAAAGCCTCATAACCCTCGGACCCCACCTTGATTCCAAGCATGGACTCTACGTCCATGAAGATATCCCCCGCCTTGCTGCCTGCACCGGGGGTGCCTGGGATGATGGTGTAACCCTTGGTATCTGTCTGCTGAGTGACTCCGAAACGAATCTGCCCATGCGCAGCACTAGACTCGCTGACCTCCTTAAAGGTCAAACCAATAAGAGCGCTTGTCTTGGAAAAAATATCCCGCACGAGCGCCTTCTCTGCATCTGAGAAGGCGCGAAAGCCGGGCGCAGACGCATCTGCCCCAGCAGTCGCCGATGTCATGAAACTAAAGCTAATGGTCTGTGCAGACCCTATGGGCTGTGAGGTGTCGAAACGATAATTTTCGCCCGCTGCGATCGTTTGTTTAGCGACAAGTAAAGGGCTAATGAGATCAATGAGGTAGAGGTTCTCTCGGCTGGTATAGCCGGGAGATGAAAATTCAAGAAATTCGACATCTGTTAACTCGTAGCGGAATCCTACGTTTCGACCATCACCCATACCGTTGGTCTCAAGATCGAACACCACGGCCTTGCGCCCATCGGCACTCACCTCAATGTGCACCTGATCAAGGGTGTAGGAGAATTCCTGCCCGTTCACCCAGTAATGGGGGATGCCGACACCGTCGCTTCCGCCATTCCCGATGAACACATCTCGCCCTAAGTTGCCATGGAAGAACTCGGGCCGATCGGTGCCAGTTACATGGTCATCGCCTGAGTTGGCCATGAC
>Ga0208787_1001205_pt1 | contig 11547 bp, 6 predicted proteins | sample Wag4_2014_7_11_FD_187362 | JGI IMG/M metagenome (GOLD analysis project Ga0208787, IMG submission 187362) | Fresh water microbial communities from Ohio, USA - Utica-2 Time Series HT 2014_7_11 (SPAdes) (version 2) | ecosystem: Environmental > Aquatic > Freshwater > Water tank | place: USA: Ohio... | reverse complement strand
GGACACTTTAATTACAGGTGTTGTTAGGGCTTCTGAAGATGGCGAGCCACTTAAAGGAGTAAGTGTGACCGTGAAGGGCGGTACGCTTAAAACAATCACAGATGACAATGGTAGGTATCAAATCAAGTTGGCATCAGTCAACAATACCTTAGTTTTTAGCTATGTTGGTTATTCAAATAAAGAAGTAATTGCAAGCAAGTCTAGTGATTTAAACGTGGCATTAAAATCAAATTTAAAGGCCCTAGATGAAGTGGTCGTGGTAGGTTATGGTAAACAAAAAAGAAAAGAAATTACCGGCGCCATTGCGAGTATCAACGAATCTCAACTTAAAGAGATTGCGGTAAGTAGTTTTGAAAATGCAATTCAAGGTAGAGTAGCTGGTTTAGAAGTTTCTGTTCCATCTGGAGAACCAGGTTCGGCACCAGTGATCAGAATTAGAGGTTCTGCATCTATCTCTGCTGGAAATGATCCTTTATATGTAATTGACGGCTTACCAATTTCAAGCAATTCAGGTTTACAACAAAATATTGGACAAAGAACAGAAGCGTATACGGTTCCAAAAATTAACCCTTTCACAACAATCAATCCTAATGATATACAATCTATCGAAGTATTAAAAGATGCTTCTGCAGCTGGTATCTATGGATCAAGAGGTTCGAATGGTGTAATCATGGTAACGACTAAAAAAGGATTAAAAAATAGAAAACAAGTTTCATTCAATGCTTATACAGGTGTCAATGAAGCAATGAACTTGCCAGAGCTAATGAATTCAGAAGAATTAATCCAGTATACTAAAGACGCTAGAAACAACAACTATTTACAAACCAACGATCCTACAAATCCTGCAAGTAAAACATACAATGCGCTTTATAATCCAAATACAAATGCTGGTAGAGGTACACAGGCGAATTTCTTAATCCCTGAAAAATACATCAATTGGGATGGAACAAATACAGATTGGCTTGGACAAGTACTTTCAAGAGGGATGGTTTCTAATTATAATTTATCTGTGAGTGGTGGAAAAGATAATATGACCTATTATACCTCAGCTGGATACTATACAGAAGAGGGTACGATTAAAGGTTCTAAATTTGATCGTTATACATTTAGAGCAAATGTGGTGGATGATATTTCTTCTAAATTGCAAATTGGTTCTAGTGTCAATATTGCTTTTACAGATAACAATCGTTTACCAGCAAACGGTCCTTATTTCGCTTTACCTCCAGGAATCATTTATGATGCAATGGTGCACTCTCCAGTCATTAAGCCTTATTTGCCAGATGGAAGTATTAATCAGTCTGATAATCAAAATCAGCTTGGTGCGTATAAGACTACTGCAAATAATCCATTGGCAACAATGCAAGCAATTAAAGAGAATATTCGTAATCTTAGAATTTTTGGTAATAGTTATCTTAAGTATAATATCCTACCTGATTTATCATTCAAGACTTATATCGGTATTGATCTTGATAATTATCAACAGTCCTATTATAAAGGGGTTACCTTATTATATAGAGGTGCAACCAAACCTGATCCATTTGCAAAATCTAGTACATCTCAAGGCTTAAATTGGATTTGGGAAAATACTTTAGATTATTCTAAAACATTCAATGACCATACATTGACATTACTTGGAGGTTATACTGCTCAAAAACAAAACAACGATTTGCAATTTATTCAAGCAAATAGTTTTCCAGATGATCAAGTAACAACAATTAGTGGTGGTATTGTTACTGGTGGATCTGCAGTTAAAGAACAATGGACTCTAGTTTCTGCTTTAGCAAGAGCGAACTATTCTTATAAAGACAAGTATTTATTGTCTGGGTTGATAAGATCAGATAAGTCATCCAGATTTGGAACTGGTAATCAAACAGGTATATTCCCATCTGTGTCTGCTGGTTGGAGAATTGACCAAGAATCATTTATGGCAAATGTTGAATCTATCAATGAATTAAAATTGAGAGCAAGTTATGGTTTCACTGGAAACTTCCAGATTCCAAACTATGGTTCTATTGGTTTATTAAACAATGCGAATTATGTATTTGGTAATGCGTTGGTAAATGGTATCGGTAGATCTACTTTAAATAACGATCAATTAAGCTGGGAGTCTAAAAAGCAATTAGATATTGGTTTGGACTTTGGTTTATTCAATGATCGTATCTATGGAGGATTTGATTACTATAATAGTGTTACTTCAGATTTATTATTGAATGTAAATATTGCTTCCTCTGCTGGTTTTACAACTGCATTAACGAACGTTGGTGAAGTTGAAAACAAAGGGGTTGAGTTTACTTTAAATACAAGAAACACAGTAGGCAAGTTTCAATGGTCAACAGATTTTAATATCAGTGCCAACAGAAACAAAGTTTTAAAACTTGGTCCAACTGGCGATCCTATTTTGAGTGTCGGTAGTGCTGGTGATATTAGACATATCACAAGAATTGGAGACCCTGTAGGTAGTTATTATGGTTATCAAGTAGTTGGTGTATATCAAACAATGGATCAAATAAAGGCTGCACCAAAAGACTTATTAGTAGGTGCAGGCGGTGCAAGACCTGGTGACCTTCAGTTTAAAGATGTGAATGGCGATGGTCAAATCACACCATTAGACAGAACTACACTTGGAAACTACATGCCTGATTTTACTTATGGTATCACGAATAAATTTAGATATGCCAATTTTGACTTAAGCATTTTCGTTCAAGGAGTAGAGGGCAGAGAAATTTTGAATTTGACCCAAAGACACCTTTTCAATGGAGAAGCCAATTTTAACTCATATGCTGCATACAAAGACAGATGGGTATCTCCAGAACAACCAGGTAATGGTAAAATTCCAAGAGGAGATAGTAACTCTGGATTGCATGGATTTAATATGAGACCATCTTCTTTCCAAGTTGAAGACGGATCTTATGTTAGATTAAGAAATGTAACGCTTGGTTATGAATTTCCTGTCAAAGGACTTTCTAAAAAAGCTAGAGTCTATGTAACTGGAACAAATTTATTCATATGGTCAAATTATTTAGGTTTTAATCCAGAAGTACAACAACAAGCAACAAATAACCTTGTTCCTGGAGAAGATTATGGAGCTTATCCAATCTCTAGAACTTTCTTAGTAGGATTTAACCTTACATTTTAATTAAAAGAATAAATAAACGAATATGAAAAAATATATTTTATACGCCTTATTAATTCTTGTAAGTTCGTCTTGTAGTAAAGAATTTACAGAGTTATCTCCTATTTCTGAGAGAAATATACAATCTGCCTATAAAACAGAAGCAGATTTTGCAGTAGCGGTGAATGGTCTATATGATGCGCTTCAATTGAATGGCACTTATGGAAAAACCTATTTACTGTTGAATGAGATGAGGTCTGATAACACACTAAATGGAGGTGGCTGTAATGGTATCGCGCAATCACTTTGCGAGGTGGATTTATTTAAAGAAATCACAACAGCGAACGAGTTATCATCTGCTTGGTCTGACTCTTACAGAGGTATCGCTCGTTGTAATATCATTTTAGATAAAATTGATGCATCTGCTGTACCTGACGCTTTAAAGAAAAGATATAAAGGGGAAGCACTTTATATTAGATCATTATTGTATTATAATTTAGCCATTATATTTGGCAATATACCTTTACAATTAACTGATGTAGCATCTCCTTCAGATGTTGATTTAAAGCAATATCCTGCAACAGAAGTTTATAAACAAATCATTGGTGATTTAGTTGCTGCAGAGCCATTGTTGCCTGCAAAATATACTGGTGCTGATATTGGCCGTGTAACAAGTGGCGCAGTGAATACATTATTAGGAAAAATTTATTTAACCAATGGTGATAAAACATCTGCGATTGCTGCTTTGAATAAAGTAGTTGATTCTAAGAATTATAGCTTAGCAACTGATTATGCAAAATTATGGGGTGCAGCCAATGAAAATGGACCAGAATCTATTTTCGAAATTCAATATAAAACTGGTGGACAAGGAGAAGGCAGTGGTTATTTTGAATATTTTGCTTCTATCATTGGTAGAGCTGGTGGTGTTGGTGGCGGTAATGCCCCAATGAACATGACGCCTGATTTATTAGCAGCCTATCAAACAAATGATTTACGTTATGCTAAATCTGTTTTTACAAATAAAAGAATTCCAGATACGACCTATTCATTAAAATATATCTCTACTCAAACAACCACATTTGATGGAGATAATAATTGGTATGTTGCAAGGTATGCAGATGTATTATTGATGTTAGCAGAAGCTATAGGAGAGTCTGTACAAGCTTATACTTATATCAATCAAGTTAGAGCAAGAGCTGGCTTACCTGCAATTAGTGCTACCACTGCTGGAACTTTTACGCAGAAATTACTAAATGAGAGAAGAATCGAATTTGCTTTAGAGAATCATCGTTGGCAAGATCTTTTGAGATTTGGTGTAGCTAAATCTACTATGGCAAAGCAATTAGCTGTATCTGAAGCAGATATTAGATTACTTTATGCAATTCCACAAAAAGAAATTGATGTGTCAAATGGCAAATTGGTTCAAAATCCTGGTTATTAATTCATTCAAAAAAATATAAAAAATGAAAAAAGTATTTATTACGCTTGTTGTATTGGTTTTTGCCTTTAATTTAAATACAAGTGCTCAAGCAACACAAGATAAAAGAATCAGAGTTGTTGCAGTATTCGCGCATCCTGATGATGCAGATTCTAAAATGGGTGGAACAGCAGCGCTTTTAGCTAAAATGGGCGTAGCTGTAAAATTTGTTGCATTAACAAATGGTGATGCGGGACACTATGCAGAAGGTGGTGGTGTTTTAGGACAAAGAAGAAGAGAAGAAGCACAACGTGCTGCAAAAAAATATGGTATCGATGAATATGTTGTATTAAACAATCATGATGGTGAATTATTGCCAGATTTGAATGCAAGAATGCAAGTAATTCGTGAAATCAGAAAATGGAATGCAGATGTAGTTTTAGGCTTACGTCCTAATGATTATCATCCTGATCATAGAAATGCAGGAAAGTTAGTTGAAGATGCATCTTATATGGTTGCTGTGCCGAATGTAGCAGCAGATGTGCCTGCATTAAAAAAGAATCCTGTTTTTTTATACATGCAGGATAATTTCAAAAAGCCGAATCCATTTAGTCATGATATTGTAATTGGTATTGACGAAGTATTAGATCAAAAAGTAGATGGATTGAATGAGCACACTTCTCAAATGTATGAGTGGTTACCATGGATAGGAAACGGCGGAGAGATTGATCCTAAAGTACCAAAAGACCCAGCAGAAAGAAAAGCTTGGTTAAAAAGTCGTTGGATGGGTAGAAACATGTCACCAGCTCAAAGAGCAGGTTTATCTAAATGGTATTCTGCTGAAAAAGCGGCAAGTTTTAAATATGCTGAATCATTTGAGATCACTGAATATGGTGCTCAACCTACAGAAGCAGATATCAGAAGACTGTTTCCTATGTTGAATAATAAATAAGTTTATTGTTATCAATTCCTAGTCTTGATTACTATCAAGACTAGGAATTTAAAACTCCAATGTGAAAAAGAATTACTTCATAGTAGGCCTTGTCTTGTTGACATTTTTTGTCATCTCCTTTTTAACTAATATTATTGGGCCACTCATTCCGGAAATCATCCATTCTTTTAAGCTAAGCCTAACATTAGTTTCTTTTTTACCATTTGCATTTTTTGTAGCTTATGGTTTTATGTCTATCCCGGCTGGGGTGATGACCGAAAAATTTGGCGGCAAATTTGTAATGCTTTTTGCCTTTATAGTTGCTTTTATTGGAGCCTTACTTTTTGGACTTTTCCCTAAATATGAGATGGCGATCATTTCCTTATTCTTAATTGGATCAGGAATGGCTATGTTACAAGTGGTCATCAATCCATTATTAAGAACTGCAGGTGGTGAGGCTGAGTTCTCATTCTATTCATTATTAGGTCAATTATTTTTTGGATTAGCTTCTTTTCTTAGTCCTTTAGTGTATACTTATTTATCTCAAAATATAAAGACCAATAGTAATTTTTTATTATCCACTTTAAACTTATTGGTTCCAGCAAATTTGACATGGGTATCTTTTTATTGGGTTTTTGCTGTTATTTCTTTAATCATGATATTGGTGATTGCTACATTCAATTTCCCTAAAATCGAATTAAAAGAAGATGAAAAAGCAGGTGCATTCAAAGTGCATGTAGAACTACTTAAAAATAAAACAGTATTATTATATTTTTTAGGCATATTCTGTTATGTTGGTTCTGAACAGGGTGTTGCTAATTGGATTTCACAATTTTTATTTACTTACCACGCTTATGACCCACAAACAGTAGGTGCTCAAGTGGTTTCTTGGTTTTGGGGTATGATGACAGCAGGTACTTTTGTTGGCTTAATTTTAGTCAAATTATTTGATACTCGAAATATATTGATTCTATTTACAGCCTTGGCCATTTTTTCTTTATCTATTGCATTATTTGGCGGAGCTAGTATTACTTTATACGCCTTCCCTACAGTAGGCTTCTTTATTGCAGTAATGTATCCAATTATTATTTCTCTAGGTCTTAATTCTGTTGCAAAAAACCATGGGTCTTTTGCAGGCATTTTAATGACCGGTATTTGTGGAGGAGCCATTATTCCTTTAATTGTTGGCGTTCTTGGAGACTATTTTACCCTTAAATATGGCATGCTATTTTTATATATCACATTTGGTTTTATTCTTTCTATTGGAATATGGGCCAAGCCTTTAATTAATAACAGTCAAATCAAATAGATTTTACCCCACAATACTTTTATTTTTAAAATTATACAATGAAAAAAACCAGCATAGTCCTATTTTTTATTTGTCAATTTATATTGATCAATAGTTTAGTAGCATCAGAGAAAATTTCAATTGTAATTGAAAAGAATGTACAAGGTGCCCCACAATTATTAGGTATCCCTTTTCCAAAGGACAAATTACAGTCAAGTGATCATGTGAGGGTATTGAACGCTTTGGGACAAGAGATCCCTTCTCAAATTACCATTGTAAATACTTGGGAGCCAGTTTCTACAAGTGTTAAATGGATATGGGTCTTTTTCTTCTCAGATGCACAAGATAACTATAGTGTTGAATTTGGCGCAGATGTGGTTCGTAAAGAATTTGCTGGAGATAGGATCATTGTAGAAAACAACCAAAGACCTTATGGTAGAGTGCGTGTGAATACAGGCCCTTTACAGTTTACTATTAATAGACTTGGTGGTGGTTTTTTAGATAAAGTAGAATTTGACATAGATCGTAATGGATTTGATGATAAAGATTTAATTGCTGAATCAAGTAAGACTAGAGGTACTTTTTTAAATATATTAGATCAGTCTGGTATTGATACTTCTAGAGTAAAAATCAACCATAGTGTTCAAGAGAAAGGTTCTGGACCATTGCATGCGATTATTAGAATTGAAGGAGATTATTTATACAATAAAAAAGACAATAATAGTTCACCATTTGTGATGCGCATTCATGCATATGCTGGTAAATCTTATATCAAAGTATTACATAGTATTGTTTATACAGGAGATCCTGATATGCATAAAAAAGCAGAAGGGCAGTATGCCTCTATTGCCACACAAAATAAAAGTATTGTAGATGAGAATGCATTAAAGAATGATCCAGGATGGATGATTCCTAATGATCAAATTAGCGCTGCAGGTTTTCAGATAAAATATTTTTTGAATGGAGATAAGCAATTCAAAACTGGTCACTTTGATGGTGCTTGGACAGCGCCAGGAGTTGAAAAAACAATTGAATTGAACAATCTAAAGAATGAATCTATTTCACTAGTTCAAACAGGCCCAAATTTAAATAGTTTACCCGCTTTAAATACGACAACGCCTACAGTTCAAACAAAAGGTTTTGACGCTAGCTTGAAATTGGATCAGAAAGAAGTGTTTAAAAAAGAAAAAGCTTCAGGATGGATTACAGTGTCTGATAGCAAATGGGGTATCGGACTTGGTATTCGTAACTTTTTTGAAGAGTACCCTAAGGAAATCGCCATCCAAGGCGATAGTAGTTTCTTATACGCTTATATATGGTCTCCAAGTATGACTCCAATGGCTTTTGCAAGAGCAACAGGCATGCCTGATAGTGAGATGTTGGGCAATTTTGCCCAAGGTTTGGCTAAGACGACTGAGTTTGTCTATGATTTTTATGATGCTAAAACACCGCATTCAGAGATTGTTAAACAACTTAATTATTTTATAGATCCACCTGTATCACATGCAAATGCTGAATGGTATTCAAAAAGTAATGTTTATGGAGATTTCTCAGTTCGATCTGAAAAGAATCCTGAACTTGAACGTAGTCTTGATTATAAGTTTGAATGGATGAAATTCAATCAAAAATGGGAGCCTTGGTATGGCATGTTAAATTATGGCGACTTCCAGACCTATTACATCAAGAATAAATGGAACACTTGGACGAACAATGAACCAGCGAATGATTTCATGTGGTGGATGGAATTTATGAGAACAGGTAATAGAGATTATTACATTACTGCTCAATCCAATTCTGCACATGCTATGGATGTAGATAATATCCATTGGCCAGCACCAAAAAGATACCTTGGAGATACCAATAATTCAATTGACTTTTTTGACAATCAAGAAAAAGGTAGTGTTGGTGCAAGTCCATATTTAGGAATGGGAAGAAGGCATGCCAACCAACATTTCACTTCTTTATTATCTGCCCACGTATGGGTGCAGGGCTGGATTGCTTCTTATTTATTAACCGGCAATCATAGAGGATTAGATGTAGCTGAACAAACTGGTGATTTATATTTAAGAAGAATTTTTGGAGACCATGATTTACGTGGTAGAAGATTGTATTTATCAGTTTGGAATTTATCAGAAATCTATGATGTAAATAAGAAAGAAAAATATTTCACCGAATTGAATGATCGCGTAAAAATTATGCTTGATTTACAAAAATCATCAGACCAGGGTGGAAGTTTAGTGATTGACAGATATGGTTATTCTCAGATTTATGTTTCGCATGGTTTATATAAGTATTACCAAATGACGGGAGATGATAAAGTTAAAAAAGCTTTAATCACCCATGCTAAATGGCAGAGAGATAATCCTTCTATTAATCACCAAATGGAATCTTTATTGGCAACATTACATGGCTTGTCTATTGGCTATGAATTCACTAAAGATCAAAGTTTCTTGAAAGAAGGTATTAAGCGAGCTCAAAATTTGATTACAGATAAGTTAACACTCAATTTTAATGAGTATAAAAATCAAAAAGATTTAGCTGACGCTTTAGAAAAAGTAAGTCACTTGCCTGATGATAAAGAAAGTTTTAGAAGAGAAGCTATCTGGAAAATCACCAATGGACTAAGAATTTTTGGATGGACCCATATGTTTGGCATCCCTTATCTACAAAACAAAATGGATAAGGCAAATTTGACTATCAAATCAAAATAGTAGTTGGAATTCGGTTTTTAAGCATTAAAGAAACAACTATGGCAAAGTAGCTATAGTTTGTTTCTTTTTTTTGCTGTACTTGGAGGGGTCGAATTTATGAGCTAAGTGTTGTTAACATTCATAAAAAGTAAAGTACACATAATGACAAATAATATTGGGAAAATATATTTTGATTTTTCTTCAATATTAGTTGATAGTATTTTATTTTTTTCAGATCCTTTAGATAAATTAAAGGTGATGATAGTTTGAACCATCGCATAAAATATAAAAAAGTACACTAAATAAAAGAGCTTGTCTATCAGTGTCAAATAGGATGCCTTTGGTAGTGAATCTTTTATTGTCCATTCGAAAGCAATTCCTGCTAATAATGCAGTAACAGTTAATGCAGACGCTGTTCCTATTTCATAATCAGGAATAAAAAATACCAAGTAAGCTAAAAATAAAACAACAAAAAGGGGAAGTGAAATTTTAGCTAAAATACCAAATGGGTTTCTTTCCACATATATATTAAAAGATATTCTAGAGTAAGTTTCATAATTATGAATTTCAGGATCACCGAAATTTGAATTGTAGGAATGTTTAAAATTAGACACATCAAGTTGATTAACTTTATATTGATCACCATTAAGAATATCTATATTGTTATCATTTAATTTATTTATACTTGGTGTTTTATTGTCTGGAACATAAATTATACTAGTAATATTATTGTTTTTATTTTCAAACGAAATTGATAGCTGTTGTTTGTCAAAAGGAAAATTTCTATAAGCAGATTTATATGGAATTGTTACTTTCCCATAACCAGTAACAAAATAGGATTTATTGATAGTATCTATCTTTGTTTCAATTATGTCAAAACTATTTATATCAGCATTTATGACTTCGATTTCTTTTACAAAAGAATAATCTTTTTTTAAGTCAATAGAATCAACTCGAGTCCACCAATAAAATTGAACATCAAAATTTTCATCAAGTTGATTGATTTTTATAGTTTTAATATACACCCCAGTTTTACATATGATTGGGTTGTCAGTTTGTGCCAACGTATTATTTGAAATAATAAATACGAGTGTAGCCAATACTATTTTTAAAGCATTTTTCATATTTATAAATATACTTATTACAAATTAATAAAAAAAGCCGCTTCCAATATGGAGCGGCTTTTTTTAGCTGTAGGGGGAGGGGTCGAACCTCCATGAGGCAGTTAGCTATAACACAAAGTTCAGTGGCTTAGTTTATCCCGTGATCCTCGCCTTCGAGACAAGAAGGTATGTTTGCCAAGATTTCATCACCCCACAGTATTAAGAACGATCATTTGACCGGCCTTTTTCAAAGCATCTTCAAGGTTTTCGTTCATTTGATAAATCAAAACTAAGGTATCCATCTTATTATTGAAAATAATTTAAGTAAATATTATAAAATATAGAAAATATCTAATAAATTGCATTTATATTAATAAAGACATAAAAATGGAAGCAAAAACCAACCCTAAATTGAATATTGACAAAAGCCTTGACAAGCTTGATTTGCAAATTATACAAACAATGATGTTGGATGGAGAGATTTCTTATGCCGACTTAGGCAAGCAACTTTTTGTATCTGGTGGTACCATTCATGTGCGCATCAAAAAATTAGAAGAATTGGGTATTGTGCAAGGTAAAAGATTGGCTGTGGACCTCAAAGCATTAGGCTACGATGTAATTGCATTTATTGGAGTATACCTTGAAAAGAGTTCAATGTATGATGCAGTTGCAATTGCATTGAAAAATATTCCACAGATTGTTCGCTTAAATTATACGACTGGCAACTACAGCATGTTCGCTGAAATTGTTTGTAAAGACATTCAGCAATTACGTTATGTCTTACATGATGAACTACAAAAAATAAAAGGAATTGAACGTACTGAAACTTTCATTTCCTTAGAAGAAAGTTTTTCAAGAAACGTAAGGATTGTTTAAAAAAAGGCCGCTCAAATGAGCGGCACTTTCTTTCAATTCAAAACAATATTCAATACTTACTTATAACTTATATCCGTCGTCGGCTACCAATTGCGCACAGATGGTTCTTCTTGCTTCCTTGGTGTTATAT
>Ga0208787_1001203_pt1 | contig 11564 bp, 11 predicted proteins | sample Wag4_2014_7_11_FD_187362 | JGI IMG/M metagenome (GOLD analysis project Ga0208787, IMG submission 187362) | Fresh water microbial communities from Ohio, USA - Utica-2 Time Series HT 2014_7_11 (SPAdes) (version 2) | ecosystem: Environmental > Aquatic > Freshwater > Water tank | place: USA: Ohio... | reverse complement strand
AATAAATAAATAAGTTAAAGAAGTATTTAGAAATTGGGGGGAAGTTGCCTACCTATAAAATTGCAATAGTTGGCGCAGGTCCGGCTGGCTACTTCACCGCCCAAGCATTTCAAAAAGCGCAGAGTGAAGAGCTCTCATTTTCAATAGACATGATTGAACGTCTTCCTACCCCCTGGGGATTGGTAAGAAGCGGGGTAGCACCAGATCATCCAAAGATAAAAACAGTCTCCAAAGTATTTGAAAAGATTGCTAAAGAGCCAAACTTTAGATTATTTGCCAATGTTGAGTTGGGTAAAGATGTATCACTCAAAGATCTGCGAGATCAGTATGACGCAGTGGTTTTGGCTACTGGTGCTTCAAGGGGGCGAAAACTTGGAATCCCAGGTGAGGATTTAACTAACTCTCTTTCTGCTGCAGATTTTGTGCCTTGGTATAACGCCCACCCAGATTATGTCAATACTGAGGTTGATCTATCAGGTGACACAGCTGTAGTAATTGGTGCTGGAAACGTAGCAATGGATGTGGCAAGAATTTTGGCAATCGATCCAACAGAGCTAGATTCAACAGATATTGCAGATCACGCCCTTGCCAAATTAAAGCAAAGCAATGTTCGCACAGTAATTATTTGTGGCAGGCGCGGACCAGAACATGCCGCCTTCACAGCCCCTGAGCTACGAGATCTTCCAAAATTAGAAAATACTGATGTTTATATTGATTCCAAACAGATACAAGAGGCTGAATCACGAATTGCAGCTCTAAGTGAGATTGAAAAAGATTTAAAAAATAATCTTGAGGCAATGCGATTAATTGCAGACCACTCTAAAAAAGGTGTTAAGCGAAAACTTGAAATCAAGTTTTTGGCGGCTCCAATTGAATTTAAAGGAAATAACAAAATTGAAGAGGTTGTTTTTGCACAAAATAAAGTTGAAAATAGCAAAGTGATTGCCAGTGGTGAGAAAATTTCGATCAAATGTGGACTGGTGATAAGCGCTATTGGATATGACTCAGTTGAGTATCCCGGGATCACAATTGAGAATGGTCGTATAAATAATATTGCAGGCCATGTTGAACATAACATCTATACAACTGGCTGGGCAAAGCGTGGACCAACTGGTGTTATTGGCACAAATAAAAGTGATTCAACTGATGTGGTGGAATTAATTATTGAGAATCTAAAGGAACCTAAGCTTTCAGAAGGAATCACATCCTTACTCAAATCTGGACATGAAGTAATTGATCAATTGGCTTGGGAAAAAATTAATGCCTCAGAAGTGATCTCCGGTGAAATAGCAGGAAAACCTCGAGTAAAAGAGGTGGATTGGAAGAAGCTAATAAGTTTGGGCAGGTCTTAATAAATCGCTAGACTTCCCATCGCTTTACAACTTTGCGCCCGTAGCTCAACGGATAGAGCATCTGACTACGGATCAGAAGGTTCGGGGTTCGAATCCCTGCGGGCGCACTTCACGTTTCAGCATCAAATTACTAACCGTCTTATTCCTAATCAGAAGCAACTCACTGATCTAGTAATCAGTCCTATTTAGGAGATATTTCTAGTTGGGGAGTACTAATAGGAGTGGAAGCAAATTAAACAAGGTGGGGTTGGAATTCACTTTACGCTCATTTTTAAAAAGAATTAATGAAGAAAGAATAGGTTTTCTTAATTAAGTGGTCTTTATTGCCCAAACAGTGCGATGATGGGCACCCAAGATAAATTCAACCTTAGTAGAGAGTTCAGAATAGGCGCTAGCTAATGACTCGAATCGCAAAAATAGTTTTATTGGCGTTGTCTTTCTCCTTAATTTCTTCAACCGCCAAGGCAGAGGAAGTATGGCGACATCTTGATGTAAACGGTAATGTAATAAATAGAATTATCTGCTCAGCTGCGGTTTGTGGAGACCCAAATAGTGGTTACTCAAGAGCGACATTGAAACCTGGGGAGCGCTATGTTTTAGAATCTAGTTCTACACCTACACCTACACCAACACCAACACCAACTCCTACACCAACTCCTACACCAACTCCTACACCAACGACACCTAGCTCTTCTGAGACTAGAACTGTTACAACTACACCAACACCAACACCAACACCAACTCCAACTCCAACTCCAACTCCAACACCAACTCCAACTCCAACTCCAACACCAACACCAACTCCAACATCTGCTACATCTGGAGTGACCGGTCTCGGAATCAATATGTTTGATCTTCAAGGGACAGCTTTATATGCAAGATACTGTATTCAAGGTTCTGGATATGTACGATGGTCTGGTTCAATTAAAACGACATCAATTATTACAGATGCTAGTGGAAAAGTATTTTCTGAAAAATCTAGCCAATGGGGAACAGATGGTTACACATCAGGAATGCCCGGTGACTGCAGTACCTCCTATGCTTATGATGAGATAAAAAGCGGTTTTGTACCAGGAAGTACCTACACACTTACAGTTAATTCTTCAATTGCGGGCTCCTCATACTCACTAACAAAGAGTTTTACAATAGCGGGTGGTTCAACACCAGCTACTAAGAGCGAGGCAGTTATTCCTCAAGGTTTGGGTGGATATGCCGTTGTTCATCCCAACGGCAAAGTTTGCGGGGTTATTGTTGCAACAAGTGCGGATCCGTTTGGAAATGGTGGCACGATGCCAAATGAATATATGGGATGTCCAGTTGGAAGCAGGATAATTTTTCAAACTACCGCTTCACCAACAGGAAATGTAGCGGGATGGAGTGGAGAAAATGTTACATACAATGGAAGTGAATTCTTAATAAAGAGTGGTACATCAGACAGCGCAACAGTTCAGACAAAAATTCAAGGTGGGGTTGCCACAGATTCAAATGGGCGTGTATGGGATACGGGATCTGGCGCTGTTCTAAAACCTGCAACCACTCAAACTGACACCAAAACTGCAACCACTCAAACTGACACCAAAACTGCAACCACTCAAACTGACACCAAAACTGCAACCACTCAAACTGACACCAAAACTGCAACCACTTCTGCGCCTCTTGCTGTAAAGATTACAATTCCAGACTCAATTACTGTTCAGGGAGTCGTAGCATCTTTAACAGCTAAAACAAAAGAGAATCAATTAGTCACAAGCAAAACAAGTAAGAATCAATCACAGGTATCTGTAAACACTGAATTCAATAACTCCCTACTTCAACTTACTGCAACTAAAAAAGGTGCTAAAACTATAACTCTGCCCGTACAAACTAATAGCAAAGGTGATGCCAAACTAAATATAAAAATAAATCTCACGGGTTATACAGTCTCACTAAAGGCTGGAACCGAAACACTAGATAGTGATAAAGTTAAGTAGAAGGACAACTGATAGAGCAATTGACTTTCTGATTGGGCGTAAGCACAGTCGGAAAGATAGGCAAGTAAAGGTGAGTTTTAGGGAACTAAAAGCTCAGATTTACTGGCCAACTACGGATCAGAAGGTTTGGGGATCGAATCCCTGCGGGCGCACGATCAAGGTGTATATAGAATCGATTATATATTTATATGTGCTAATTTTAAGTCATGCGCTTGATTAATATTAAAAAAATAATTAAATATTCATTTAAATTACTTGGCTTAAGTATCAGTAAGTCACACAGCACGAAACCCATTGCACCAAATGTACTAAAGATTGAGTATGTGATTGATGTTGGCGCAAATGAAGGTCAATTTGCTCAAGATTTAAGAAAATCTTCTTATAATGGATTTATTTACTCATTTGAACCTCTATTTGATGCACATAAAAAACTTGTTCTTAATTCGCTAAGTGATCCAAAATGGGTTATTCATAAACCTATCGCATGTGGGTCTCAACAAGGTAAATTATCAATAAATATTGCTGGTAATTCCGCAAGCTCATCAATTAAAAAAATGCTCGCTTCACATCTTAATGCTGCACCATATTCGAAAACTGTAGGATTCCAAGATATAGATGTAGTTACTCTAGACTCCGAGCTCGATAGATGGCTAGAAGTTAAGGCTCCGATATTTCTGAAAATAGACACACAAGGATATGAAGAAGAAGTACTAGCTGGTGCCGAGAAGACCCTCAAAGTGGTTGAAGCAGTCCAAATAGAGTTAAGCATTCTTGAATTATATCAAGGCCAAAAACTTTATGATTATTTTTTTGAATTCTTTGCGGACAGAGATTTTTTACTATTCGATATTCTCCCAGGATTCACCAATTATGAAACTGGACAACTCCTTCAATTCGATGCAATTTTTGTTAGAAAATCTTATTTGAATAAGTATAGAGCATTTGCATAACTCATGTTTGCAATAATTAAGTGACTAAGTAGTTATTAAGAAAATTTATGCAGATTCGCAATCTTAGTTCACTTAGGGATCAAGATTTAGGACGTAATATTTTTGATCAAACTTGGGCCATGGATTCAGGCACAGAAATTACACCAAATCTTTTGCAGGCGATGGTGCACAGCGGCTCTTATCTTTCTGGTGCTTTTATAGATGGCAAGTGTGTGGGTGCAGCCTTTGCATTTCCAGCAACCGCGGGTGGATTGCACCTTCACTCGCATATGACTGCTGTATTGGACGAGTACCGGGATCAAGGCGTTGGTTATGCATTAAAGATTGATCAGTGGCATTGGGCAAAAAATAACAATTACTCAGAAATATCATGGACCTTTGACCCATTGGTAAGTCGTAATGCAAAGTTGAATTTGATAAAGCTGGGCGTTAATATCTCTTCATATCACCCAAATTTTTATGGTGATATGCCAGATTCATTAAATGCAGGGGACGAATCTGATCGCTTGATGGTCAGTTGGAAAGTTGTCGGTGATAAACCCTTACAACGAGAATTGGTTTCAATCATAAAACCAAATGATGTTTTGATTCAAATACCAGCAGATATTGTGGCAATTAGGTCAAAGGATAGGGAAGAAAATCTTCGCTGGCGACGCAAAGTACGTGAGCAATTCCTCCAAGCATTTGAAAAGGGTGGGCAAGTAGTTGGCTTTTCTACAAATAGTGAATATGTTGTGCGAATATGAAAATAAAAGAGATTGAACTAAGAACAATCCACCTGCCGTTAGTGCGTCCATTTAGAACCTCGTTTGGCACCCAAACCTCCCGTGAGGTTTTAATTGTTAAGGTCACAAACGAGAATGGCACAACAGGGTGGGCCGAGTGTGTGGCAATGTCAGAGCCACTTTATTCACCAGAGTATGTGGCAGGTTGTATTGATTTGATTAAAAGATTTTTAATTCCAGCTCTCATTGCAAAACCTGAAATAAATGCTGAGGATGTTGCAACTGTTTTGAAACCATTTTTAGCAGGTCAGATGGCAAAGGCATCCCTTGAAACAGCTATATTGGATGCCCAACTTAAGGATCAAAAAGTTTCACTTGCTTCATACCTTGGGGCTACAAAAAGTAAGGTCGAGTGTGGTGTATCAGTTGGTATTGCAAACAATTTAGAGGCACTAGGAGGTGAAGTTAAATCCTATGTTGATGCTGGGTATCGAAGGATAAAATTAAAGATAGAGCCAGGTTGGGATATTGAAGCAGTTAAATACATAAGAAATTTATATCCAGATATTCCATTACAGGTTGATGCTAACCAGGCGTATTCAAGAAATGACGGAAAGCATTTAGCACGATTAGATGAGTTTAATTTGCTGTTGATTGAACAACCACTGGATGAGCATGACATCTTGGGGCACGCACTGCTTGCTAAAGAGGTTAAGACACCCATCTGTCTTGATGAATCAATTATTTCACTTCAATCAGCAGAGGATGCGTTAGCACTTAAAGCAACCACAATTGTTAATATTAAACCAGGAAGAGTTGGTGGTTACTTAGAGTCAGTAAAGATTCATGATTTGTGTGTTAAAAGTAAGATTCCAGTTTGGTGCGGTGGGATGTTAGAGACTGGTATTGGCAGAGCTGCAAACTTAGCTCTTGCCGCCCTGCCTGGCTTTACATTACCTGGTGACACATCAGCATCTGCTCGATACTTTAAGCAAGATATAACAACACCGTTTGTTATGGAGGATGGCTATTTAACAGTTCCAAACAAACCTGGAATCGGTGTTGAACCTGATATGGATTTTCTAGAATCAATCACAAGATCTAAAGAGATAATTAGGTAAGTTGGATACTAGGCAGGTTTTAGCTAGGCCATATGTAAAAAGATTATTTGTTGCTCGTTTCATCTCTAACTTTGGCAATGGCATGGGGCCAATCGCATTAGCTTTTGGCATATTAGCTCTGCCCAATGGTTCAGCTAACTTACTTGGTTTGGTTCTAGGAACCACCACAGTTATCTTCTTACTTGTAGCACCTTTTGGAGGTGTAATCGCTGATAAGTATGGCCGGGCAAGAATGGTTGGAATTACTGACTTTTTAGCAGGTGCTGTGCTACTAATTCAGGCTTGGTACTTTGCAATAGGTGATGTGCCAGTGGCAGTGCTGCTGCTTGTAAATGGTGCGTATGGTGTGTTTTGGGGGATTTTTTGGCCAGCATTTTCTGGAATCATTCCAGCTGTTGTACCAAGTGAAGGGTTACAAAAGGGAAATGCTCTTAATCAATTACTTACCAACAGTGGTTTAATAATTGGCGCAGCGTGTGCTGGGATTTTAATTGATCAGTATGGCGCAGCAGTTACTTTAACAATTGATGCAGCCTCTTTTATGATCTCAGGGGTAATGATTTACAGCTTTAGGCACTTAACGCCAAGGGCGGTGCTAAGTGAAAACACAGTGTTAGCTGATCTTCGCCATGGCTGGCAGGTTTTTATCTCCTTTAAGTGGATTGTGGTCTTGGTTTTATCCTGGTCATTTTTAGTTATGTGTTGGGCAGCAGCAGAAAATGTCTTAGGGCCATTGATAGCTTTAGAGCACTTTAATGGCGCTAAATCCTGGTCACTTGTAATAACAGCTGAGTCAGTGGGATTAATTGTTGGCTCAATAATTGCACTTAAGATTAAACCAAAGTACCCGCTGCGCTTTTTGCAACTCTCCTCCTTTACCCTCACCTTTTATATCTTCACCATGGCAAAGCCACAATCACTGTTTGTAATCGCATTTGCCGCATTTTTATTTGGCATAACACTTGATCTATGGGGAACATTTTGGAATACCGCGATGCAAAAGAAGGTGCCGCGTGAGGCACTCTCCCGAGTGGCATCTTTTGATGCGATGGGATCTATGATGTTTAGACCGATTGGGCTTGCAATTGCAGCCCCCTTATCTGCTCTTTTTGGACTTGAAAACTTCTTGTATATATTGGCTGGGGTGAGCGTTGTTGCAATTACCCTCTCATTTTTAAATGAAGAGGTGCGAAATATGAGTTTTGAAGATCTAGGTAATGATCAGAAATCTCTAAGGTAATTTACAGAATTTCATCTTAGTATTTGGCCATGGGCAATTGGAGGGTTATGAAAAGCGGATTTAACAAACTCATTATTGGATTTGTAATTGGCGCAGTAAGTGTTGGTGGCTTTGCAGTTGCAAACAACTCTAACGTGCCAGTAGTCAAGGCCTGTATTGATAACAAAAGTAAAGCACTCTTTGCCTCCACCAACGGCAGCTGCCCAAAGGGAAGAAGTGCTATTGATATTGGCGCCACTGGGGCAAATGTGAAAAGCATTGCCCAATTAGTATCTGTATCCGTTGTCTCAATTAAGGTAAGCACCACCCTTGGCTCTGGATCTGGCTCCGGTTCAATATATAAATCCACCTCCTCCCTTTCTTATGTCATAACCAATAACCATGTGATTGAAAGCGCGGCCACCTCCGGCAAGATTGAGGTTGAGTTAAACAATGGAGATATCTATCCGGCCAGTATTGTTGGCAGAAACTCTGAGTATGACCTTGCGGTAATCTCAATTAAAAAAGGAAATCTTCCTGAGATTCCAATCGGTGATTCATCATCTATTGCAATTGGAGATGCGGTAGTTGCCTTTGGTTCACCCCTTGGCTTATCTGGAACTGTAACTAGTGGAATTGTCTCTGCATTAAATCGACCAGTAACTACTGGCTCAAGTAATGCTGAAAGCTTTATGGATGCAATTCAAACTGATGCTGCAATTAATCCTGGTAACTCAGGTGGGCCATTAGTTGATTCACAAGGCAGAGCGGTTGGTGTTAACTCTGCTATCGCCACCTTAGGTTCTGCCTTTGGGGCAAGTGGCAGTATTGGCTTGGGTTTTTCAATCCCATTTAATCAAGCAAAGCGAATAGCTGATGAGCTAATTGCAACTGGTAAATCCACTAAACCATTTCTAGGGGTCTCATTTGATCCCACCTTTACAGGGCCTGGACTTCGAATTAATAACATAACCCCAGATAGTGCTGCCGAAAAAGCAGGTCTAACTATTGGCACAATTGTTAAAAGCATCAATGGCTTTAAGGTCAATGATGCAGTCACTGCAATTGTTCGAATTAGAAGCAACGCACCAGGTGATCGAATAAGTGTTGTGACTGAATCAGGTGGCACCAATAAAACATTTAATATCACCTTAGGATCTGCCCCAGCTCTGCCTTAATCTCTATACTCTATCTTGATAAACTTTAATTTTTTAAGGAGTATTTATTAAGACAGCTCAGTATCAGGTTGGCTTGGGCTTTCTCTCTGGCCTATCTGGGCTCTTAATTGCCGCCCAATCAAGGATTAATGGGGCACTCTCCCAAGAGATGGGTGATTCACTTGAAGCAGCAGTTATCTCATTTTCTACTGGGTTAATCTTTGTCACAACTATTTCATTTGCAAGGCGTGAAAACCGTGCAGCATTTTTAGAGATTTTTAAAGCGGTTAAAGCTAAACAGATGAAGCCCTGGACATTAATTGCCGGTGCACTTGGCGCATCCTTTGTTGCCATGCAAACCTATGTTGTGCCAATTGCTGGGGTAGCACTTTTTACCGTTGCCTCCCTTGCAGGACAAACTGCTATCTCACTTTTAGTAGATCGATTAGGGCTAACAGGTGGGGCAAAGAGTGCAATTACAAAACGTAGGGTGTTAGCAGCTGTAATTACTGTAGTTGCGGTTGTAGTTTCATCTTGGGATAGATTTGCTATGAGTAATTTTTCACTTCTTGCTATTGGCCTGGCTGTCTTTGCTGGCACTTGGGTAGGTATACAAAGGGCGTTAAATGGCCAGATTAACTCCTATGCCAAAAAAGCTTTTGCAACCTCTCAGCTAAACTTTATTACCGGAACTACCTTTTTGCTTTTACTATTACTACTGCGATCTGTATTTACTGATCACTCAATAATGAATTTTAAAACCGCTCCTTGGTGGATGTTTCTAGGCGGCTCTATTGGAGTAATTTATATTGCACTCTCTGCCCATATAGTCCAACATCTTGGAGTTCTAGAATTTACTCTTTATAGTGTTGGCGGAATGTTGATTGGTTCATTACTAATTGATTTAATTTTCCCAACAAAGGGAACTCTTATCTCACCTTACTTAATTGCTGGCATCACACTTACCTACCTAGGTGTTGCAGCAAATGGTCAATCCCGGCTCTCTCGCCTATCTCGCAGATAATTTCTAAAAGCTGCGATTAAAGAGGCTGAGATAAAAAAGGCTGCAAGTGCGTAAGAAATATCCTTGACCCAAGGAATAGAGCCTGAGTAGTAACCAGCTAAGGTAATTCCAACTCCCCACAAGAGCGCCCCTAGTGCGTTAGCTGATAAAAACTTGTAGTAATTCATCTTCACAGTTCCAGCAATGGGTGGCACAAAGGTTCTAACCCAAGGGATATACCGTGCAATTACAACCGACCACCAGCCATATCTTTGATAAAAGCGCTCACTTCTTTCTAACATCCGCTTCATTCGCTTTGATTTATGCTTTTCAAGGTAGGGCCGGCCAACCTTTCGACCAATCACATAACCAACCTGATCACCAATAAAGGCGGCTAAAAATATTGCAAATACTAAAAAGGCGATATTTATGTCATCTCTTGCTGCTGCAACTAACCCTGCGCTAAATAAAAGTGAATCTCCTGGTAAAAAGAAGCCAATTAGTAAACCAGTTTCAACAAAGATAACTCCAGCAATTACTACATAAAATAAAAATGGCCCAACTGGGGATAATTGCTCATCAAATGAGGCGGCAAACTCAAGCATTTGTTATCAAGACTTTTTTACAGAGGCCGCTACTTTTTGAACCACATTTAAATCAAAAACACTTGGCACAATAAAATTAGCATTTAACTGCTCATCTGATACACAAGAGGCAATAGCCTCAGCTGCTAGCACCAACATCTTGTCAGTAATTTTAGTTATGTGAGCATCAAGTAGACCTCTAAAGATTCCAGGAAAGGCCAAAACATTATTGATCTGATTTGGTTGATCACTCCTCCCAGTTGCCACAACTGCTGCATGCTTTCTTGCAAGGGCAGGATCAATCTCAGGATCTGGATTAGCCAGGGCAAATACGATCGCACCCCTTGCCATTGACTTAATATCATCCTCAGTTAATACATTTGGCGCACTTACTCCGATAAAGACATCAGCATCCTTCATCGCCGCGTGAATATCTCCTCTAAATGATCCAGGTGAGCAGTTTGTAACAAACCACTTACGCATTGGATCCTCAGCCCCTTTATCTTCAAAAACTAAACCATCCTTATCAAAGCCAATTATGTTTGTAGCACCCTTTGCTACCAACAATCTTGCAACAGCAGTTCCAGCTGCTCCTACGCCACTTAAAACAATCTTGGTTGACTTCAAATCCTTTTTTACAAGCTTTAATGCATTTGTTAAGGCAGCAAGTACAACGATGGCTGTGCCATGTTGATCATCATGAAAGACTGGGATATCAAGTAAATCTCGAAGACGTGCCTCAATTTCAAAACAACGTGGAGCTGAAATATCCTCTAAATTAATGCCGCCATAAACTGGTGCAATAATCTGAACAGTTCTAACAATCTCATCAACATCTTGGGTATCTAGGCAGACTGGCCAAGCATCAACATCGGCAAACCGCTTAAATAATGCAGCTTTTCCTTCCATCACAGGAAGTGCTGCCCCTGGTCCAATATTGCCAAGCCCTAATACGGCAGAGCCATCTGTTACAACTGCAACAGTATTTCGCTTAATTGTTAATCTTCTTAAATCAGATGGATCCTTAGCAATTGCTTGAGAGATACGAGCAACTCCTGGTGTGTAGGCACGGGAGAGATCATCACGGGTTTTAAGTGGAACCTTTGATGCAATCTCTATCTTTCCACCTAGATGAAGTAAGAATGTGCGATCTGAAACCTTGCGGACATTCAAATTCTTATTTTCAGATAATGCAGCGGTAATCGCCTCTGCGTGTTCAGCATCAACGGCATCACATGTAACATCTATTACCACCCGATCTAAGACTGATTCAACAACATCAAGTGCGGTAATGGAAGCCCCTGCTGCCAGGATTGCTTGAGTTATCTCAGAGACAGGTTGAGCTGAGGCAGGACCATCAACTCGGATTGTGATGCCATAACCGGGGGATGTGCTTGCCATTTAAACAACACCGTAGAGACGATCACCAGCATCACCTAATCCTGGAAGTATGTAACCCTTCTCATTTAATCGCTCATCAAGT
>Ga0208787_1001197_pt1 | contig 11621 bp, 6 predicted proteins | sample Wag4_2014_7_11_FD_187362 | JGI IMG/M metagenome (GOLD analysis project Ga0208787, IMG submission 187362) | Fresh water microbial communities from Ohio, USA - Utica-2 Time Series HT 2014_7_11 (SPAdes) (version 2) | ecosystem: Environmental > Aquatic > Freshwater > Water tank | place: USA: Ohio... | reverse complement strand
CCACCATCTAATTTTATTAGAAGATGCTTGTCAGAGTATTGGTGGCACTTACAAAGGAAAAAAATTAGGTACGATTGGTGCCGCAGGCACTTTTTCTTTTGACTTTGTAAAAACAATTACATGCGGTGAAGGCGGTGTGGTTATGACAAATAATAAAGACGTGTACACCAAATGTGATGCCTACACCGATCATGGTCATGACCACCTTGGCGTAGACCGCGGTGCAGACCTGCATCCATTTATTGGATACAATTTTAGAATCAGTGAACTGCATGCTGCTGTTGGGTTAGCGCAAATTAAAAAACTCGATACTTTTTTAGCTATCCAGCGCAAAAACAATAAATTATTACGTAGTTATTTAGAACAAGTTCCGGGCATTCAATTTAGATCAGTACCTGATGAAGCCGGTGATAGCTGTAGTTTTTTATCTTGGATGCTTCCCACAGAAGCTGGTACCAAGGCGGCTATCGAGTCATTGAAAGAAGCAGGGGTTTTTGCAGGTAATTTTTACTGGTATGCAAATAACTGGCACTATATTACCAAGTGGGATCATTTAAAAAATGCAACAACACTGAACCGATTAAATGACGATCAAACGAGTGCTTTACGCGCTTTACAAACCAGGTCTTTTGCAAAAAGTGATGCTATCATGAGTCGAACTGTTTCTACTGCCATAAGTTTACTCTGGACAGAAGATCAAATAAAAGAGAAGGGCGAAAAAATGTTAGCAGCGATTTCTAAAGTGTTATAATTACTTGAATTTCACGGATGTCTTTAAGTCAATCTTTTCAACAAAAATTATTACAAAAGCTATCTCCCCAGCAGATTCAGCTCATGAAGCTGTTGCAGGTGCCTACGGCTAATTTGGAAGAAAGGATTCAATCCGAATTAGAAGAAAATCCGGCACTAGAAATGGCGGAGGGTGAAAAAGAAATTGAGTTTGGAGAAGAAGTTGATAATGAATTTGAATCTGAAATTGTAGATGACGAGCCCGCTCCATTAGATGAATATGAGCCTTTGGACGACAGCGAATTTATTGTAGATGATGATGGCGAAATAGCAGACTATAAATTAAAGGATGATAATTATCCTGAAATGGATGATAACGCTGTTATTCCTATTAAAATTGAAACAAGTTTTCATGAATTATTAACGGATCAATTGGGGATGCTTGAACTTGATGAACGTGAATACACCATTGCAGAGCAGGTACTTGGTAGTTTAGACGATGATGGTTATTTACGCAGAGCGCTATCATCGATTGCAGATGATCTAGCATTTAGACAGGGCATAGAAGTGAGTGAAAAAGAGATTGAGCAAATGGTATTGCGTATTCAGGATTTTGATCCTGCGGGTATTGGAGCCAGAGATTTAAAAGAATGTCTATTACTTCAATTAAAAAGAAAAAAATCGGAAGGCAAATCGGTGCAATTAGCAATTACGATTCTAACTAAATATTTTGAAGAGTTTACCAAAAAGCACTACGAAAAAATTCAGCGTCAACTTGAATTAACCGATGCCGAAATTAAAGAAGTAGTTGGCCAAATTATAAAATTAAATCCTAAGCCGGGCGGCAATTTTACAAATATTGATAAGGCGCAAACCTATATCATTCCGGATTTTTATGTGCTCAATAATGGCGGTCAATTAGAGCTCACCTTAAATAGTAAAAATGCCCCTGAACTCCGTGTTAGTGAAGGATACAGGGACATGTTAAAGGAGTATGAAAAAGGGAGTAAAAAAGATCCGCGTCAAAAAGAAGCGGTACTATTTATCAAACAAAAAATTGATGCAGCTAAGTGGTTTATTGATATGATAGAACAGCGTCAGGCAACGCTTACAAATACCATGAAGGCTATATTAACGCATCAGCAAGCGTTTTTTTTATCAGGGGATGAAACGGTTTTAAAACCTATGATTTTAAAGGATATTGCGCTTCAAACGGGCCTTGATATTTCTACGGTAAGCAGGGTTGCAAATAGTAAGTTTGTTCAAACGGAGTATGGTACTTTCAGGCTTAAATTTTTCTTTAGTGAATCATTAAGTACAGATAGTGGCGAAGAAGTAAGTACGAGGGAAGTGAAAAAAATATTAAGCGAGCTCATTGAATCGGAAGAAAAACAGGTTCCTCTCAGTGATGAGATTTTAACAGATATGCTGCAGCAAAAAGGATACAATATTGCCAGAAGAACAGTTGCAAAATATCGAGAGCAGCTGCATATACCTGTTGCGCGTTTACGAAAAGAATTATAACAGCATGATAACAAATACGCCTTCAACAACGCATCCCATTCTTCGCTTTTTGGCGCAAGTTGTCTCCTATTTACTACATCCGTTATTTATACCTACCTACATTTTTTTGTTGCTCATGACGCTTTTCCCGTATGAGTTTGCAGGAATTACAGCTTGGCAATTAAAGCTCCGCTTGTTTAGTGTGTTTTGGATGACTGCCTTTTTTCCTGCCTTTGCAGTTTTTTTATTGTGGCGCCTTAAATTTTCAGACAGCATTTATTTACGCACCCAAAAAGAACGCATCATTCCTTATATCATTACCATGTTTTTTTATTGGTGGATGCATTATTTGAGTAGAAACTTTACTGATCAGCCGGTTGTTTTACAATTTTTTTACACGGGTATTTTTATGGCTACCTCTGTTGGACTTATTGCGAATAATTTTTATAAAATTAGTTTGCATGGAATAGGTATGGGTGGGGCGAGCATGGCTGTTCTTTTATTTGCATTTCATTACCATCAACCCATGGGCCTCGTTATTACTGGTGTATTTTTATTAGCAGGCATCGTAGCAAGTAGTAGGTTGTATATTTCGGATCACTCTCAAAAAGAAGTATACATGGGATTACTAGTGGGCGCCCTTTGTCAAGCTACTGCTTATTTCTTTGTGCTCTAGATAGTAAAAAACTCGTTTTTTTAACCGACTTTTGCTCCGCAAAACCAAACCCCTCTTTTATGTGGTATACCTTAGGACAGTGGATCATCAAACGTCGTGTTTTTTTACTCCTTGCTTTATTAGGCAGTACCTGTTTTATGGGATACCACGCTTCAAAAGTGTCACTGAGTTATGAGTTTACTAGGGCGATTCCTACCGATAATCCAAAATACCAAGATTATCAAGCATTTTTAAAGCGTTTTGGCACAGATGGTAACACCATGGTGGTGGGTTTTGAAACAGATCATTTTTATGAGAAGTCTTATTTTAATGCAGTAGCCGATTTGCAAAAAAAAATCAAAAGCCTAAGGGGGGTAACAGCTATCCTAAATATTCCTGATGTTGTTAATCTAATCAATGACACTGCAAACGCACAATTTAAATCTGTAAAAATATTTACGCCACCTTATAGCAATCAAGCAGCTTTAGATAGTGCGGCATTTATATTTAAGTCACTCCCTTTTTATAAAACATTACTCTATAGCCCTCGTTCTAATGCTTATTTAATGGGCGTTTCATTAGATGGCGCTATTATCAATTCAAAAAATAGATCAGCCCTCATTGGCGCTATCAATACAGCGATTCAAGCTTTTGAAAAAGAAACAAATTCGTCGGTCCATTTAAGTGGACTTCCCTACATAAGAACCATCGTTGCAGATAGAATTAAAAAGGAAATGAATGTTTTTTTAATTGCTTCCTTTGTTTTATCGGCATTAACATTACTCTTATTTTTTAGATCTATGAGTGCTATGCTCATGAGTATGGTAGTGGTGGCTATTGGCGTGGTGTGGAGCCTCGGAACCGTTGTTTTATTTGGGTATAAAATAACATTACTGACAGCGCTCATTCCGCCACTTGTAGTTGTTATCGGAATTCCAAATTGCATTTATTTTTTTAATAAATACCATACTGCATTTTTGGAGCTCAAAGACAAAGACAAAGCCATTGTTACCATGGTGGGTCGAATGGGCATTGTAACCCTGTTTTGCAATATTGCTGCTGCTATTGGTTTTGCTGTTTTCGCATTAACAAAAAGTGCTTTGTTAAAAGAATTTGGACTCGTTGCCGGGATCAACATTATGGTGCTGTTTTTTATATCACTCATATTTATACCAGCAGTACTCAGTTATTTACCAGCCCCTAAAGCAAAACATACCCGCTACTTAGACAATAAAATTTTAGAAAAATTATTGGTAAAAATTGAGCGTTGGACATTCCATCATGCACGTTGGGTGTACGGTGTAACCATTGTCATTACTGTATTTGCGCTTATAGGCATGAGTAAATTAAAGTCGGAAGGATTTATTGTTGATGATCTGCCTAAGCAAGATAAAATTTACACAGACCTGAAATGGTTTGAACAGAATTTTGGAGGCGTGATGCCACTTGAAATCATGGTAGATACCAAAAAGAAAAATGGTTTACTTAGAACTACACAGCCTATTTCAAAAATTGAAGAATTGTCTGTGTATATCGCTCAGCATCCTGAAACAGCAAGGCCGCTTTCATTTGTGGAAGGATTAAAATTTGCAAAGCAGGCTTATTACGATGGAGACACTTTAAGTTACGATATCCCATACGAGGGTGACCTCGCCTTTATGGGACCTTATTTAAAATCACCGGCACCAAAAGATTCCGGTGCTCAAATAAAAAAAGAAGGCGTAGCAAAACTGCTTAATAGTTTTATGGACAGTGCAAAGCAGGTGGCACGTATCAGTGTAAACATGAAAGATATAGGAAGCGCTAAACTACCTTTACTCATAAAAAATTTTGAAATAAAAGCCAATGAAATTTTTGATACGGCGCATTACAAAGTGACATTCACAGGAAGTACCATTACCTTTTTAGAAGGCTCTAGTTTTATTATTAAAGGCCTACAAGAAAGTATTGTTTGGGCTTTTTTACTCATTGCACTTTGTATGCTTTATTTGTTTAGATCGGTGCGCATTTTACTCTGCTCATTAATTCCCAATGTTATTCCACTAGTTATTACGGCAGGAGTTATGGGTTGGGCAGGAATTGCACTAAAACCCTCTACCGTTTTAATATTTAGTATTGCACTTGGTATTGCAATAGACGTAACCATCCGTTTTTTAATCAATTACAAACAGGAGCTTCCGCATTACAATAACCAGGTAAGTCCAACCCTCATTCAAACCATAAAGCACACAGGAATAAGTATTATTTACACTTCACTGGTGCTGATAGCCGGATTTATCATCTTTTGTATCAGTGATTTTGGTGGTACTAAGGCGCTTGGATGGCTCACTTCATTAACCCTTATAGTGGGCACTTTAACCAATTTAATCCTACTTCCGGTACTTATTTTACACTTTCAGAAGCGTAAAAAGTAAATAACAGAAAGTTCTTGCCTCCCTGTGTTTAAGACTTAATACTGAATGGTTATCATATAAATAACATATTATATATGAATCAATAATTTTTTATATTATTGATAATCAATATTTTATAATAAAATATTGTCTCAAAACTGGCTAATTAGGTAAAAAATCCAAGAAATACTAGTATTTAACGCAATAAAAACGGCTCTTTAAGTTAATATTTTATTAAATTAGCATCTGCATTTTTACATTAAAAACCAAAATATGAGAAAATTAGTTGTCATGATTTTGTGTGCAACACTTGCTTTAACGCAGTCTTTCGCACAAAACCGCACGGTTAGCGGAAAGGTTACCGATGAAAAAGGCGCTGCTATTGCTGGTGCAAGCGTAGTTGCTAAATCATCAAAGGCGGGTACTACTACTGCAGCCGATGGTACCTTTAAATTAACGGTTGCCAATTCAGTTAAAGTGTTAACGATTTCTTCGTTAAACTTCGTTCAAAAAGACGTTACTATTGCTGCAAACAATACAGCAAATGCTTCACTTACTGCTTCAGCTGCAGATGCATTAGATGAGGTGATTGTTGTTGGCTACGGTGCTGCAAAAAAGAAATCAGATGTTACAGGTTCTGTAGTTACTGTTAACGCAGAAAAATTACAAAACAAGCCCACTGCAAACATGTTTGATGCCTTACAAGGTAAAGTACCGGGCTTGCAAATTTATAACAACTCTGGTGAGCCTTCAGCTACACCATCTGTTCGTTTAAATGGTGTGGGATCTTTAGGCGCTAGTTCAACCCCATTGTATGTATTGGACGGTATGCCAATTGATCCTGGTACGATTGTAAGTTTGAACCCTGAAGATTTTGAATCTGTTACCGTATTAAAAGACGCATCTTCTACCTCAATTTATGGGTCAAGAGCGGCAAATGGAGTTATTTATCTTACTACAAAAAAGGGTAAAGTAAATAGTTCTAAAATTACGGTACAATCACAATATGGAGTTTCTAACTTAGTTAAGCCAACACTTGATTTGTTTAACAACTTTATGAGTACTAAGCAACTTACTGATTTTTGGGTTGCAACTAAGTTTAGAACACCCGCTCAAGTTGCTTCATTGCTGGCTTTATACAATGCAGACACTAAGTGGTACCAACAATATTTTAAAGAAAATATCCCAACACAACAAATTGATTTAAACATCTCTGGTGGTGGTGGAAAAACTACTTACTATGTTTCTGGCTCTGCATTTAAGCAAGAAGGCTTAATGTACCGTTCAGATTTTGAGCGTTACACCATGCGTGCTAACTTAAATACCACGGTTAACAACTGGTTTAAATTAGGCGTTAACTTATCTGGTGGTTATGATGAAAGACAAACCAATCCTTATGGAAGAAACCAATTAAATGGAGGTTTATCATTTCTTCGTCAGCCATTTTATTCAGCATATGATGCAAATGGTGTAAAGTACCCAGATATTATTCCGGGTGGTAACTTTTACAATCCAAATTATTTGGCTGATAAAATTCAAGGACTTGGTTCTAACGTACAATTTAACCCAAGTGGTTTTATTCAGCTAAACCCATTTGCTGGCTTTACACTTAAGTCTCAAGCGGGTATGGAATTTTATGACTATAGAGGCTCAAGTAAAACATTGCCTTCATTTTTAGGATCACTAAACAATGGTAACGTTTCTGAATCATTCACTAGAGGAACTACCAAAACAATTACCAATACTGCAGAGTACAGCTTTAAGTTTAAACAACGTAACAGCTTTACACTACTTGCTGGTCAAGAATTTATTTCTAATAATACCAATGGATTTAGCGGATCTTCTACAGGTCAAACCGATGATCGTTTGGTGTTAATTTCTGCTGGTCCTACTGGTTTTCAGGCAGGTTCGTCTATGGATGAGTATGCATTTGCATCTTATTTTGGTCGTTTAAACTATAATTTAGATTCTAAATATTTTGTAGACTTATCAATTCGTAATGACCAATCATCTCGATTTGGTAGAGCACTTAGAGGCGCTACTTTTTATTCTGCAGGTTTAATGTGGAAAGCTAAAAACGAGAAGTTTTTACAAAATGTTAATTGGATTAATAACCTAGTTGTAAAAGGAAGTATTGGTACCAGCGGAAACTCATCCATTGGGAACTACCAATCTTTGGCTACTGTTGGAACCAATTTATACAGCTCTGCTCCAGGATGGGGCGTGAGTTCTGCTGGTAATCCAGAATTATCTTGGGAAACGCAAAGACAAATTAACATTGGAACACAAGCAACATTATTTAACAAGCTAAACTTAGATATTGAATATTTTGATCGTGTAACTTCTAGCATGTTAATTAGTGTTCCATTCCCGTACACTTCTGGTTTCTCTTCAGTTACTTCTAACGTAGGAAGCCTTAAGAACTCAGGTTTCAATGCGAACGTTAATTACGATTTCATCAAAAAGAAATCATCTTTCTTGAATGTTTACGTAAACGTTGGTTATGTAGAACAAAAAATTACAGAATTATTCCAAGGCAAACAGTACTGGATCATTCCTAATACCGGTGTTTGTTGGGCAGTGGGTCAACCAGTATCTTATTTCTACCCAATTTTTGCTGGTGTAAATCCTGCTAACGGTGATGCAACTTGGTATCGTCCAAATGCGGATCCAAACAAAATTGTTGAAACAACTAAGGATGCAACCACAAATGCATTTAATAGTGCAGGTTTACAACAAAATACTGGAATTAAAAGATATGCTCCAGTGAATGGTGGTTTTGGATTTAGCGCTGGTGTAAGAGAGTTTTCTGTGAGTGCAGATTTTTCTTTTTCTAAGGGCAAATACATGATCAATAACGACCGTTATTTCTTCGAAAATCCAAACCAATTTACTGGTTACAACCAATCTAGCACAGTTCTTGATTACTGGAAGCAACCAGGTGATCAAACTCGTTTCCCAAGATATGGTGTTCAATTTACGCAGTTTGACACGAGGTTAATTGAAGACGCATCATTTATGCGTTTGAAAGCCTTAACTTTTGCTTACGATTTCTCAAAAACTTTATTGAACAAGCAAAAAGTATTAACTGCTGCCAAGTTCTATGTTACTATGCGTAACATTTGGACATTAACAAATTATTCTGGTCCTGATCCTGAGGTTGATACCAACGTATCTTTAGGTGCTAACCCTAACACTAGTCAAGTTGCTGTTGGTTTAAATCTTCAGTTCTAAGCTTTACATAACCAGTTAAATGAAAATGAAAATGAAAAAATTATTGATAAAAAACATGGTCGCTTTTGCAGCAATCCTTACGTTAGGATCTTGCGAAAAAAGACTTGACCTATATCCGTACAACAGTATTGAGTTATCTCAATCATTTAAAACGGTGAAAGATGCTGCAACATGGAACACAGGTTTGTACGCAGATTTACGTGGCAGAACGTACGGCTCTTACAATATCTCGCAAGATGTGCAAGCAGATCAATTAAACGCTTCTTTAGACTTTGGTAATAGAAACGGTAACCCGCACAGATGGGGAACTAGCTTCCTTGCTGATGATGGTGCTTTAAGTGGATCATGGTCTGGGTATTATTTCGCTTTAAGAAATATCAATACCTGTATTGCTGGTTTTGAAACCATTAAAACGTCTACAGCTGCTGAAGCAACAACTTTAAACAAATACAAAGGTGATGCATACCTAGCGCGTGCTTACTACTATTCAGAATTGATTTTGCGTTTTGCAAAAGCTTATGATAAAGCAACTGCAGCTACCGATTTAGGTGTGCCATTAGTATTAGAATTTAATATCAATGCTAGACCAGCTAGAGCGACCGTGCAAAAAGTATATGATCAAATTTTATCTGATATCGCTACTGCAAAATTAAACCTAGCAGCTACTGCTGGAACCGCAGGTGCAACAAGATTTACCATCGATGTTGCTACAGCACTAGAGGCACGTGTTCGTTTACACATGCAAGATTGGACAGGAGCAATGGCTGCAGCTAACACAATTATTACTGCTAACAAGTATCCATTGTTAAATACGCTTACCAATTTAAACAACATGTGGACCAATGATTTGGCTACAGAAGTTATTTTCCAATCTGCAGTAGTTAAGCAAACAGAGCAGGCTCCTACAAACTCTATTTATTTAGGGTTTAATGGTGCAACTGGTAAGTTTACTCCAGACTTTATCCCAACCGTTGACTTTGTTAATTTATACGATGCAGCGGATTTAAGAAAGAGCGTTTATCTGAAGCAACTACCTGCTATTGTTCAAGGTGTAAACTATCCTAATTTATGGTGTGTTAATAAATTTCCTGGTAACCCAGCGTTATTTACAAGCACGTATACAAACTATCAACACGCGCCTAAAGTATTCCGCTCTGCAGAGCAGTTCTTGATTTATGCAGAAGCTGCTGCTAATGCAGGTGGTGCTAATGAAGCACTTGCTTTATCAACTTTAAATAAACTTCGTACTGCCAGAGGCTTAACAGCATTATCTGGTGTAACAGGTGCTGCTTTGATGACTGAAATTAGAAACGAAAGAACCAGAGAATTAGCTTTTGAAGGTTTCCGTTTATTTGACTTAAAGCGTTGGAAGTTAGGCTTTACAAGAGGTACACCTCAAAACTTAGGGGCTATCAATACAACGCCGTCTACTAGCTATCATCAAATTAACGTTGCAGCTAATAACCCGCAATTTGTATGGGGTATTCCTACTTATGAAATTAATATCAATACCAACCTAGTTCAAAACCCAGGATGGTAATTGTTTCATACAATGTATAAAAAAAATGGCGCTCGATTTCGAGCGCCATTTTTTTTATGCCTAATGCTATTTTATTTTAAAACAGCTGCTAATGTTTTTTCCAAGTCTTCACCGCGTAAACTGCTCGCAATAATTTTACCAGTAGGGTCAATTAATACGTTAAATGGAATGCCATCAAAACCATATAAAGGCACCATGCTAGACTCCCATTGTTTTAAATCACTCACGTGCTTCCAAGTTAAACCATCGTCTTTAACCGCTTTAAGCCAGGCCTCTTTGTCATTATCTAAAGACACGCCTAAAATGGTAAAATTTTTATCTTTAAACTTGTTATAAGCAGCTACTACATTTGGATTTTCTTTTCTACAAGGTCCGCACCAGCTGGCCCAAAAATCTACAAGTACATATTTGCCTTTTAAAGAAGCCAAAGAAAAGGGCTTACCATCTGTGCCTGGTAAATTAATTTCAGGCGCTTGCTTATTTAATAGCGCATAGGCATTGCTAGCACTTGGTGCAGCTTGTTGAACGGTCATAAGTGCCTTAATTTTAGCAAGACCGGTATGTTCTTTAAACTTAACAGATGCCTTTTCTACAAGTTGTTTAACTGCTTCTTCAGGCATTGTTCTAGTAGCCATTCCAATCGCATAATAGATAGCCGCAGGACTTTTTGAATTATTGATAAATTCATTAACAAGATTATTGATAGACAAAAGTCCGTTGTCTCTATTTTTAGTTAGCACTTGAACTAAACTATCATTACCAGACTGTTGTTGAGCAGTTTCTAGTGCATTAAAATCGACCATTAAAGAAGAGTCTGCTACACTATATGTTGCAAATAAAGTTTGAAGGCTTTTGCTTGCTTCAGAATCTTCGATTTCATAAAACCTAGGTTTATTGACGTCGATGTTAATGTTGATACTCTTTTCATCATTGACTAATAAAACTTCGGGACCTCTCTCCAACGTTAGTCTATATAAACCTTCTTCTAGTGCAGTAGCCTGTAACTCAAATTTACCATTTGCTTGAAGTGTTGCAGAGTCTAGTATTAAGGGCTCTGATCCTGCAAAAGGTAGTTCTTGTAAGTAAATTTTTTGGCTACCTCCGTTACTTACTTTACCGCTAACCGTAAACTCGCCATATTTTTTTTGGGCACAGCCAAATAAAATGGTTGCTGCAATTAGAGATACACTAATTGTTTTTTTCATGATTGATGTATTGGTTGAATAATTATTTATTTAATTTTTTGATTAGTAGTTCACTTACTTTGTTTGGATCAGCTTGCCCTTGACTCATTTTTTTAACAGCACCAATAAATAAGCCAATGAGTCCTTTTTTACCTTTTTGGTATTCTATAACTTTATCAGGCATACTAGCAATAGCGGCATCCACCCATTTTTCTAGGGTATCTGTATCATTCACTTGTAATACATTAAGATCGTTTGCAACAGCTAAAACATCTGTTTTAATTCCATCAATAAGTTGAGGTAAAATTTTTGAGGCTGCCACCGAAAAATTTAATTGACCTTCATCAATGAGTCTGATAAGATCCGCTAATGTAGTTGGTTGT
>Ga0208787_1001196_pt1 | contig 11629 bp, 9 predicted proteins | sample Wag4_2014_7_11_FD_187362 | JGI IMG/M metagenome (GOLD analysis project Ga0208787, IMG submission 187362) | Fresh water microbial communities from Ohio, USA - Utica-2 Time Series HT 2014_7_11 (SPAdes) (version 2) | ecosystem: Environmental > Aquatic > Freshwater > Water tank | place: USA: Ohio... | reverse complement strand
GTGTTATGGTGGGTTGTATTAATTGTCAACAGGTTCAAGTGGCACCTGAAGGGACCTCTTCGTATACCTTAGTGGTGGAGAATGCTGCGGGTTGTTTGGATACGCTTTCATACAGAGTAGTGGTGTATCCCCCTTGTTTTGAGCAGTTAAAGGTGCCCAATGCATTTTCACCGGATGGCGATGGCATCAATGATGTTTTTCAGATTGTGCCTTTTGAAGGGTTGGAAATAGTTCGTAGCCTTCAGGTCTATAATCGTTGGGGCCAGAAGATTTACCAAAGTACTGCCGTCCCAAGTTGGGACGGCATGGTAGGTGGGAAGCCTGCCCCGGTGGATGTTTATCTATTTATACTGGAAGTAGAATGCAATGGAGTGGTGCTTCAACTACCTCAGCGCGAAGTGTCACTTATTCGGTAGTAGGCTCTTTTTGACAGAGAAGGACGTGAGAGGAATTTATTATTCAGATAATATTTGGGGGAATTCTTGTTTTTTCCAAAAAAAGAAAGGGTTGGACTTAAAAAAGCCACTGAGGGGACTGGCGAAAGTGCGAGAACTCAATTATATTTGCAGCGAAAATTCGCTAATTAATTATTAAGAGATCGGAATATGGAAAATTTAAATGGTGGTGCTTTTTTGATAAAGGATAGTCAACCGGAGTGGACATTTATTCCGGAGGAGCTCAGTGAGGAGCAATTAATGGTACGACAGATGGCCATTGATTTTTTGGAGCAAGAGATATTACCTGTAATGGACCAACTCGAGAAACAAGCTCCTAGGGTTTCTCCGGGCTTAATTGAGCGTGCCGGAGAATTAGGTTTATTAGGGGCACACATGCCAACGGAATATGGAGGAACAGAATTGGATACCAATACCAACACTGTTCTGGCAGATGTCATGGGGCCTGCAGGTTCGTTTTTAGTTTCTTTTGCCGCGCATACTGGAATTGGGATGCTTCCCATTTTGTATTTTGGAACAGAGGAGCAAAAGAAAAAGTATTTGCCTGCCATGATTTCAGGTGCCATGAAGGCTGCTTATTGCTTGACAGAGCCAGGAAGTGGTTCAGATGCCCTTGCCGCCAAGACACGGGCAGATCTGACAGAAGACGGGAAGCATTACCGCATTAATGGACAAAAAATGTGGATTTCTAATGCGGGCTTTGCAGATGTGTTTATCGTTTTTGCACAAGTGGGTGGCGATAAGTTCACCGGCTTTATTGTTGATAGGCAGACACCGGGTATTACCCTTGGGGCCGAGGAGGACAAAATGGGCATTAAGGGTTCCTCTACCCGCCAAGTCTTTTTTGAAAATGTGGTAGTACCTGTTGATCAAGTGTTGGGTCAGATTGGTAAGGGGCACCATATCGCTTTTAATGTGCTGAATATTGGCCGCTATAAACTGGGTGTGATGTGTGCTGGAGCAGGCAGAACGGTCGTAACCACCGCGGTACAATATGCTAATGAGCGCCACCAATTCGGTCAACCTATTGGAAGTTTTGGAGCTATTCAGCACAAATTGGCGGAAATGGCGATTCGTACTTTTGCTGCTGAAAGTGCGTCTTATCGCATCTCCCAGCTAATGCACGTGAAAAAAGAAGCGGGAAGTACAGAGGGAAAAACCTTTGCTCAAGCGATGCTTGATGCAGCGGAGGAGTATGCGATTGAATGTTCTATCCTAAAGGTGTTTGGTTCGGAGGTAATTGACTATTGTGTTGATGAAAATGTTCAAATCCACGGCGGAATTGGGTTCAGCGAAGAGTATCCAGTGGCTCGTGCTTATCGGGACAGTCGGATCAACCGTATTTATGAAGGAACCAACGAAATTAATCGATTATTAATGATCGATCAGCTTTTCAAGCGGGCGTTAAAAGGACAGCTTGATATAGTAGGACCGGCTTGGGCAGTCCAGAAAGAACTGGCGTCTATGCCATCCATGGAACGCTTGGAAGGGCCTTATGCAGAAGAGAAAAAAGCGATCAGTGATTTCAAAAAAGTAATCCTGATGGCAGCGGGTGGTGCGGCCAAGATGCAGATGGACGGCAAATTAAACCTCAAAGAAGAGCAGGAGTTACTAATGAACTGCGCAGATATGTTGATTGATTTATTCGCAGCAGAATCCATGTTGCTTCGGATTCAAAAGCTAACGCTCAGCTCCTCCACGGCCCAGCCAATAGAAGTGTACAATGCGATGTTAAGGGTGTTTATGCACGATGCGACGGCTCGGATCACCAAAAATGCAACGGATGCGATTGCTTCTTTTGCAGAGGGTGACCTGTTAAAGACGTTTCTGATGGGTGTAAAACGGTATACCAAGTATCCACCAGCGAACGTAAAGCAGGATAGACGATTGATTGCAGAGGCATTGCGCTCCGCAGATGGATGGTGTTTTTAGAATACTGTATCCTGGATGAGGGGTTGAGTGTTGGTAAATTACCATTATGTTTGCGAAAAAAACGAAAGTAATGATCCGCCAAACCGTAGGTATTATTCTGGCAGTACTCCTATTCTTGTTGGGTGGACTCGCAAGCTGGTATGTATTTGCCCCCAAATCCATTACACAGGAAGAGTCCCAAATAATGATGGAGCGAATCCGCTCCGTCATGAAACTGGTAACTGTAGAGGGGAACTATACGGAAGTATATACCCACAGTGATTATTCTGGTTTCTTTACTTATTTCTGGGATAAAAAAATGATTATGCGGGTAACCGCCACGGTTTCTGCTGGATACGATTTGGAGCGGGTGAAGATGGAGGTAGATGGGAAAGCCCGGGTATTGCGTATTGGCCCATTGCCCTCCCCCTCTATATTAAGCATTGATCATAAAATCGATTATTACGATATTTCAGAAGGTGTTTTTACCTCATTTTCGCCCACCGATTACAATCAAATTAACGAGAAAGCAAAGGATTTGATTCGACAGAAGGCACAAGCTCAATTACTCCCGGCTGCTCGAGAGCAGGCAACAAAAACCTTTGAGTTGCTGCGCGCCATGTTGGAGGGTGCAGGTTGGAAGTTGGAGCTTGTTGAGCATACGCTATTTCAGTAATGGCGCCTGCCCATTAATAAGAAGAGGCCCTGCGCGCGCAGGGCCTCTTCTTATTAACGGATGAATGTACTTCCTATGTTAGAACGGAAGGCTGTCTAAATTGCCGGAATCCATTGGTGCATCCTTGTACTCTGGAAATGGATCCGAAGGGAAGTTGTCCGAACCGGCGCCTTGATTACCGCCCGATCCGCTTCCACCTTCCATCCTCCAGGCATTGAGGTTGGTGAGGTATTTCCCGTTCCATTCTCTGCCGCGCAAATCAAAGGATACTTTTACTTGATCACCCTCATTGAAGCGGTCAAGCATGGAGCAACGTTCTTGAACTGCTTGAAACTTGATAAGCTGTGGGTAGTTGCCATCCGCCACTTCAAGGACGAACTCTCGGGTTTGGAATTTTTCGGAGCGGCTTTCCGTTGGGAATATTCGGTGCAAGCGACCTTCTACTTCAAATGACATTTTTTTACGAATTTTATTGCCACAAAGGTAGCAGTTTTATTTTGGAATTGATGTTGACGGTATTTAAATCCTGATAAGCGGACTTTCGGAGTTTATTTTTTAAGTTTTGATAATCGGGCGACGTACCCTGGTCGGAGGGTAGTGGCCTGATGGTCAAAGTGTTTGCTTGCGATTAGCCTTGATTTTGGGGCATACAAATATATTTCGGGAACTTCGTCTGCTAGGATTGCTTGCACCTGAAGGTAGAGCTGGTTGCGTTCTGCCTCGTCTGTAGTAGTTGCAAGTTGATCCATGGCTTGATCTAGCTCCGGAAGCGCAATACACGCTCTGTTATCGCCTTTGGGTGCTAAATTCTTGGAATGATAGAGCTGACGTAGGTCAACAAAGCCTGGCGATAAGGCGGCTGCCCCAGAAGCCAATTGAAAGTTGCCAGCCACGGTTTCTTTCGTGATGGAAGTAAGGTCCATTGGTTTAAGTTCCAGTTGAATGCCGACTTGAAGGAAGGATTTTTGTAGATTAGCGGTAAGCTGATCTACTACACTGGTTCCTGTGGTGCTTAGTAGACTAATTCTTAGGTCCTTCTTTTTCCCATTTTCTTCTTTATCCAGGATGCCGTCCTGGTCAGTGTCCTTCCAACCTGCCTCTGCAAGAAGTGCTTGTGCTTTTTCAACTTGCAGGGACGGGTTAGGGAGATCCTTTGCGTAATAGTTTTTGGAAGGGTGAATGGGGCCAACGGTGGCTTGTGCCATTCCCTGTTGTATAGAATTTATGATGTAGCCGTAATCGACGGCCATTGCCAATGCTTTTCTTACGCGTTTATCTGCAAGAATTGGATCTTTTGTGTTGATGATTATTCGATTATAGGAGGCAGGGGCATTGGTGGAAAACGTATAGTTCTGCTGGAAGGCAGGATTGTTTTGCATTTCCAGGAAACGCTGGGTATTTACATTGGCGACCAGATCCAGCTCACCGGTTTGAAGCATATTAATAGCGGCATCCTCTGCTTTGACGAGGAGGTACTGAATGGTATCAGGGTAAGCAGCCAGTGCAGGGTACTGAGTAGCTAATGCTGTTCCCCACCAGTTGGCTTTTTTCACCAAAGTAACACCTTGTTCGGGGTCAAAAAATACTACTTTATAGGGACCGCTACCATTCATCTTATCTTTGCTCGTACCCATTTCTGCGCTTCCAAACTGCTCAAAGAAGGCAATTTGGGCGGGGTCTTTGGCTATTGCTGCTGCTTTTTGTGGATCTAAAAGGTCTGAAATGGTGATGGACTGGAGGGTGTTGTTGGGATCATAATGATAAGCTGGGTAAATGGGGGCTTGGCAAAGACTTTCCAGTGCTAAGAAGTAATGTTCTTTGAAGATAATTGTACATTTCTTTGGGGTCTCTGGATTGATTTGTACCGCTGCTATTTGATCAAAATAACTTCTCCATAATTTATTGGGCAGCAGCGGGTGAAGGATTAGTTTAAGGGTGAATTCAAAATCATGAGCCGTTATAGGACTTCCATTGTCCCATGCAGCTGCTTCCAATAATTCAAAGGAGTAGGAGATCCCGCCTTTATGCGGCCCATCAGTGATGGCAACGGCTGTTGGGAGCGCCACTACTAGTCTCGGGATAAGCTCGGTCGTGACCGGATCAAAGGTGGCAAGAGTCTGGAACACATCCTCTGCTACGTATCGGGCGTAGCCTGAACTTGGCATCAATGGATGAATTATATTGGCAGCGGCTTCCAGGCGAATGTTTACCTTGTTGGTTTTAGTGGAGGAATTGCTTGGGTTGTTATTGCAGGCTTGGAAGAGAAGGGTGCCTAGAAGTACAATCGAGAGAAGGAAACTGCGGATCATATAAAGGTGTATTGATTAGAAATAGCAAATAAGCGATAGTAGCAGTACGGGCTGCTGCTACGTACGGCACTGGAATCCACCGTATGGTTGACCAATAGCGTAAATTTCGGGACAAAGGTACGGTAGAAAAAGAAAACGAAAAATGGTACTTGTCAGCACATAAGCACCAAGTTAGTCGTAAAAGTTAAAATGTGGCATAACTCGTACGACTAACTTGGTGAATTGTTGAGGGAAGCCTGTTCTAGCACAGGTTACAGATAACAAGCTCCAGCGGCTGTTTTGGCGCTGTATTGAAGGATGTTTGCAATAGTATCGGAGGAGGGGTTGAACTGCACTTTTGGTAGAAGCGCCTTACAAAATCCCATTTCCTCGTAGTCTGCTTTCAAGTCTGTTTGTTGATGCAATGCCTTGAAACAATGTTGGGTATCTGTTGCATCCAGATCATGGTAGACCAATGCGACTAAATCATTCAGTGTAGGTGTGTGATCCATAGGCAACTTGCTTTTGGTGAATTTTCGGATAAAACCGAAATGGATGGCATAATATTGCTTATGGCCCTTAAAATCGAATAATTTAACATTTGAGCCTGTTTACTCGGTTCGTTTTTCATAGCCTAGGAAATCCACACGGCCAATCTTTAGGTTTTTGAGGGCTTCTGGTAGGGATTCATAGCCGATGGACATTCCAAAGCTCCGTTTATCTCCGGGTAACATTTGGCCGTAGCGATCGCTAGCCACAATGGTAGTATCCTGGTTTAGGTTAAGTCCCTGTGTAAAGTACAATCGCTGGTCTGTTCCGTAAAGTAGAACGTCAATACAGGGCTCGAGAACAACGCCTGGGAGCGGGTTTTCGATTGTTCCATTTACTCTCCAAGCGATTTCAATATTGGCGGTGGAATCTTTTGGGTCGGGATTTAGGATTTTGACAGAACTGGTATTTGCGGCAATTAGAATGGGGCCGGCAAATACTTCTTGTCCCATGGCATCGAGTAACAGAACAGAATCGGGTTCTCCGGATATTTTACGTTTATCAAAAGCCCAAGTAAACGAGGTTCTTCCCCGAGGTGCCACGGCAGAGGAGTGGGTGGGAATAATGGCAAAAGAGTCGGCTCCAATAAGTAGTTGCTTGCCGGAAGCGTCTACTAAGGCGAGTTTTACCCAAAAGCGTTTCCAGAAGAAATCATCGCTATCGAGCAGGGCGGCCACCATAAACTGGTTGTTTTCAGACCAGCAGTTGACGTCTGTCAGGTGTGCTGGAGTGGGTTTAGCGGTGGAGGGCATTTCGAGCGATTCCTGTTTGGCGCCAGCTGTATTACCATCGCCAGAAGATTGGGCACACTGCCAAGTGAGTAAAAGCACGCAGCTAGAGAGTAGGAAGAGCCCTAGTTTTTGGGGAGCAGATTGGCGTAGTTTTGTGAAATATGGAATAGATCCCATTGTAATAGTCGTCTTTATTGAAAATAGTGTAATTGAAACTATTGGCAAAGGTCGTAAATGTGTGTATGATCCACAAAAATAATCATTAAAAGAAAAAACCGTCCTATATTTGGCCGCCTCATTTGATCACATCTTATCAAAACGTTATTGTTCAACAACTACTGTTTACTTAGCTTATGTCTAACCTTTGGGTAAAAAAACCGCTGTCGAAATTGCTTGATATGGCATCCGACTCGGAAAAAGGATTAAAAAGAACATTAGGCGCTGGCAACTTGGTAGCACTTGGAATCGGTGCTATTATTGGGGCGGGTCTCTTTGTTCGTACGGCTGCTGCTGCTGCGGAGGCAGCGGGCCCGGCGGTCACGCTTTCATTTGTTGTCGCTGCCATTGGCTGTGCCTTTGCAGGTCTTTGTTATGCTGAATTTGCGGCGATGATCCCGATTGCAGGATCTGCTTACACGTATGCTTATGCCACTATGGGTGAATTAATGGCCTGGGTGATTGGTTGGGCGCTAGTGATGGAATACGCCTTAGGAGCAGCTACGGTCTCTATTGCTTGGAGTGAGTATTTAAATAATTTATTAGGAGGCGCCATACCTTATGAATGGTGCCACTCTCCTCTTGAACATGTTAATCGCGTCATGGGAGATGCCCTATTGCAGTTTCCTGCGGACATGGTGGCCAAGGCACAGCACGGGGTGTTGTTGCTAAGTGATTCGGATTTGGCGGCTTTGCCTGCCAATTTACAAGCGTTGGTAGTAACCCAATCAGGAATTATCAATGCGCCTTCGCTCCTTATACTTTTGGCCTTAACCTTATTGTTAATCAGAGGAACACAGGAGTCGGCGTTGGTAAATGGAGTTATTGTATTTATCAAAGTAGCGATCGTATTGGTTTTCATTGTGGTGGGCTGGGGCTACATCAATCCTGCCAACCACACACCTTATTTAATTCCAACAGGAGTTGAAGGACATGAAGGCGTCTTTAAGCATGGCTGGGGTGGAGTACTAGGTGGTGCGGCGATTGTTTTCTTTGCATTCATTGGATTTGATGCTGTTTCTACCGCCGCGCAGGAGGCGAAGAATCCACGGCGAGACATGCCCATTGGTATTTTGGGTTCCTTGGTAGTTTGTACCATTTTGTATGTATTGTTTGCTCATGTATTGACAGGGGTTGCCAACTGGCAAGAGTTCAAGTTGGCGGGAAAAGAAGCTTCAGTGGCATATGCCATTGAAAAGTATATGCATGGATTTGATTGGTTGGCTACTGGTGTAACTGTTGCCATTTTAGCTGGATTTTCTTCGGTGATTTTGGTGATGTTGATGGGCCAGTCTCGGGTATTTTACTCTATGTCAAATGATGGTTTGTTGCCTAAAGAATTCTCTGAATTACATCCGAAGTTCCGTACGCCATTTAAGGCCAACTGGATATTATTTGTGTTTGTAGGGTTGTTTGCGGCATTTGTGCCTGGTAGTATGGCTGGCGACTTAACTTCTTTTGGCACCTTGCTTGCCTTTGTGTTGGTTAGCCTAGGTGTGTGGATTATGCGCCGCAGTGAGCCTGGTGCGGATCGCCCATTTAAGACGCCATTGGTACCATTGGTTCCCATTTTGGGTGCGTTGATTTGCTTGGGGATGATTGTCGCTTTAGACCATGCCACGTTGCTTACGGCAATGATCTGGATGGTTTTGGGACTTTTGGTTTACTTTGGGTACAGTCGTCACCACAGTAAACTTCAGGAGTAAAAGAGTTTATTTTACAAAAACAAAAACGCTCATCTGCTTACTGGCGGATGAGCGTTTTTGTTTTTTTCTGGCAAGTTGTTTAGTAGCGGACTACTTGTTCTTGGAATAGTTCATTTTGTAGTCCTCTGATTTGCATGGTTACCACGGGACGGTCATTGTTCCACTGGATTTTTAGGATGCCAAAATTGCGTTTTACTTGCATTTCACCGACGCGGTAGCGGTTGGGTTCGTCTTTGGTGCTTCTAATATGGGTGAGTCCACTAGAGGTGAAATCGTAGAGTGGATAGGGAAGGCCTTGGATATCCATCCTGGATATTTCTGCCATGTGGCGGTCGCCGCTTAGCAACAGCAAATTTTTGGGTTGTATTTGGTAAATGAGTGAAAGTAATCGTTTGCGTGAGGCAGGAAAATTGCTCCATTTTTCATAAGCATGTTCATCTGGGAGGATTTGGATACTACTGCAGAGGATGTTTAGGTTGGCAGTACTATTCTGGAGTTCCTCTTCTAGCCATTTCCATTGTTCTTCACCAAGGATATCTCCTTCTAGGTTGGGCAGGTACCTGCGCTGCTTGGTAGGGTCAGCCTGGAGGGAGTCACGGAAGTAACGAGTATCTAGAACAATCACTTTAATTGATTGAGGGGCTGTCCCGAAGGTATAAGACGTATAAGCCCCTTCCCGACGGCGCACGGGTGCCCGCAGGGGGACATCTAGGAAGTCCATCAGGATTTTTTTGGATTGTTTTTTAAAGGGGTACGTTGCTCCTGCGTCATTGGCTCCGTAATCATGGTCGTCGTAGATCCCAATGACCTGTGCCGTTTGTCGGAGGCTTTTGTATCCGGGGTTGTTTTTTTGCGTTTTATACATCTTAGCCAAGGCACGCATATCAGTGGTATCCCCATAGATAATATCGCCGAGCCAGATCCAGAGTTGTGGGTGATTGGCGGAAACGGCCTCCCAGATATTTTGTGGCTTATCCAGTTTGTTACAAGATCCAAACGCGATGATAGAGGGGGCCGATAGCGTATCTATTGCTTTTGACAAGAAATAATCTGCGTCTGCCGTATAGTCTTCCTGATTGGCTTCCATTGGGATGGAGACAGATCGAGGAGTCAGTACGTCATCGCCAGCTTGCCCTGAAAGAAAATGGCAGCTGAAAAGCAAGAGCGCGCTACTAATCAGGCGCTGTGGGATTGGATTCAGTGAAAACCTTTTCATATTCTTGTAACGATTTGGGCATGAATTTATTTTGGGATCAAGGGGGAGAATAAAAAAAAGAGCGAGAGGGAACAACCCAATCACTCTTTTACTTAATTGTATTCAAAAGAAGTTACTATCGTATGAATCAACGCACTTAGGAAGGATTAAAACCATATTGAGAGAGGATACGTTCTTTCAACTCTTTTCTTGCAAAGAAAATACGGCTTTTGACAGTACCTAAAGGAAGGTCGAGTTCATCCGCGATTTCTTGGTACTTAAAACCTTCGAAATGCATCATAAATGGAACCTTTGTGCTTTCGTCTAACACTTCCAGCATACCGTTCAACTCCTTCATCATTATACTACCCTCCGCTGAATTTGGAATCGCATGCGACCCAGAGTTGAGGTAATATTGATTATCTGTGGTGTCTAATACGGTATTTGCTTTGATTTTCTTACGATAATTATTGATGAAGATGTTCTTCATAATAGTGAACATCCAAGCCTTAAAATTGGTGTCAGGCTGGAATTTATCGCGGTTGGAAAGCGCCCTGAATGCCGTCTCTTGATAAAGATCCTTTGCATCTTCCGAGTTTTTCGTAAGATTATAAGCAAAAGAGTGCAAAACGGAGGCCAACCCACTTAGTTTGGAATTAAATTCAATAGAGGTCATGGCTGCTTACTTTGTTGATGTTTATTAACAGTACAAAGGTAATCAATTGTGTTTAACTTTTAGTTAAAATATATTAAACGTTTTGTAAAAAATAATTGAATTGATTTTTGATTTTAAAAAATTATTCATAAAATATTGATAATCAATATCTAAATTATTTAGATTTTATCTACAAAAAAATTAAGTTTCAGAAAAAAATGAAAATTGATGAAGGTTTTGTCAAAAAACGACAAACGATTACCCGTTCCGGTATAGATAGTCGGTACAAATTCCTTGCCTAGGGTGGAAAAAATGTCAAAATGACAGTGCCTTACGATTTTGCGCTAAGGAGTAACTCGAGGTCTGTCCAACTGTTCCAGTCTCGCGCATACAGAAAGTTGAGACGCCCGACGATTTCTTGCTCCCACTCGCTACGTTGTTCAGAGGAAATTGTTGTAAATACCCCTTGTTGAATAGGCGGTAGTGTTTTTGTATCTGGGTGAGGTGCATACCCTACCCAGGATTTGTGGCCCAAGAGCACGAGCCACCAGTTTTGCAGTATGGACTCGTATTTTTTTCCAAAAAAAGGACAAAACGGCAGTAATGGCAGGGTAATCAGGCAGATGCTTAGATCAACTATCCGCTTTCTTTTTCGCTGCCCAGGTTGGTTGATAGCATATTGGATATCAATGGTATACAACTCACCTGGTTCATTTTTATTACTACTTCCAATAATGCTGAGGCTTTCCTCAGGCAGGATTTTGTAGGCGATTTTTGGGCCAAGGACAGACATCCACCGGAGTATTTCCTTAGACGAAATATCCTTGGAGCAAAAAATGACTTCATCTACCTTAAAGATGCGTGTTATTTCATCTAGGCGATCGGTCTTTTCGCTTTTATGGGCAATATTTTTTCGGATACCAGCTTTGTTGAGTAGCGATTCTGCTCGTTCACACTCTGCTTGGCTCCCCACCATGAGCATATTTTTAATACGCTCTTTGCCAATTCGGAGGTTGTTGAACTCTAAGAAATGGAGTAAGGCTCTCCATCCGATTAGTGCAAAGACGGACCATGCCGCTCCAAGTACAATTAAGGCTCGGGAAGGTCGGTACTCCAAGTCGAGGAAACCATAAATGGCGGCTAGAAGCAGGGTCCCCATGGCTAGTGAACGCACCAGTCGGCGTAAGTCATACGGTTCTTCGTATCCTCCGTGCAGCCAGATGGTAGCGATCCAAACAGCCGTATAG
>Ga0208787_1001195_pt1 | contig 11634 bp, 17 predicted proteins | sample Wag4_2014_7_11_FD_187362 | JGI IMG/M metagenome (GOLD analysis project Ga0208787, IMG submission 187362) | Fresh water microbial communities from Ohio, USA - Utica-2 Time Series HT 2014_7_11 (SPAdes) (version 2) | ecosystem: Environmental > Aquatic > Freshwater > Water tank | place: USA: Ohio... | reverse complement strand
TTGTTAAGGATGTTCGTAACAAGAATCTACCTATTTTACAAAGCCAAGGAAAACTTGCTTACCTAGATGCAATTATTGCCGACTTTGCTGCTCGTGGTCTTGGTAACAAGGCTTTCTTAGCTCAACAACTAAAAGATCAGGTTGCTGATGCAGAACAGAAAAGGATGGCTGATCTAGGATTGACTGCTGCCCAAACAACTCAAGCTTATGCAGCTGCAGAAAAATCAGGAATCTTAGCTCAACAGTTGAAGGATCAGGTTGCTGATGCAGAACAGAAAAGAATAGCTGATCTAGGATTGACTGCTGCCCAAACAACTCAAGCTTATGCAGCCGCAGAAAAATCAGGAAAAGAAGCTAAACCGTCCTTAAGTGAGCGTCTTGTTACTCTTGATACTAAGAAAGCAACTCAAGGACTTAATTCAGCAGAAGAGGCTGAAAGAGCGTCTCTTGAAAAGACTTTAAAGATTCAAGCACCTAAAGGAACAAATATTGATCTTGGAAAAGCCTTTAGCGATGCTGAACAAAAGAAGAGCGCCGAAGCCAGTGTTGAAGCATACAACCAACTTGGTTCTGCTTATGTAGCAAGCAGCAAAACACTTCGTGATATTGATACTGTTGATAGTATTATTGACGATACTTTCAGAGGCGGTGCTGCTAATTTGGCTATCTCTGCTTCTAAACTAGCATCTGCTGCCGGGGTTAATATTCCTAAAACAGCATCTAATTCAGAAGTTGTGCAAGCACTGTTTGGAAAACTGGTTATTCCTCTTGTTAAACAATTCCCCGGTGCGTTGGCTGTTAAAGAATTGGAAGCATTGCAAAAGACTCAGCCTCAGTTGCTTAATGAGCCTGAAACAATTAAGCGTCTTCTTGCTCTTGCTAAACAAGATCTTCAAGTTATTCAAAATGTGTACACCAAGGCAGCACAGTACAAGAAAAGCAATAACGACAGTACAAAAGGTTTTGATTTTAACCTTGAAACTGGAAATGTCTACGGTCTTGTTGCGGAAGCTAATGCACTGACACCTCAGAGAGTTGAGGAACTGCGTAAGACAGAAGAAGGCAAGAAAAAACTTGCTGAACTAAAACCATTCTTGCCACGGAGATAAACAATGGCTGTAACTCAAGCAGATATTGATGCCGCACTGTCAGGACAGTTGTCTCCGCAAGCAGCACAGATCCCCGGAACTGTTCTTACTGAAGAACAAAAAGCACAGGTAAAGGCTGCTCCAAGACCCTCAGATACTTCAATCCTACCTGCTGCTGGTGGTATTGTTGGTGCTATTTCTACACAGCTTCCTCAAACTAGGATGGCTGAGGTTTCCAGCAGCAATTCAGCCTTACATTGCTTCGTTGTTTGGGTCTACGGTTGGAACTGCTGGAGGAACAATTGCTGAGCAAGCGCTTGAAAGAGATTTAGATCCTGCTGAACTAGGTAAAAATCTAGTAGAAAATGCTGTGTGGGATGCTGCAGGTAATCTGGTGTTCTCCGCTGCCGGTAAAACTATTAAATTTGGTAAAGATGTTCTTGGCTTTAGTAAAGACACAATTCCGGACGCTAATAAGGCGGCGCAAGAATTCTTATCTCAGCGTGGCGGTTCTTTAACAAAAGGACAACTAACAGAAGGCGGTATTTCTCAAACTCTTGAAACCGCTGTTCGTGAAGTTCCTTTTGCTAGTGCTGATTTTAAACGATTGGACAACCTAAACAAAGCTGCTCTTGAGAAAGGCAAAAAAGATTACTTAGATAATCTTTCAACTTCTCCACGCTTTCAGCAAGCAGTAGCGCAAGGCGATCCTACAGCACTCGCTGTTGGTGATAACATCCAAGCAGCAATTACTTCTGCTCGTGATGATGTGTCTAAGGCATTTGATAACTTTTATTCACAGGTTCTCCCACAAGGCGGAAACTTCTCTGTTGATTTGTCTTCTGCTACTAACAAAGCAAAAGCACAAGCCGCAAGCATTGCACAACGATACACAACTGGTACTGCTTTAGATGCTGAAGTTTCTAATACTCTTAAAAGAATACAAAGTATAAATCCTAACCAGACATTTGCTCAAGCGCAGCAGACAAGATCAGACTTGCTTGCTCTTAAGCGTAAGTTGGAAGGGGCTGATCAAAAACCAACACAAGCAATACAGATCATCTCTGATGCTATTGATGGTGTTACTAAATCAATGGATTCTGCTGCTACTAAACTTAATCCACAACTTGCTCAGCAGTATAAAGCAACGCAAACAGCGTATAAAGATGCAATGGATGGTCTTTATAGCGATACTTTGACTGCTGTAATGACTAAGAAGCCTGAGGATGTTGGTGCTTACATTTTTGATGTGTCTTCTCCTTCTGCATTCAGAGACTTTTACAAAGGTCTTGCTCAAGTTCAAAAATACTATCCTAACGCTAATGCAAATCAAATCATTGAAGATGTAAAGGCTGGTTTTGTACAGTCTATGATGTCTACACCAGATAAGATGGCTAAGTTTAGTAACAAACTTATTGCAGACCCTGAGTTTAAGAAAAGTTTTAGTAAATTATTCTCTAATCCTACTGAGCGTAAGTTTTTAGAAACTATGTCAGACGCTGCTCGTATCTCTGGTCAAGAAGCAGGATCAACAACACTACGAGGACAAGCGTTTAGAGCGGGTGCAGGCGCTGCTGGAACTGGTTTAGTGGGTATCGGCGGATATCTTGCTCTTCCACAAGAAGCACAAGACAGAGTGTCTGGTAGTTTGTCTAATCTTATTGCTGCTGGTGGCGGTCTTATTCTTACACCAAAACTTATTGCTAAGTCGCTTACTAATCCTAAAGCACAAAATGCTTTAATTGGTCTTACTAAAGCTGATAAGTTAGGTGGAGCAGCCACTGCAAAACTTATTTCTGAATTGAATAAGAGTGGTGTTATTGACAGTGAGTATATTACTGCTGTTCAAAACACTTATGAAACTGCTTTTGGATTTGCTGAAAGAGGTAAGAGAACCCCTGTACAAACAGGGCCAAGGATGACTCAAGACATTATTGATCAAGCCCTTCGAGGCCAGTAAGAAATTAACAGCATAGAAGAGCGTATGAAGAAAGATTGGGAAAAGATTTACAACGAAGATGGACACGACAGGAAGAAGTTATTCATGTTAAAAGTCTACTGTTTCTTACTGGCTGCGATCATCACGGCTATCTTGTGGATTAACGGAACTATTAGAGCAATGTCGGAGGCAATGTAATGTTATCACTTATCTCATCAGCAATTGGTTTCTTCGCCTCTGGTCTGCCTAAGGTACTAGAGTATTTTCAAGACAAGGCTGACAAAGCCCATGAACTTAAACTGGCTCAGATGCAGACTGAGCGTGAGTTGCAACTAGCGAAGGAAGGCTTTATTGCTCAGGCTAAGATTGAAGAGATTAAAACTGAGCAGATTGCAATGCAGACCGATGCAGAGCGTCAAGGTGCTGCATTAGAGCATGACAAAGCTATTATGGCTCGTGCGTCTACATGGGTAGTTGACTTGAACGGCATTGTTCGTCCAGCAGTTACCTTTATCTTCGTTGTTGAGTTGGTACTGATCAACATTGCATTGGCTAGTTGGTTCATGTTCTCTGGTGAAGTAAAGTCTGTAGAAGACATGGTTAGAGCAAGCGATGTTATCTTCTCTGAAGATGAAATGGCATTGCTCAGTGGAATCATTTCTTTCTGGTTTGGAAGCCGTCAGTGGGGTAAGAAGTAGTGCAGACTTCTGACAAAGGCATCCATGTGATGCACCAGTTTGAAGGTTACAGAAACAAGCCATATCTTTGTCCTGCTCATATCTGGACTGTTGGCTGGGGTGAAGTCTTATACCAAGATCAGATCCGCCTGCCAATGGTGCGAAAAGAAGGCTACACAGGCTTAATTAGGAAAGAGTATCCGCTTAAGCCAGAAGATAACAGAGTATGGGACAAGGAAGAACTGAAGAAAAGGTTTAAGAAGTTACTAGGCTCTTTTGAGCGTGGTGTTCTTAAACTTGCACCGAACTTAGCAGGCAACCAAGGCTTATTTGATGCTTGTGTATGCCTATCTTACAACATCGGCTTAGGTGGGTTTCAGCGATCAACTCTGAGGCAGCGTATACTTCGTAATGAAGACCCAGAGAAGATTGCTGAAGGTTTTATGATGTACACCAAGGCTGGTGGTAAAGTGCTGCCGGGACTAGTAAAGCGTAGACAGGCAGAGGTGGCTTTATTCTTGGAAGACTAACTCTTTTCCCAAGTAAACATTAGCCTCACTATAAACAAGTCTACAACTACATGGTTTAACTCTGAGTCGTCATCGTAGACATACTCAAAACCGCACATACATCCACCAATCAAACTCAGAGTTATTTGCATATAGTTTCCTTAGATTTCACAGCTTCCAGAAGTACACGCCAGCATTTGAGCGCCTTCGACATTGTCCTCTTGCTCTACAAGATCATCCCACTTAATATCTTTAGGCATCTTAGCAAGCAAGGCTTCGTAGTCTTCTTTAGAACACTCTTCATAAGGCGCTTGGCGATAACTTCCCCCGTCGTGAGGTAGGAAACTTACGCCTGATACCTCATCAAAGTTCTTCCAAACCCAAGCACCAACATCCATCCATTCGTGTTCTTTGACACTAATCGTCACAGAAGGCTTATGATGACACCAATGGCGCTGATACATAAGCCAAATGTCAAGATGTTCAATCGCTGTAAGATCCTCTCGCACACGAGCGCCATCAGGGGCTTTCTTGGGGAAAGAGAATACAACAGTGCTTTCAGGCTTCATAACACAAGGCTCTGCTGGAATACCTGCATTAATCAAGAAGCTAGTCAACGGATCTTTCATGTCGCCACGAACACGCCGAATGTAATAGGGGCTATGACGAGTATGGATACCGGAAGCACAGTCAACAAGTTGAGAAACAGTGCCACTAGGTTTAACACAAGTAATAGCGGCTGATTGGGGGATACCAACAGCCTCAGCAAACTCCTTGTTTACATCCACCGTAATCTCACGAAGTGCTTCTAGTTTTGCTCGGGTGTCATCATTAACAGCGCCCATCCACTGATTGTCAAGAATACCGGTCAAAGACACGCCGAGAAGACGCTCTTCTTCGGTATTCTTCTGCCACACCTTGCGTAGATAAGGGAAGTGAGTAAGAGTGGCTTGAAAAGTACCCATAATTGCTGCAATGCGTACTTTACGAGACAAAGCCTCAAAAGTGTCGTCTTGACGAACAACCACATCACAAAGATTACAGAATTGATAGGGCCTCAGAATAATTTCTGAACAAGGATTGGTTCCAAAATCATAATTAGGATTTCTCCTGCCAATCTTCTCTACCGTAGACTTTGCGGCAGCACGACTAAAAATACCACGCTCACCAGAATGGCTATGATAAAGAGAAGTCCACTCATCCAGATATTGCCCAATATCAGGCTTAGCAAGATAAGTAGCAGAATTGTTCGCCAAAGCACGCTGACCATTTTGCTCCCACCAAGCACCAGCCTTGGCATGGCGCATCTTGTCATCTTCAAGATCAGACAAACTAATCATCGCTGAGCGTCTGACACCACCCACAACAACAACTTCCCCGATTTTGCAGAGAATATCGTGACACTCGAGGGAAGTAAGTTTACGACCAGCGGCCCCCTTGAATTTTGAAATACAAAACTTAAAAAGTTCTTCCAATGGTGCAGGGCCTGATGCCCTTCCACCAAATGTCTTAAGTCGTGTTCCTGCAGCTCTGATGCGAGATAGGTCGTACTTTGCAATTTCGCCAGAGTATAGTAGAGCGATGAGTTGACGAAGAGATTTTGCCCACCCCTCTTTGCTATCAGGTACGCTGATAACAGTTTCACTATCAAACAACTGATCAGGCACTTCAGGTAACTGATTAACATACTTCTGCTCCACAGAGAAGCCTACACCAGTACCGCACAGCAGAATGTACATGGCCTCATCAAAGGCTTTAGGATCGTCAATAGGAAGATAACTACAGTTATAAACAGCAGTGTTGTCACGCTCTGCAGCCTTGCCAGCAGTCATCAAGGCACGCATGGAAGGCATAACTTCAAAGTTAAGAACAGCCTGCTCTAGTTCAGCACGAAGTTCTTTTGTCAAGGCATAATTATTGTTCTTCTTGAGTTGTTCTTCAAGGAAGTCAAAGTATCGTGCAACAGTCTCAGGCCAATGTTCACGACGCTTTTTGTCATTCAGAAACCGAGCATAGCGGCTCTTAGCGATAAAGCTGGAATAGCTGTCTAGTTTAGTCATTAAGTTCTCTTTCTAGTTCTTCGTAGTTTTCTTCAATTTTGTCTGTAAATCGTTCCACTAGATCTTCTGCTGTGATGTTCAACACCTCCAATAAAGTTATTTCGTCCAGTTGCTTTAGTCTACTCATAACATCAGTTAAAGTCAATGGCATAGTTCCTCCAGTGCAAGTGTCATAGATGTCTCCCAGTTGTCATAAGGTTCATTGTAAATACAAGTAACGCTGTCATACCATGAAGTCTTAGGCTGCTTTGGAAACCATCTCCAACATAAGTTATCACCGTTACCGACTAAGCCATAAGTTTTAGTACCAACACTACCTGCCAAATGCAATACTGCGCTGTCAATGGCAATAACCGCTTTTAGCTGTTGAATCGCATCAGCGGAACCTGCCATGCTATCACAATTTAGGTGTTTAGTCAAGAAAGTATTTTCCATTTGCAGAGAAACAATGTCGGCAGTAGGGAATTTATTGACAACTTTCTCAACCAGTTCATGCGGTATCTTCCTGTACTTATGATTCCAAGAGTTGTTGGTTGTATACCATTGAATACCTATTTTATCATTCTTTTCTGTAATGCTGGGATTGGCAAAGTAGCCTTCTGACTTGTAGTGCTTGTCTGTCCAAGTTTTAGGAAACAAGCCATGCTCTAAAAGAAGCGCTGGCAGGCTCATCATCTTGATCCTAATACTACCCCTTTCAATGCTATCGTCAGGCCGTTGTAGCGTCTTATAGCCCAGTCTACGCACCAATGAAACCAGTTCACGCAGACACAAGACAGTTATAGAGGCAACTCCAAGGTTTTCTAGCAATGGAATAAACCTAGAGAACTGGATGATGTCACCTCTACCGCCTTCGTGGTCTACAACGATGTGTCTGCCTTTGACAGGTACACCGGGATGCCAGATCATTGACCTTGTGTAGGAGTTGCGATCACCGTTACCGATAGGATACTTATTAGGAATCCTATGCTCTAACATTTGGAAGCCTCTTTCGTAGTTTCCAGCGTAGAGTGCTTGATATGCTTTACGCAGTTCAGGAATGACTGCGTTAGAACCCATCGCCATCAGTCTTCTTTGATCCTGTCAACTACTAGTTGTGCATAACCAGAAATGTCAACCCAAGAGTCAACATAGTCTTTATCGCCATTGACAATCCTAGCAATCTTATTAGCGATCATGTCAAGGCTTTCACGCTGAAACTGATACAACTCATCCCAGTTAGGATTCTGGCGAAGAACATTCTTGATGCGCTGACTGGTGTCAGAGACATCGCTGTAATCACCATAGCGTTTTTCACGCTTATTTAAAATACCACGAATATCACTCTCTTCTGTCAGTTTTTCCCTAAGCAGATCGCCAAGATGCTGAGTACCTGCTTTAGTCCACTCTTCAGGGGTGATGTCGTTCAATCGTCTAATATCCATCGTAAAAGCCTTATCAAAAAAGTAGTTGATGTTCCAAAGATTAACTGGTTGCATTACTCTGTACCGTACACCTCACAGCTTTCAGAACAGCCGCTGTTTTCATCGGGGTTAAATGAGAAAGACAACTGACCGTTGTTTTCCTTAAAAAGTTTAAACTCTTCTTTTAACATTATAGTTGACTTTTTACCACGAAAGAAATACTGAGGATTACCTTGTAGGTCTAACCTAACTTTACTATATTTTTCTTCCATCAACTGAGGAAAGTCAAACCATTGTGGGTTTTCGTCTAACAATTTAAAGTGTTTGGTTAATGACTTTTTCCAACACCACTTACAGTTTCCTTCGTGTTCTTTGATGTCAAGAGTAAATGGCATGTCTTCCCAGAAGTCGTTTACATCAATCTTGTCTGTAGGAAACCAGTCAACAAGCGGGTATACAATCCTGTTAACATCTGCAGATTTAGATACACGCCTAGTTTCGTCTATCCTGATTCCAATAGCGGTATCATAGTCCTTTCCCCAGCCAAGTTCTTTACGAACATAGTAATGCATGGGATCGGTTTTAAGCCTTGCTGTGCATTGCGGAGAAATCATATTAGGTATGCCGTGTTTAGCACAAAAGGCATCAAAAGGTTCACCATTACGGCTAGCCGTTTCATAAGTGACAATCTTTGGCCTAGCGCCGACTCCTTTTCCTTGAATGTCAGATTCAATCCAAACAGTATTAAAACCTAAGTGCTTGTCGCAATTGTGTACAAACTCTAAGGTCTTCTCATGCTCTTCACCTGTGTTAGCAAATACTACTACTAACTCATCGTATTGATCCTTATACGAAGATGTTAGGATCTTGTGTGTCATAAAAGCAGATGTCTTTCCTCCGCTAAAACTAATAAATAATTTTTTCATATAGAGTTGACAATCTTAACGCTTTCTTTCACAGCTTTGGTTGACTTAGACCAACTACCGCAATCAGTGCATTGGTATCGTTGATATGTGCCAGTAGTTGTATAAGCAAATCCACGCTTCTGGAGTTTACTAGAACCACAAGTAGGACAGCCATGACCGTCAAACAGGTTATGGTTAGGGTGGTTCTTAATCCAAGGCAATACCTTCGCATATACTTTCTCTAGCAGCAATACATCTTGCTTGTTGTACTCTTCCATCTTGACCCAAGCATCTTTGTCTTTGTTCATACACTTGACCCACAGCGTATAACCTTCATGCTCAGTTTTCTTTCCTAGTCCCAATCGTTGAGCAACATAGTCTAGTTTATTACTAGGAAAACGAAACTGCTGACGCACAGACTTTAGCAAGTCAATCTGCTTGTATGGTGCTGGTGGCGGCAGCGAGTGAAGCAGAAACTCTTTGTTCAGCGTAGGAATGTCAAACTTAGATCCGTTGTAGTGAACAACTGCGTCTGCTGAATCAATCAGTTTATGAATCTTACGCAACATAGTCTTTGCAGAAGACTGCTTCACAGAGTCAAAGAACACTTCCTTGTCATTGAGCCATTTAGCAGCCCAGCAAAGAACATAGGAAGACTCTAGTAAGTGTTGTGGATTAATATACTGATCACGAAGGCCCCAAATGTGTGCTAAGTTGGGGCTTGTCTCGATATCAAGTAAAAGTATTTTCACTTAAAGATTTCCCAGTTGGTTTCTTCTTCTTGAAGTTTGTCAGTCAGTTCTTGGTTTGGGCTTTCAGTTTCAAAAAAATCATCAGGAAGTAGAGATTTAATAATAATCTTCTCACGAATGTCGTAACCATAAATAGATCCTAGAAAAGATACAAACTCTTTTAGCGGAACAATCAGGAAGTAGAGATTTAATAATAATCTTCTCACGAATGTCGTAACCATAAATAGATCCTAGAAAAGATACAAACTCTTTTAGCGGAACAGACCAAGGCTCATCTGCGTGAATGTCAGCGCAGTAACGAATGTGACGAGAAGCAGGAAAGCCTGCAAGGTCATCTTCTTTTTCACGAAAAATAAACTCATAGTTGTTAATCATCTTTGTTTTCCTTTAGAAGGTTAAAGAAATACTCTGCATCACAGACTACCAAGGGGCTGCTTCTATTTTGCTTAATAACAACGATAGGCGCTCTTTCTCCAGTCGTGTTTGCTTTCGCTTGCTCAAAGAAGCTGTATACGGCAATTCTATCCCTGCTTTTGCACTCGACAGAAATGCCAATTCGTTTGGCTGCAGTGGGGCTAAACTGGATGTCTTCGCCTTGTGCGCCCATGCTTGTTGATCTGACATCATCAGGCTCCAGTGTCGGGAACATCTTGAGCAGGTAGTCTCTGACCCACTGCTGCAGAAGTCTTCCTTTTTGTTTTGCGCTGCTTGTTTTCAATTGTTATCTTCCTCTTGTTTTTAATCCATGCCTTCGGTATGTGCATCCTAGCATTGGTTTGGTTATGTGACCAAGTCAATGCAAGACACAAGGCATCATCAGTTTCATCAATGACAAACCCAATGGTGAAGCATGGGTGTATCTCAGCCTTTGTAGCGGCTTCCCAGCCAACATCAGCAACAGCATCTACCCACTCTATGTAGTAAACACTGGGGGTTGCCACAGTTGCTCTTTTTCTCTTCGCAGCCATAGTAGTTGTCCTTGCTCCGTTAAATACTCAATGTTGCCATCATAGGCTTCTAACACTGCATTATACAACTCTTGTTCTGTGTTACAACCATCGAGGATCTTCTCAGCCTTCTTTGGGCCAATGCCTTTCAATCCGGGGATGTTATCTGTTCTGTCCCCAGTTAATAGTTGAGTATAGAAGTTCTTGATTGCTTCTTCCTCAGATACATAAAATCTCTTGTTCTTACCAAAGTCGTAGTGCCAACCACGCACATTGTTTAAGTCTTTATCAATCGAGCAAATGATGTAATCTTCTTCGCCAAGTTCGTATGCTCTGATGGAGACAGCATCATCTGCTTCTTGACCTTCCTGAACTGAAAAAGCCCAAGCATTGATCATATACTCTCGTATAATCCCAAGATGCTTAGGCTTCTCTAATACTCTGTTGCCCTTATAAGGAACTGTCTTGGCTATGTCGTGACGATAATTGGTCTTGCCAGTAAGATAGCCTTCGCAATCATCGGTATCAACATAGGTGTAGACAAGTTCCTCTAAAAACTCTGATGCTTTTCTTAACGCATGCTTTGCCGGTTCATCATTGCAACCGAAGGCGATACGATAAGCGATAGAATCAGCGTCAATAAGGGCGATCAATGTTATACCTTCAGAATGGCAACATTGTTACGACCCAGTGTGCGATCCAGCCCAAGGCTACGCAGATAACGACGAACAGCGTTACGAGCCATCTCATAGGACTTGAATCCTTCTTTGAAAGTCTTCAGGGTCAGTTTCTTACCATTTACTTTAACGATATACATTTTCTCTCCTTAAAGAATATCATCGTCTTGATTACTACCTTCAGGCGCTTCATACGCTTGAAGTTCCTCAATCACCAGTTTCTTGATGGTAGCGGAGCGTCCAGTCTTGTTCTTCCACTTCCAGTCATAGGCACTGATAACTGCTACCGCAGTGCTGCCGTTACCGATAGCAACATTGGATAGGTCTTCGCCTTTGCCATCAAATACCTTGATAGGCATGGCAGATTTAGCAGTGATGAAGAAACCCTTCTCAGGCTTATCTTCACGCTTACGCACTTCCAAACCGAGACTCTCAAGTGCGCTGACAGCGTTTTCAGACAGGTTACACAAATCCATCTGATACTTGCCAGACATCTCGTTAGGCTTATTGTGGAAGCACCACATAACTTCAGCCTTAATCTTTACCGGTTTAACTAGATCGTTCATTTTACTTCCTTTCTGAGATACTGCGGTTATGCCCTAGTGGGCGGTTTGTGACTGCAACATCTGCATGGTAATGGATCTTGCAGCCTCTGTCAAGAGAAACAAAGCATAAAG
>Ga0208787_1001188_pt1 | contig 11662 bp, 11 predicted proteins | sample Wag4_2014_7_11_FD_187362 | JGI IMG/M metagenome (GOLD analysis project Ga0208787, IMG submission 187362) | Fresh water microbial communities from Ohio, USA - Utica-2 Time Series HT 2014_7_11 (SPAdes) (version 2) | ecosystem: Environmental > Aquatic > Freshwater > Water tank | place: USA: Ohio... | reverse complement strand
GAAAGCACTGTTGGCGAAGTTGTCTTAGGTGATACCGAAAAACACGAATGGGCCAGCGATCCAAATATTCGCGAGGTCTTTACCGGATTGTTTGGAAGTTTTGATGATCATATTTTTGATCGAAAGTTTGGTCAGCTATCAGGCGGAGAGCGCAGACGAGTTGGTTTAGCAAAGCTTTTGATTAACGAACTTGATTTGATCCTGCTAGATGAACCTACAAATCATCTAGATGTCGAAGGTGTTGCCTGGCTAGCAAGTTATATCAATAATCGAAAAGGCTTAGCTGTAGTCGTGGTGACTCACGATCGATGGTTTTTGGATGCGGTGACAGATCGCACGTGGGAAGTTGTTGAAGGAAAAGTTGAAGAGTACGACGGCGGATATAGCGCTTTTGTTTTATCAAAAGCTGAAAGGTCGCGCCAAGCCTCTGTTATGGATCAGCGTCGCAACATGTTAATTAAAAAAGAGTTGGCATGGTTGCGCCGTGGTGCACCCGCAAGAACTTCAAAACCAAAGTTTCGTATCGATGCAGCCAATGTTTTGATCGCAGATGAACCAGCACCTCGCGATCCAGGCGAGTTACTTAAGTTTGCCCTCAATCGTCTTGGAAAAACAGTTTATGAAGCGCATCATGTGCAGGTAAAACTTGGCGAGAATGAATTAATCGATGATTTATATTGGAATATTGGCCCAGGAGATCGCATCGGAATCGTTGGTGTTAATGGTGCTGGTAAAACAACTTTGATGCGCACACTAACCGGCGAGATCCAACCAACTGCAGGCAAATTAGTTACTGGTGTAACGGTTAAAGCCGCTTTCTTAACTCAGCATCTAGATGAGTTAGATCCAACCTGGCGAGTACTAGAAGCGGTTGAAAAGGTTGCAAATAGAGTTGAAATTGGTGGGGGTCGAGAACTGTCGGCATCACAGCTATGCGAGCGTTTGGGTTTTGACCGTGAATCTCAGTGGACTCCTGTTGGCGCTCTATCTGGCGGGGAAAAGCGTCGCTTACAACTAACGCGCTTGTTGATGGACAGTCCAAACGTATTGTTGCTGGACGAGCCCACAAATGATTTTGATATTGAAACCTTAACCGAGCTAGAAGATTTGCTTGATAGTTATGGTGGAACGCTGATTGTAATTTCTCACGATCGATATTTCTTGGAACGAGTATGCGATCGCTTTGTTGGATTACTAGGTGATAAAAAAGTCCGTGATCTACCTCGTGGAGTGGATGAATATTTAGAACAACGCGCAGAGGCAATAAACGCAGTTGCAACGGTAATCAAGGAAAAGAAAACATCTAATGCCGCTGAAGAGCGCCAACTAAAAAAGGATTTAACTCGTCTTGATCGGCAGATGGAAAAATGTGCCGCCGCTATTGCAGCCCTAACTGCCGAACAAGAGAGCGCAGCCTTTGATGCCAACCGCCTGACTGAAATTGCTGCAGAGTTAGAAGTTTTGACCGCTGAAGCGACAAAACTTGAGGAAGATTGGCTAAGGGTGACCCTTTTACTAGAGGGTTGAGATAACATTTTTACATGAGCCAAATTTCAGAGGTAATTGAATCAATACTTTTCCGTGCACGTTTTCTGCTCGCACCACTCTATCTAGGTCTGGTCGGAGCACTAATTCTTCTGACCTATCGTTTCTTAATTGAGTTTTATCACATTGCAATACACATCGGGGATGCAACTCCGCAAAGTTTTACACTTGAACTATTAGCGCTATTAGATTTAACACTGCTAGCAAACCTTATATTGATGGTTATCTTTGCCGGATATGAAAACTTTGTATCACGCATTGATGTCGCAACTGAATCTAAAGATCGTCCACACTGGATGGGAACAATTGATTTTAGTGGCCTAAAAATTAAGCTCATTGGTTCACTAGTTGCTATTTCAGTAATTGAACTTTTGAAGGACTTTATTGAACTATCTGGTGAGGCCGAGGTCGGCGAAGGAACTATTTGGCGCGTAATCATTCACCTTACATTTGTGCTTTCCGGAGTTTTGTTCGCACTGATGGACTGGATCGCAGATAAGCGGGAGTTCCACGGCACGCATAAATAATGCGTTTAGATCTTTTAGCTGCGCTATCGGGTGCAATGATCGCCCTTCAAGCGCGGGCAAATGGTGAGCTCTCACATCGATTAGATAATGGTTTGCAGGCAGCTTTAGTTTCATTTAGTTCAGGGTTGCTAATAATTCTGATCATTACTCCCTTTAGCCCACAGATTAAAGAAGGTATTCGAAATTTACGTGGCGCAGTTGCTCGACATGAAATTGCCCGCTGGAAGTTATTTGCTGGTGCGCTAGGCGGAAGTTTTGTCGCAATACAAACTCAGATCGTCCCTCTTATAGGAGTAGCAATTTATTCGGTGGCATCTATTGCGGGACAAACGGCTATGTCATTAGTAGTTGATCGAATTGGATTAACTGGCGGGGGCAAAAAACTTATCTCTCCACGTCGTGTAGTGGCAGCGGTGCTCACTGTTATTGCTGTCCTGGTGTCAGTCTGGGATCGGATTGATGCCAACAATCTTTCAATGGTGGCGGTAACAGCAGGATGTATAGCTGGCGCAGTTGTTGGCGTGCAGCGAGCACTCAATGGTCAGATCAATGAATATTCGCATCAGAGTTTTACAACATCTCTTCTTAATTTTGCTACTGGAACTTCATTCTTAACCATATTAATTCTGATCGGTGTAGCACTCGGCAAGAATGAACTTTCACCGCTGCCAGCAGGACCCTGGTGGATCTATACAGGTGGAGTAATTGGGGTTATTTATATTGCATTTACTTCGACAATTGTTCAACACTTAGGTGTCTTAACTTTCACATTGTTTAGCGTTGGCGGACAGCTTGTGGGTTCCTTAGTTATTGATCTTGTCTCACCGACAAATGGAGTAAGTGTTAGTGCATATTTAATTACGGGGATAGCTATGACTTATGTCGGTGTTATCGCCGGTGGCGTAGGTAGCTCACGAGTGAGGAAACCACAGAGGCTGTAATAAAGAAAGCAGCAAGAGCGTAGGAAGATGTCTTAACCCACGGCAAAGTTGCTGCGTAATAACCGGCCAAAGTAATTCCAACACCCCAGAGCAATGCTCCAAGTGCGTTAGCCGACAAGAATTTGTAGTAATTCATGTGTGAAGCACCAGCAATAGGTGGAACGAAGGTACGAATCCACGGGAAGAAGCGTGCGGCGACAACCGCCCACCACCCGGTTTGCTCGTAAAAGCGTTCTGAACGAACAATCATTCGTTGCATCCGTGGGCCTTTATGTTTATCAAGGTAGGGCCGACCAATAGTGCGGCCTAAAACAAATCCCACTTGATCTCCAAAAAAAGCAGCCAAGAAGATTACTGTGACCAGAATAAGAATGTTTATTTCCCCGTGCGCAGCGGCAACTAAACCTGCACTAAAAAGAATTGAATCGCCGGGTAGAAAAAAACCAAGCAAAATACCGGTTTCTACAAAAACTATTGCCCCAATGATCAAATAAACAAGGATGGGGGAGATTGATGCAAACTGCTCATCAAATGAAGCGGCAAGCTCAATCACACTGACTTCTTAACCGCCGCAGCCACAGCCTTAACAACATTGGCATCAAAAACACTTGGAACAATAAATGAAGTATTTAACTGTTCAGGCGAAACGCAATCTGCGATTGCTTCTGCAGCAGCAACAAGCATTTCATCTGAAATTTTACTTGCGTTGGCATCTAGCAACCCACGGAAGATTCCTGGGAAAGCCAAAACATTATTAATTTGGTTTGGTTGATCGCTACGACCTGTTGCAACAACTGCTGCGTACTTTCTGGCAATTGTTGGATCAATTTCAGGATCTGGGTTTGCTAGTGCAAAGACAATCGAACCCTGTGCCATCGATGCAACATCAGATTCAGTCAGAACATTTGGAGCACTCACGCCAATAAAGACATCTGCGCCAACCATTGCCTCAGTTATTGTGCCCTTAAAATTATCAGGATTGCTATGTTCAATGAACCAACGATGCATTGCATTGTCTGACTTCAATTGGTGATGAATTACTCCATCCACATTGAAACCAATGATGTTGCTGGCGCCATTTAAAGTTAACAAGCGAGCAATTGCATTACCTGCTGCGCCTACACCGCTAAGAACAATCTTGACCGACTTGAGATCTTTCTTGACCAACTTAAGCGCATTACGAAGTGCGGCTAACACCACAATCGCTGTTCCGTGTTGATCATCATGGAAAACTGGAATATCTAATAATTCGCGCAATCTTGCTTCGACCTCAAAACAACGAGGTGCTGAAATATCTTCAAGGTTGATTCCACCATAGACAGGGGCGATTAACTGCACCGTACGAACGATCTCATCAACATCCTGGGTATCTAAACAAACCGGCCAGGCATCGACATCGGCGAAGCGCTTGAATAATGCTGCCTTACCCTCCATTACCGGGAGGGCAGCTGCAGGGCCTATGTTTCCTAGCCCTAAAACCGCAGATCCATCAGTAACAACAGCCACGGTATTGCGCTTAATAGTAAGGCGGCGAGCATCAGAAGGATCGGCAACAATTGCCTGACAGATACGTGCAACGCCTGGGGTATATGCACGAGAAAGATCATCGCGAGTTTTTAATGGAACTTTTGATGAGATTTCAATCTTGCCGCCTAAGTGCAAAAGAAATGTTCGATCGCTAACTTTACGAACTGTCAGCTCTGAATTCTTCGAGATTGCTTCAGTAATTTGATCTGCGTGATCTGCGTCAATCGTGTCACAGGTAATATCGATTACAACTTTTTCCAGTAAAGATTCAACAACATCTAGTGCGGTAATTGTTGCACCAGCCGCCGTAATAACTGTTGTTGCAAGTGCTACAGGGTTTGAATCAGGGGAACCTTCGACACGAATTGTGATTCCGTATCCTGGTGAGGTTGATGCCATTTATACAACACCATACAAACGATCGCCAGCATCACCCAAGCCTGGAACTATATAACCGTGTTCGTTTAGTTTTTCATCCAGCGCACCTGTTACTAATGTGATTGGCACTGAACTATTTGCAAACTCTTTTTCAACCGCAGCGATTCCTTCAGGGGCGGACAAGATGCAGATTGCGGTGATATCTGTTGCACCAAGATCGATTAGATAATGGAAGGCCATAATTAAAGTTCCACCAGTTGCCAGCATTGGATCCAAAACAAAAACCTGACGGCCAGAAAGATCTTCAGGCAAGCGGTTTGCATATGTGCTCGCCTCTAGTGTCTTTTCATCTCGAACCATTCCGAGGAAACCAATTTCTGCTGTCGGAATCAACTTACTCATTCCTTCGAGCATTCCAAGTCCTGCACGCAAAATCGGAACAACAACGGGGCGAGGCTCAGCTAATTTCTGGCCGACTGTTTTAGTTACAGGTGTTGTAATTTCAACTTCGCGTGTTCGCACATCCCGTGTCGCCTCGTAGGCCAGCAGGGTCACTAGCTCTTCAACCAAGCGCCTAAAGGTTGGCGAATCGGTCTTTTCGTCGCGCAAAACCGTCAATTTGTGATTAATGAGTGGGTGATTGGCGACGTGTACTTTCATGGGTCATACCTTACAGGGGTTTCATTCCCTTGAAATGAGTGAAAGTATGGGCACATGTCCGATTTCGAAGAAGAGCTGGTTGAAGAGATTGCATCCTTCGACGAAATCGAGGATGAAGTAACCGACCTCACAAGCGAAATGGATTTTGCAGTTGCTGCATGGCACGAAGACGGCCGCTGGACCCTGGGCACACTGCCCGACCCATATGACATCGCACAAATCATTACGCGCCTAAAGTCACAGCAAACAAATGGGGGATCGATTGCATTAATTTCAATTGATGAAGAGTTCTTTATTTTGATTCGTGTCCTAGGTTCACATATTTCTTTGTTCTTAAGTGATGCAACGGCAGCACTTGATTATCCAGTTGCCGAAGAGTTAATGGAAATTGCCGATCTTCCAATTCCAGAAGATGATGAAGAACCTGGCCCTGTTGGTCACCTAGAAATTCTTGCTGATTTAGGAATGAGTGGAATGGAAATTTCTGCATTATGTGATGATGAAGAATTATTTCCAGATGAACAACTAGAAGCAATTGCTGCCCGTCTTGGTTTCGGAGATCAATTTTCGGAGCTATTGGATCTGTGAGCGATATTGAAATGATGCGGGTTGCACTGGAAGCAGCTCGCGAAGCTTTAGCAAGCCAAGACTTTCCAATTGGTGCGGCAATATTTAATAAAGATGGCGAGTTAATTGCTACCGGACACAATGAGCGCGAGTTACATAATGATCCAACGGCCCACGCCGAAATAGTTGCGATTCGCAAGGCTTCTGAAAAATTAGGTAGTTGGCAGTTAACAGATCACACACTTGTAGTAACTCTTGAACCGTGTGCGATGTGTGCGGGTGCGATTGCGCAGTCTCGATTACAAACAGTTGTCTTTGGCGCTTGGGATGAGAAAGCAGGAGCGGTTGGTTCAATGTGGGATTTGCTACGAGATCCGCGCAGTACCTTTAGAACCGAAGTTCGTGCCGGTGTTTTAGCTGATGAATGCGGCGAATTGATTAAAAGTTTTATACAAGAAGTTCGTAAGAAGGATTAAGAATCACCATAGATCCTTCTTCTTCACCAACCATGCCCTCGGCACGCATTTGAGAACCAACTTCAAGACCAGCGATTTCTCGGCGGCCTAAGAATTGCAAGGAAACCCCACCGGTTTCATCCCAAATCTCAACCTCAAGAGCAGGAGCTGCCCCACTAGGCGCAGCCTTAATTGATGTCACCCGACCCTGCACCTGTGCGCGTTTTCTCCATTGAATATTTCCAATAGGAGTCACATTTTCTGCGTAATGACTAATTGGCTCAACGCTTACTGGGACTGCTTTCTTAACAGGCTTAAGAGCAGTTTTTACAGTCTCAACCTTTGCCGGTGTGAGCAAATTCTTTCCAGCAGCAATGCGTTCAACATCAAAAGGAACAATTGTTGCTACCACTCGTGGAAGCTGTGAAATTGGTGCTGCGATTTCTTCAGCGGTTTGATCATGAAGTAACCGGCCCAAGAAGCCTGAGTAAGCGCGACGCGGTAGCAGAAGAGTTAGTTCGACATCTGGCTTTTCAGTCATTCGAATTGAATAATCCAAAGCCGCATTTGCAAGTCTGCGATCCGGGCAATCAATTAATTCAAGAGTTACATCATCTAACGCATCGGATGCCGCCCATGCCTTTTGAATCTCCTCGGCACGACGATCATCAATAACAAAGTGAACCGCTGACAAATTGCGTGGCTTTAAGCTGCGCGCGTATCTGATTGCACCAACTGTTGCAATATCAACATTATCTACTAATACGGTTACATCATGGCGTGCAATTGATGTCGCCCGTTCTTGGTGCTGCTTTACAGCAAGTGCTTCTTGTTCACGTGTGTACTGACGGCGCAGGCGTAAAAATAGAACTACAAGTATCGGAGCAGTAATCAGAACTAGCCAGGCACCTTCAGTAAATTTCACAATTGAGAAAATAATTACAACAACTAATGAGACACTGCCTGCTAAGCCATTGATGAATACTTTGGCCCGCCATGCTCCAGATTTATTACGTAACGCGTGACGCGTCATTCCAAATCCAGCCAAGGTAAAGCCTGTAAACACGCCAAGGGCGTAGAACGCGACCAAGTGTTCAACCGATCCTGCCGTGATTAGAACCAAGAACATTCCGCCACCAGCTAGAAGCAAAATTCCATTTGAAAAAGCTAAGCGGTGGCCACGCTTTGTTAATTGACGCGGTAAATAGCCATCTGTCGCTACAAAGTTCACCAAGATAGGAAAGGCGCTATATGTTGTATTTGCGCCGGCAAATAAAATAAGCATTGTTGCCAACTGCACCATTACGAACATGATGTTGCCAACTGCACCATCTCCCATAATCGTTTTTGCGATCTGAGAAATCACGGTTGGGGTACCGGATTCGTAGGGGACAGCATGAATCTTGTGAGCAAACCACGATACGCCCAGCACCAAGGTGCCCAGCAAGGTGCTCATGATGTACAAAGTTCTGCGAGCATTTATATGTTCGGGAGTCTTAAACAGTGCAACACCGTCGGAAATTGCTTCTAGTCCCGTCAGAGATGAACCACCGTTAGCAAAAGCACGAAGCAGAATAAAGATGGCGGCAAAGGTCAATAGGCCTTGCTCTTGACCGATCTCAACTGCGCCAGGTTGTTCAACACTTAACTGAATTAATGTTCCATTGAACTGGCGATACAAGCCTACGGAAAAGACGATGAACATACATCCCACGAAGAAGTAAGTAGGCAGTGCAAATGCTTTTCCGGCCTCTTTTACGCCACGTAAATTTCCGTAGGTAAGCAAAACAATTACTGCCAGGATCATCGGGATCTTGTAACTTGCAAGTGATGGGAAAGTCGAAATGATCGCCGCCACACCTGCTGCTGATTGAATTGCAACAGTCACGATGTAATCAAGCATCAATGCCACAGCTGCAATTTGCGCAACTACTGGCCCAAAGTTGTCACGCGAGACTATGTAAGCACCACCAACTTTGGTGTAAACATTAATTACATCGCGATATGACAAAGTAATAATAATTAAGATTGTTAAAACAACCGCAGTCATCGGCATCAAAATTGCAAAAGCTGCCAAACCGAAAGCTGGCAGCAGCGCAATCAAAATCTGCTCTGAACCGTATGCAGATGATGAAATACAGTCGGAGGAAAGAATTCCAAGGGCGTAACGTTTGTTGAGCCGTTGATGTCCCAGTGAATGTCGGTTAAGTGGATTACCTAATAAGCGGCGTTTGATTGTGTAGAAAAATGTATCTTTAAGGTGAGCGTGGTCCTTTAGTACTTCTGGAACTGGCGCATCATCGGTCCACGACTTAGGCACGAACACTCCTTCTTTATTGCAAACAATGCAATTTAATAAGCATCACTCTACCTCAGGGCGCTAGTTCTTCACTGTTTTCCGCGTGCAGCGTATGATTGGCCCATGCATACACAGTTATATATCGATGGCCAATGGGTAGATGGAATCGGGAAGTTGCCTGTTTACGATCCAAGCGACGGCTCTGTTATCGCCGAAGTTGCATTGGCAGGAGATGCACAGTGTGAAGCAGCGATTGCGGCTGCAGATGGCGCAGCAAAAGCATGGGCTAAGACCGCTCCCAGATATCGCTCAGAGATTTTGCGCAAAGCATTTGAATTAATGATTGCCGAAAGCGAAGCCATTGCGACATTGATTTCACGTGAAAATGGAAAAGCAATGCCTGATGCTCGCGGTGAAGCTGCCTATGCCGCAGAGTTCTTCCGCTGGTTTGCCGAAGAAACTGTTCGCACTCCTGGTGATTTCCGTAAATCTCCATCAGGGGACAAGCGAATCCTTGTTTCTCACGAACCAATTGGTCTTTCAATTCTTATTACCCCCTGGAACTTCCCAGCCGGTATGGCCACCCGCAAGATCGGGCCAGCAGTTGCAGCAGGTTGCACAATGATTTTGAAGCCAGCCGGTGAAACTCCACTAACAGCTATGTACATCGTTGATTTGATGGAACGCGCAGGATTGCCAAAGGGTGTTCTCAATTTAGTGTTGCCAGAAAAGACAGGCCCTGCAATTTCAAAGATGTTGCATGATCCCCGCGTCAAGAATTTATCATTTACCGGATCAACTGAAGTAGGTCGCATTCTTCTGAAAGAAGCAGCTGACCGTGTTATTCGTTGTTCTATGGAGCTTGGCGGAAACGCACAAGTTGTTATTCATGATGATGCTGATCTTGCAGTAACTATTCCGCAGCTTTCACTTGCAAAGATGCGAAACGGTGGCGCCGCGTGCACCTCTGCTAACCGTATCTTTGTTCAGCGCGGTATCGCAGATAAATTCATTGCTGAAATGACTAAGTCCATGAGCAGTTATGTAATTGGCCGCGGAACTGACGCAACAACGACACTTGGCGCATATGTTTCAATGAAAGAGCGCAACAAGATCGCTGAAATTGTTGATGAATCAATTGCAGCAGGTGCAAAGGTGGAAGTTGGTGGAGTTAAGCCAGACGGCGAAGGTGCTTTCTACCCAGCAACAGTTTTAATTGTTGAAAAAGATAACCCGATCCTGCTTCATGAAATCTTTGGACCAGTTGCACCAATTGTCATCTTTGATACAGATGAAGAAGGAATCGAATTAGCTAATGACACCGAGTTCGGTTTGATTAGTTATGTCTTCTCTTCAAACCTGACCCGTGCGCTGCGAACAGCAGAGGCGATGGAATCCGGAATGGTTGCGATCAATAAGGGCGTTATCTCAGATCCAGCAGCACCATTTGGTGGCGTGAAGCAATCAGGTTTGGGTCGCGAAGGTGGCTTCGATGGAATTCACGAGTTCTTGCAGACTAAGTTCATTGGCGTAGAGATCTAAAATTCTTACAGGGTGCGTAGTTTTACAAGAATTTCTTTATCGCTCGTTCTAATTTTCCTTACAAGTCCTTTTAGCAAATTTTTGCCGTCGGCGTAATAAGTCAGCGTGTAAAAAGGATAGACAGAGATACCAAAACCGCTCTCTTCTCGAGGATACCGGCTTGGCAGCGGAAAATTTCGAATGATATCGACATCGCTTTGTGCAAAAAACTTCTGTAGTTTTCTTATGTTGCGCGTCTTAACTCTCGCTAATTTTATTTCTCTAATCTCAGAGTGAATTTCAGGAGAGTTCAACATCCTTGCCGAATAATTGACTTTCTTATTCTTGAGGATAAAGGTTGCTTCACCATTCGCGATACTCCTAGTTACGGTTCCTTCCTTTAGAAGTACGTGAGCTTGAGCGGTGTAAAAGTCTCTGTTTATTTCCAGGAGGTACTTATATAGCGCTCTTCTTTCCTCTTGGAATAAAAGACCACCTGAAGTTAAGCACTCTTGAAAATAACTCACACCATTATTGTGCACCTATCAAGCACCCTGCCGCTACAAATTTTCCTGAGTCGCCCTTTACGTTTACCCTTTTTCCACCCTCTAAGTAAACATAGCCCTGGGCGGTACCACGATAAGAGATGGGGGCGCCTTTTTTACAAGGGGCAATTAAGTCTTTGAAGGTCACCACATTAGGCGACTTGGTGGTCGAACTCCTTCTTTGATTGTCAAAGGAGTAAGCCGTAACTTCACGGTTATTCTGAATTTTCTGTATATCTGCACTTAGTTGTGTGTATTTCTGAGAGACATTACAGGTAGAAGTGATGTTCAATTTAATGGCATCTACATTTTGAATTTCATACAAACTTGTTGAATAGTGTGGTCTCTCGATATTTAAGCTGCAGCTTGGTTCAGGGCTTTGAGTGACTTGGAGGACTAGGAACTGAGCGGCTAATAGCCCGACGACTAGAAGGCTTGGGACTTTAGGCATTAGCAAAATTGGCTTAGGGATTGTTATGGGCATGTTTTGAAACTAGACAAACATGCTGACTTGTTTAATCGGGTTGTCCCCAGGCGTGCCAAACCGTCCACACCCAGAGCACAATAACCAGCGGAGGATGAGGGATTTGAACCCTCGATAGGTTGCCCTATACACGCTTTCCAAGCGTGCGCACTCGGCCGCTATGCGAATCCTCCCGAGGAGGTGAACTCTATCGGTGGCTGTAACTATGATTAC